>Ga0126336_10000450_pt1 | contig 16597 bp, 1 predicted proteins | sample SidCmetagenome_FD_92530 | JGI IMG/M metagenome (GOLD analysis project Ga0126336, IMG submission 92530) | Coral microbial communities from El Islote,Puerto Morelos, Mexico - Siderastrea C C metagenome | ecosystem: Host-associated > Invertebrates > Cnidaria > Coral | place: El Islote,Puerto... | reverse complement strand
TTAAAATAAAGTTACTTTATTGCCAACTGGCTTTTGCTATAACGAGTCTCATAATTTATACACCTCATTTTCAGAATTCAAATTTCAAACACTGCTATACCTTATTTACTAAGGGTACATAAAGAATTACTTTTAACGAACATTTTGTTCCTCTCTGGAGAGAGACGGAAACCGCCACCCTAAAAATACTCCTGCAAGCGTTTCGTTTTCTTTGTTTTTAATCTATGCATACACCACCTGCCAAAATATCTGTCGGACAGAAAAATCACCAACACTGTCCAAGTAGCAAGATTTTCGTGACCTTCACGAAAGTCTGGAAAATTTTCAAATTTCCCTTAGCTGCGTCTTTGACTATTTGCTTGGTAAAACTCGTAGGGCTCATTATTCGAAAGAAGTTAGAAAAGGTTTAATTACGTAAGCAACGGCCTAAGCAAAATTAAGCAACGTCTGCACGATTAGCCATATTAGGCTGGTCACGGCCGTTAGAAGTTGCAGTCTGCAGCTTGTTCAAGTTGTATCGTGAATTTAGACTGGTTTAGACAAAGACTATGGTGTTCGTGTTTGAACCTCGATTTAGTTAACCTTAAACCAGGTTCAAATAACTCAATGCCTCTTAATTTTGAGGAATATGATAGCTCCCTTTCCGGAAGCGTCAATGATTTTTCTGTTCAGCCCAAATATCAAACCACGACCGATTTGGTCTCCGTACCTAAGCTACATTTGTTGGCAATGAACCTTGGCTTGGAGTAAGCAGCCCGTTTTGAGCAGCAAATTCACAGCTCCGTCCACTTTAATCCTCCTTATTTTTATCGGAGTAGAACTACTATAGTAACTCCTAACCTTAATAATTTAAAACGTTTCTCTTTTTCCCGTCTGAACGTATCTCTCGAAGAAATTCGCGATTAAAGGCTCAGACATACAGTGCAACACTGCTTGCTAACGTTAAATTGCACCATGTGTCAACCCCTGAAAATTGGTGTCTACAATACTGGCGCAAAGCTGAGCAGCATTTTCCGCGCAATGTGTACAGCAACCAACAGGGGCCTTCAGGTTGGCTTGCGCGTAAGTAATTGACAAGGACCACGCCTGTTGAATTTCGAACTAGTCACGTTACTAAAGCCCTCCCTCTTCCCTGTTGTTGATCGGGAGAAGGGAGGCTTTTGGAACGAGATTGGTGTCACAAGCGGATAAGCTACAGCGTGTGTAATACATTCAAATAGCCGTACCTGGTATCCCTATTAGACAACTTAAAGACGGTACCTCCTAATACAGAGGTATTTTTGCAAAGGTTATGACTATGAGGAAAACGCAGAACTTAGCAAGCGTAATGGAATCTAAAAAGAAAAATGTGGGTAACCACGCATTTCTCAGAGATAACCAAGCAACCATAATTCTAAAAAAGCTTTAAGGTACAAAGAATGCATGGCATTATCTTTCCAAATTTTAGCTCAATTATCTCTGAAAAATGCGTGGTTACCCTCAATTTTCTTTTGAATTCTGATAGCCCTTGCTAAGGTCTGCTTTTTCCACATAGATATAAACTGCGCAAAAACACCTTGTATTAGTAGTCGAATTCCTTAAGAAATCCAAATATCTCGGACGAGACCCGACATGCGCAGAACCTATGCACGGTAACAAAAGGAGGCACAGTCCCTAAGCGCAGACGTTGGTTCACGAATGAATGTCAACCGGAAGTTGAATATTTGCCTTGTAACGCACGCAAACGCCATTAAGCCTATAATGACAAGCCACGGTCACGAAAGCAAGAGCATTGCAGCCCTTGAGAGCAAAAAAGGCAAACAATAGGAACACTAAACTTCCGGTTGACCATTTGTGGGGTGGACACGCGCTACAATGTCATCGCTCGCAATGTTGCAAAGTGTTTACCGTCCTTACGTCCCTTCTAATATACTCAAAATAATTCGCAATCCAACCGTCTGATAACTATTTCTGTCGTAAAATGTGCATTTGCTCTTTTGCACTCAAATGTCTCCCCTTATTAGTGCCGGATGAAATATTCTTACAGCTCTGACGTTTTGCTGTTATCCTGTGGTCGAGTCCTGCCGCTGCCGTTTCGTGAAATCTCAACACGTTGTTCTTTAATCTCCTGTACTTTTCTTGTGCGTGTGCTAGTTGTCCTCCCTAGTGAGGATCCTTCTGTCCCCTCCCCTCCCGTGAAGAACTGGGCATCGACCGTTTGGAACCTTGAAGAAGTGGTGGTCTGCAGTGGTTTTCTCTCTACATTTAGCTGGACCGGCTCAAATTCTAATTTCTCCTCCGCTTCTACTTTCACACGAATGGGACTCGTAGAACCTTCGACCTGTGAAATGATATTTTCATTGTTTTTTCCTTCTCTCTCAGAAATTGTCTCGCTTCCGTTTACCGGAGGCTTCACCCCGAATTTTAGCAACGAGCCGGAGGTAGAGGCTTGGGGGTACATGGAACAGGTCTGCAATTGTGTGGTTTTGGTCATGACTGTAGTGCTGCTGGATGTAGACGTATAGCTTCTAGTGTCTGCGACATTTAACGGTTTAGGCGTCATGGATTGTTGTGAGGGGTCTAGGAAGACGTTTACCTTGGGAACGCCACTGGAGTCCAAGTGTGTGCTAGTTGTCCTTCCTAGTGAGGTTCCCTCTTTCCCCTCCCCTCCCGTGGAGAACTGGGCATCGACCGTTTGGAACCTTGAAGAAATGGTGGTCTGCGGTGGTTTTCTCTCTTCATGGAGATGCACCGGCTCAAATTCTAATTTCTCCTCCGCTTCTACTTTCACGCGAATGGGACTCGCAGAACCTTCGACCTGTGAAATGATAGTTTCACTGTTTTTTCCTTGTCTGTCAGTAATTATCTCCATTCCGTTTACTGGAGATTTCACCCGGAATTCTAGCAACCCCTGGGGAGAGTTGGACTCCGAGCCGGAGGTAGAGGCTTGGGGGTACATGGAAGAGGTCTGCAATTGCGTGATTTTGGTCATGACTGCAGTGCTGCTGGATGTAGACGTATAGCTTCTAGTGTCTGCAACATTTAACGTTGTAGGCGTCATGGATTGTTGTGAGGGGTCTGGGAAGACGTTTACCTTGGGACTGCTACTGGATTCCAAGTGTATTACCTTAGAAGAAGGGCTTCCGGGTGGTGTATTACTAGTGGCACCGTTATTACTTACAACTGTAATAGAAGGCTGTTCTGCCCCTCCGTCAACCTGGTACCGTTGGACTGGTTCCACGCTCCGCTGGATTCTGGTTATCTTCGTCGTCACCGTGCTGGACGTATGCTCGGTGCTTCCTGTGGTGGTGGAGGTGTCATCTCGTCGCGTCTCAAAAGGACTTTTAATTTTCACCATTCGTTTCGGGCTCATCTCGTAGCTGGATATCTCTACAGGTTTCGTCTTCTCTTTGACATCAACCATAAACTCGGTGTGGCCAAATGTGGAGGACTCAGAAGCCTCGGTTGGTGCGGATTGCTGGGGCACAACGACCTCTCTGGTCACTGTAACTCCTTTCGGTGGCATGATGTACGACGTGGTGTAGTGCGCTTCAACTTCCCGCTCTGGTCGTAACAGGCCCTTGAGTCGGAAAATCTCTTGGTTCAACTCTTCTATTTCTTTGATGTAGCCATTGCATTCGAGAATCTTCGTCTCCAGCTCGCGTTGCAACGAAGAAATGTCGTTTTCGAAAGTCGATCTTGCGTCCTTCAGTTGACTTTCTTTGTCCTTTTTCTCGTCATCCAAGAATCCCTCCAGCTTCAGTACTCTGCTATTTCGGTGGTTCAGCTCGATGTCTAACTCTGCTAGCTTTTGGTTCAAAATCTGGATCTCACTGATGTAACCATCGCATTCCACTTGTTTGTTGCTAAGTTCTCGCTTGAGCCTCTCCAAATCCTGCTCGTTGGAGCTATTTAGAATGCGCAATCTTTCAATCAAGGTCTCCTTCTCGATGATTTCCGTTTTGTAGACTTCTATCTTGCTCTCGATTTCAGTGATCTTTTCCAGTAGCACGGTCGTTTCGCTCTCTGTGAGATTCTTCTCGCTTCGCGCTTCGTCCATCTGTTTGGACAACACATCAAACTTGGTACGAATCGTGGACAGCTGGGACTCGAGGTCATATTTCTCTTGATTGAGCTTCTCAATTTCCTTGATGTACCCTTCGCACTCCACTTCTTTTGTTTCCAAGTCTCGCCTCAGTTTATCCAGTTCACCATCGTTGTTTGAAATTTGCACGCGGAGCTTTTCAATGATGGTTTCTTTCTCGATAATTTCCGTCTTGTACTCCTCAATACGAGTTTGAATCTCGATGATTTGCTCGTGCATGACGCTGGCTTCACTCTCGCTTTTATTTTTCAAATCATCAGCTTGAGCGACCACAATCTCCTTGTCTTTCCTGAGCTCTGTTATATGAACCTCCAGCTTGGTGATTGTATTGCGGAGAGAATTGATCTCCATGGCCTGTTCTGATTTCTCATGCTTAAGTTTCTCAATATCCTGGATGTACTTTTCACATTCGCTTTTCTTGGAAGCCAAATCTCTCTTAAGCCGGTCGACTTCCTGTTCATAGGAACTGGTTTGGAATCGTAACTTTTCTATGATGGTTTCCTTCTCGATAATTTCTTTCTTGTAGCTCTCGACTCTTGTTTGAATTTCCACGATCTGTTCGCTCATAAACTTGGCATCTGTCTCCCCTTTGGTAGCATAATCAGCAAGTTGTCTCTCAAGACCCTCCCTACCCATCCTCTCCTTCTGTACTTCACCTTCGAGAACAATGACCTTCTCTCGAAGTGACATTATTTCCACAGTCAGCTCTGATTTCTCCTTGGTTATCTGCTCGATTTTTTCTAAGGAAATCTTGAACTCCCCGTCCTTGGAAAGAAGATCTCTTCTGGTTACTTCCAGCTCGTACTTCAAGTGCTCAATTTCGTCCTCTTTGACGCTTATGTCTCTTTTGGCGTTTTCAAGTTTCGTTTGCAGCTCAGACATAAATTTGGCGTGAACAGAAGACTCTTCATCGCCGCGGTTCCTCGCATCCACCAGCTGTGCCTGAAGATGAGCTTTCTCGGACTTCTCGGTATCAATCTGCACGTTCAACTTGGTAATTTTGCTTTTGAGCGCTAGCAGTTCCACCTCCATGTCTGACTTCTCCTTTTTGGTGTCTTCCAAATCTTTGATGTGATCCTCGCAGTCATTCTCTTTGGTTTCTAACTCCGTCTTAGTGATGTGAAGCTGATGTTCCACTTGGGACACTCGTTCTCGTAGCTCTCGAATGATAGTCTCCTTTTCAATGATCTCTCTCTTACACACTTCAACTTGGTTCGTAGCGTCTTTAATCTGCTTCTTTAGATCATTGGTTTGATTTGTGCCTTTGCTGACCACTTCGTTAACATTCTGCCTCAGCTCGTTCTTATCTTTCTCATGCTCCTCGACAAGAATCTCAAAGTTTCTTATTTGTCCGCGGAGCGTGTTAATCTCGATTTCCATATCTGCTTTTTGTTGATTACTTGCGTCGAGATCTTTTAAGTAGTCATCGCATTCTATTTGTTTGTTCTGAAGGTCGCGTTGCACTCTACGGATGTCTTCTTCTAGATCGGCCTGTTTGTTCTGCATCTCTTTGATCACACGTTCTTTTTCCATGATTTCTTTACGGTAGGTTTCGATCTCTATTCTCAGTTCGTTGACACGACCAGCGAATTCCCTGGACTGGTTGTCTCCCATGTTCTTATAATCTGCGAGCTGAGCTTTCAGGTTTTCCTGTACTCTCTTGTCCTCTTCAATCTGAATCTGCAATTTCTTCACTTTAGTCCTGAGAGAAGTAACCTCATTCTCTAGATCGGACTTGCCCTGTTGCGACAATTTGCTCGAATCTTTGACGGACTCCAGTTTTCCTTCAAGTTCTGCTACCTGGTTAAGAAGGTCTTGATTTCGCTCCTGGATGTGTTCGTAGTCCAGCTCTACTTTCGAGATCCTAGTTTGATATTCAACAACTTCTCTTTTCAGCGTAGTAACTCTCTCTTCTAGCACTCGGTTTGAGCCTTGCAGCCCGTGGTTCTTTTCCCTCTCCGTCTCCAGGTCGTGCTCCAACGTAGACACTTTCTTCAACGCTGCCAAAAGTTCCAGCTGAAGTTCAGCTTCCCGTTCCTGAAGCTTCTTATAGTCAGCTTCCATGGTGGAAAATATCTGCTCAGATGACACTTCTGAGACTTTTTCTTTCTGGCTTTCCAGCACAAGATCGTGCAGCTTTCTTTGCATGGTTTCAACTTCTTTCACTAGTGCGTCCCTTTCCTGGCCCCAGTCCATGGCTTCCTCTTGCAGCTCTTCAAGGCGGCGCCTGGCGGCTTGTAGCTCCAATGTTATCTTCTTGTTTTCTGCTGTTAAAATCTGTATTTCGTGCGTTTTCTCGGTTACCGTCTTCTGCAACTCCAACACCTTGTCCTGAAGTTTTCGTCTTTCCTCTTTCACCTCACCCAAAGAATTTTCTAACCCGCTAACTTTCTCTCGCAACGCGTTGTTTTCTCGTTTGAGAGTGTCTCGTTCTATCTTGATGGTTTCATACTCGGCACTCAGATCAGCAGAGAACATGTCAGGTACTGCCGCTTCGACGGTTGAAACGCTCTGGACAGCAATAGTCTCTTCTCGGGAAATTTTGAGCTCGTCATAGAGTTTCTTCACAGACGCAAGTTCCATTTTGAGTCTCTCGTTCTCGTCTTTCAGTATCCGGAGAGTCCCTTCTAGCTCAGTGTACTGGATTTGAAGCTTTTGGAGCTCAAACTTCGTATCTCGTTGTTCCATGAGGGTTTTCTCCAGTTCCGTTCGAACACGATCGAGTTCCTCCTTCAGCTCTGCCTTATCAGTTTCTAGGTACTCGTTTTCTTCCTGTAGCCTTTCAATGATTGCCTTCTTTTCAACCAGCTCGCGGATTTGCTCCTCGTAATACTTCTGCTGGTCAATGAGCTTCTTTTGCAGGATGTTGATCTCCTCCCTGAGGTTATCATTCCTCGCTCTTGTCTGATCCAGCGATCCCTTGAGCTGAGCGTTTTCTTTCATTTGGTTCTGCAATTCTTCTTCCAGGGATATGATTTTGCTTTGAGATGTCTGCACAGTTCGTTGCAGTTCGATCTTGGTGTTGTTGGCAGACTTATACGCTGATTCCCAGTCAGCCATCTTCTTAAGAGCCTCTAACAGTTCCTTCTGCTGGGTGCTCAGTTGATCTTGACTCGTCTGCAGCATCGTCTCCGTTTGAGCAGTCTTTTGTTGACTGGCAAGAAGATCCTCTTGCAAGTCCTTCAGTTTGTCCTCATAGGACGTCTTATACGCTTCTAACCTGAACACTTTATTCTTGGTAGACTGTAGTTCTTGTTCTAAGCTTACTACCTTCTTGCGCAGGGTCTTGTAATCGCCCTCATCCACTACATCTCTGCCATGAAGCTCCGATAGGTTGTCCTCTAGATCAGATATCCGTTTCACCTTCAACGACAGATCGTGTTCTAGCGACTGGATAATTCGACTGCAATCTCCATGCTCCAACTCAAGTTTTGATATTCTTCTTTTGCCATCTAGGTACCTTCTCTCAGCGTCTTCTTTCTCATTCAGGACCTTCTGGTACGATTCTTCCAAATCCTTGAGTCTCTTAAGGGTGGCTGCATCAGCTGGTTTCTTTTCTCGCTTATCGCTCTGCACAGTTTGTATGTCTACATACTTTTTGTTTATCATGGTAACGTCGCTTTGCAGTCGATCTCTGTCAGCCTGAAGAGCGTTGAGGCGAGCTCTCAATTCAGCGTTCTCCCTCTTTAGATCAGTTATCTCCTTCTTCAAACGGTCTTTCTCTTCTTCCAACGTTTCATTCCTTGATTGGAGATACGTCAACTTGCGGTTAATTGAAAGCACTTCATTCTGCAGCCTGTCCACCTCTCTCTTGGCATTCGCAAAATTGGCCTTATACTCGTTTAACGAAGTCAGCACAGTCGCTTTTTCCTGCTTGAGTTTGTTCTTCTCGTTCTCGGTAAGGTCCAGACTGTGTTTAAGAGCATCAATTTTGGATTCGAGTTCTTGTACCTTCATTGTAAGAGCTGCTACTTCATGTTGCGCTTTATCATATTCTTCTCTGTAGCTCGCTATCTTTCGCTTCAGATTCGTTACTTCTTCCTCTAGATTCTTGTTAGTGGAACGGTACCATTCAATCTGCTTGTTCTTTTCCTCCATAGTCTTGTCGAAGTTGTCTGCCATGGATCTAAGCTCGGAGATCTCTCTCTGTAAGATTAAGTTCTCCTCTCGCTGCTTGTCTATTACGCCCTTTGCTCTTTCCAACTCACCGAGAAGGTTGTTCTTGTCGACGTTAAGCCGATGAATATCGCCTTCCAGCACACTTATTCTTTTCTGATCCTTAATCAGCTCACGATTGAGGTCTTCGTTTTCATGGTCAAGAGCTTTGACTTTCATCTCGAGTTCCGTATTTTGTTTCCGCAGTGTAAAGTTCTCCTTCTCTAAGTCATCCTTTCTTCTCTGAGCTTTATCCAGTGAGGTTTGAGCGGTAGATACCTCCTGCCTCAGGACGTAAACCTCTTTCTGAAGCGAATCTCTTTCTGCTTTGATGCTGTCTCTGGGCTGAGCATCAGCTTCATCACCACGCGTCATCCACTCCTGAAGCTGGCGTTCAGCGTTGAGGAGTTGTGTCTCATTTTGTGATACAACATTGACCTGTTCTTCAAGCTGTACTTCCATTGCTGCCTTCTCTTTATTGGCGACATCGAGGTCTTTCTTAAGGCGTGAGATCTGAGTGGTTTTCTCTTCTACTTCTTTGGTTATAACCAGCAGCTCTCTGACTGCACGGTCACGATCGTTTAAGAGGTTTGAGATTTCCTCCTTTAAGGACGACACATCTTGCTCTAAAACCATAATTCTTTCGCTCTGAATCTCGTTTGTGGATTCCAGTTTGGACAGCTGAGCATGATAGGTCTTGACTTTCTCCAGCAGATCTCTTTCCTTATCTTGGTACGCTCTGATGTCGCCCTCCGCATCAGTAAGTCTTCCTTGTAAAACGGCGACTTGCTCCGTGAGACGCCTTACGTCACCTTTACTAGATTCACAGCTATCCTCCAATAACGTTGTCTTCTCAGACATCAACTTGTAACTGTTTTCCACCTCTTCCCTCTCACGCAGCTTGACGTTGTGATCGTTCTGCAGCGCACGGAGTGTCTTCCTCAGTTCCTCTATCTCATCTTCCAAGGTCTTCTTTGTTTGTCTAAGATCATCAATAAGCTCGTTCTTGTCATCCGCGTCCTTCTCTAAGAAGTCAACCTTACTTTGAAGATCAGTGATGGTCTTCTTCTGGACCATGTTCTGTTCTTGACTCTCGTTTAGTAAAGATCTCAGCTCAGCAATCTTGTCTTTGTTAGCTTCATGGCTTCTTGTGAGCTGCACCAGTTGCTCCTCCATGGATGCTATTTTCTTCACTTGGTTATCGAGCTCGTTTTGGAGGCGATCTCTCTCCAGTGTTATTTTCCTCAGGTCACCTTGAAGTTCATTTACGACTTTACTGAGCTCGATATTTTCCGCTTGTAAGCTGCCGACCTCGTCTTTAAGCTTCTCAAAGTCCTCCTCGGCGGCTTTAAGAACGCCCTTCAAGGTCTCCAACTGGTCTTCGAGGTAGCTTTTGGCCGATTCCAGCTGTCGTATGAGGTTATCCTTTTCGTTCAGCCTGTCTTGAGCCGTCTCCGCTATCAACTTCAATTCCACCAGCTGCTGTTCTTGTTTCAAGTAATCCTCTCGGCTCACACCGGAGGACCTCTGCAGTGCTCCTTGAAGCTGCTTCTTCAGCGAAGCCACTTCCTTTTCGTCGTATTCAGACTTCAGCTCCAACTCTGAGATCCTTGTGTTAGCGTCGACAAGGTCCTCTTTCAAATCAGCCTTCTCTCGGTCGATTCTGTCTCGCGTTTTCTGCAGCTCGTTCACTGTCCTCTGAAGTTCTGTTGTCTCGCGTTCCAGCTCAAAAACACGTTTTTGTGACTTTTTGAAATCTGTCTCCATCTGCACGATCTTCGTATTACAGACTTCGATCTCACTTCTCAAATCGGCTTCACGACCCTGTGTGGCCTTGTACAGATTTTCAATCTCGAATATTTTATCATCATACTCTTTCCGGTCTTTTTCACTCATTGTAGCTTGTCTGCTCAGCATTGTCACAGTCACCTCGAGCTTAGAAACACTGATGTTTGCTTGCTGGAGTTGGCCTTGTAAATCTCGGATCCTATCTTGACTGGACACTCGTGTAGTCTCGAGCTCCTTCTTCAGGTTTGTCAACTCATCGCCTAGATTCTTCTTGGAGTTATTGAGAGTGTCTACCAAGTTCGCTTTGTCTTGAATTTCTTTCGCTTGGTTATTAATGATCCTGTCTTTCTCTACTAAACTGTTCTTAGTGTTCATGAGTTCTTCCTTTGCCTTCCGACAATCTTCTCGCAAGGCGAGACCTTCCGATTTATAGTGGTCTCGTTCTTTAGTCACACTGGTAATCTGCGTCTCGATGATGGTGATTTTGTGATCTTTCGAGCTTACGTCACGTAACAGTTCTTGGCGACTTTGTTTCAGTGCTCTAATTTCCTGATCTGTGTCATCAAGCCTTCCTTCCAGGACCGCAACTCTTTTTAACAGCTCCTCCCTTTCGGTCTTCAGTACATCGTATGTTGCTGTGTTCTTGTTCAGCTGTCGTTTGGTTTTGTCCAACTCATCTTGAAGCTGCCTAACCTTGTTGTTCAGCTCATCGATCGTCTTATCCTTTCTTCCTATGATGGTGTTCAGTGTTTCGCCGAACTTCTCATGTTGGGCTGACTTGCTTTCGATCTGAATAAATCTTTCCTGACTTTCGAGAACCTTCTTGTTGGCAGTGTCTAACTGTTCTCGTAACTGCGCTATCTGTCTACGGCAAGTCTCAAGTTGGGTTTCTTGCTTGGATACCTTGTTTTGTAGGGCGTACAGCTCTTTTTCCGCCCGATCCTTGTCATCTCTGGCAGCATCAAGGTCTTTTTCTACTTCTTTCAACTTGCTTTCTGTCGCCAGTAGCTTTTGATAGTCCTTGCTCTTCTCTTCACTGATTTTCTCAATTTCGATGTTAAGTGTGAGCATCTTTTCTTCAGCCACGTCCATGTCATTCTCCAACTTGTCAACTTCCCTTTGTCTTTGATCTATCTGGTTTTCCAACGACTTGACTTTCTCGGTAAGGTCGCGTATTGTCTTCTCCAGCTCCGCGTTTCTCGCTCGCTCCTCTTCTAGCAGAACTCCAGCGTCTTTACCACGCTCTTCGAAATCCATATATGTCGATTCAAGATCAGATACCTTCATCTGCACAACTTCAAAATCGGTTTGAAGAAGCTCTTTGTTTTGTGTTTCAGTCTCGTACAACGACGACAACCGTGCAATTTCTTCTTTACCTGCATCGAGCTCTTTCTGAAGCCTCTTGTTTTCTTCTTGGAGAAAGTCGCTCTCAGTTCTTAGTCGATTTATTTCCGTAAGTTTGTTCTCGTCATCAGATGTTAGAGAAGCTAATTCTCCTCTGAGACGCTCGATTGTGTTGTCTCTTTCTGCAATCTCTTTCTTGTAGGCCTCAGCTAGCTTCTTCAGATCAGCAAGCTTGTTCTTAAGAGATTCAAACTCCTCTGCGTTCCTAGCTTTAGTTGATCGAAGCTCTTGTACTTCAATCTCTAAAACAGAGTTCTCTCTCGTCGCCTTGCTAAGCTCATCCTCCAGTTTTACGATCTTGTTTGTTAGTACCGACAGTTGATGTTCTAAGTCATTTTTCTGGTGCTCCACGATGTTAAAATTGGACTGCAAGTTTGACATATCCTTGTACGCCTTTTGCAGTTCCTCGTTAATCCTATCTCTTTCCTCCGCTGTGATCTTGTAGTTAGACTCAGAGTCACCCAACCTCTTCTGCAGCTCCATTAGTTCTGAACGAAGCTCTTCAGCTTCGTTCTCCAGCAGGTTGATTCTTTGCTCCAGCTTTTCAGCTTCTTCTCGGTAGTCATCCACCTTTACCTCAAGAGATGACACTTTAGACTTGAGCTCTGCAATAGTCTTGTCTCTTTTCTCTAATTCTCCCTTGAGCCGCTCTATCGCTCTTCTGCATTCAGACAACTCCTGCTGCACTTCCATCAACTCCTTCTTCATCTGAGCCACCTTGTTCTTCTCCGAATCAAGCTCCGATTTGTACCTGTCTCTCGCTTTAGTGGCACCTTCCAACTGTACCTCTAGCCTTGATATTCTATTGCGGTCTGTGGTAGTCGCGCGCTCCAACTCCGCCTTCTCCTCTTGTACTCGTCGCAGTGAGTCAGTTGTGGTCACCATCTTTGAGTTAAGATTCTCCACGACTTTTCTAAGCTCATCTCTTTCCCTGATCACAATCTCATATCTTCCTTCAATATCTGTCACTGACATGACGGACTCGTCTAGTCTGGATTGAAGATGTTCCATTTTACTAACCAGCTGCCCATCAGCTTGGTCAGGACCTCTTTCTTTCTGCACTTCCAACTCCGTCTCCAGCTCACCCACCCTCTTCCGTAGTTGCACCTCCACCGATTCCCACTCCTTTACGCGCTCTTGAAGCTTGCCTTGAGATGCCTGGAGGTTCGAGAATTTTCCATTCACCAAGACTAGTTCCCTCTCGATGGTCTCCTTCTCTTCATTCAGTGTCTTCACCGTGACTTCGTATTCTCGGACGGTCTTCTCGTGAAGCGTGATCGTTTCTTGTAGCGTCAGCAGCTGCCGTTTTTGTACATCCACCGTTGTTTGGCACTTGGATAACTCCGTTTTAACCTTCTCCAAACTCTCCTCGAGGGTAGTGTTTTGGTTTTGAAGAGTTTCTATCCTGTGCGTCTTTAATATGGACTCCTCTTTGTACTTGTTAGCGTCATTCTGGCACTGCAAAACATCGCGTTGCAAACGAGAAATCGTGTCTCTGGCCTTCTTTAACTCCTCGCGGAGGTCATTAAGTTGTTGTTTGAAAGAGTCCCTCTGCTTCACGACATTCTGCACTTGTACCTCATACCGGCTGACAGTCAAACTACCTGTCTTTCCCGCCATCTCGGATTGCCTGCGGTACCTATCACAGTCATCCTGAAGTCGAGCAACCTTAGCTTGCACAGCAGTTAGCTCACTCTGTAGCATGTCTCGCTCGTCCACCGCATTCTTGCAATCGATCTCCAGCTGTGAGACAGTCTCTCGCAAGAGTGACACCTCCATGTCATCGGGTGAGGACTCCAAAACTTGCACCTGTGATACTTGACTGGTCATCTGGTCTCGCAACATCACGAGTTCCTTCTCGATAACCATCTTCTCGGTTCTTATCTTGTCCATGGAACTGGTCTTGGTGTTGAGCTCGCGCCGAAGGGACTCCACTTCCCATTCTCGTTCGCGTAGCCGGCGCTGGGTGGAAGAGAGCTCCTCTTGCTGTTTGTTGAACTTGGATTTGAAGTCAAGGAGCTGTTCCTGAAGCTGCTGGTTTTGTCGCGTCAGGTTATCCATCCTAGTTTTCCATCTCTCTGTCTGAAAACAGTGGATTGTGCACAATAGTCAATATACTTTGCTGTTATGTCACTTTCCACGCAGGTGTTTACACGGGTATAAAGGTGTGATGGACCAGGCCCCAGTTGTTCAAAAGTTGGATAGCGCTATCCACTGGATAATGTAAGTATTAGGGAAACCAATTGCGTTATCCACTGGATAGAGATTTATCCCGTGGATAGCGCTATCCAACTTTTGAACAACTGGGGCCAGGAATCTATCCAAGGAGAGCATTGATGCGAAAAATGGAAATAAGTGTCGGATTGATAAGCAACAAGGCTTAGCTAAGGAAGAAGTTGCCTTACACAAGAGAAAGTACAAATAGGAGGACGTCTATAAATGTAAGTAAATTTGGTACTCGAATTCAAACAAAGTAACTTGGTGTACCTTTTAAAAAAGTCACTGGCCGTTTGGATATTTATTTTTAAACACTTATCAATGGGGACAGCATAGATTTTTCAGTGTACTCCTTACGCGAAAAACTCGTCATTTTTCCCCCAAACGTGCCCATAGGTTAGAATTCCTTACTGAAGAAATGTGGTTTTACACCTCACTTTGTACAGAGATTTAATTTTTTGCAAGACAGTAGCACGAACTGATTGCCACACATTCCTTTTAAACTTTCATTCTCAAAGCGCCCAAGATCGCAGTTTGCATTTCATTCAGTAATATACATCGAGGGAAATTGCTGCGCGGTAGCTTTCATCTAAATGGCAACAGTTTGGAATTTCTTAACGAACTCAAACGTGAGAGCCACCATGGTTTACAAAATAAATAGTACCACACAAAAGTGCTGCAGTACCTTTCATTTGAATAGTAACATTTTGAAGTTTAACCCTTTAAGCCCTGATACGAAATTGCATATTCTCCTCTTCGTATGGAACTATTAAGGAGAATTTATCTAAATATCAAGGCATCTTATCCTTGGTGATCACTTCCTTTATTCTCCTCACTTGAATGTTTGAACAAGTAGCGATAATGTAAAAAGAATTTTCATGTTCATCACTGTTTAGGCTTAAAGGGTTAATCCACGAATCCAAAGATTAACACCCGTTGCCTGAACGGAGGCTTCAAACTGGGAGTGCAATGGGTTTTAACGACAGTTCTGAACTCAAGGCAATATCTTTTAGGTGATGAGGTCAAGGTCCAAGATCGGCTGACTAGACAAGTCGACAGCATTGATTGACAGTAGCCTAGAGCAGAAATGGATTGTGAAATCGAACAATAAACGCCCAGATGTAACAATCGCTGGAATGCGCTAGACTGGGGAGGTCGAAAATAAAGTATGTATAGAATGTAATTGCCTGCACTATCGTGATGTTAGCCCAATTAAAGCACAGTTTGGGGTAAAAGGCAATAGTAACGTATTAATATAGAGTAAGTTGCATATAAATGTCAAAGCTGAGCTCGGACGCCAGCACGTAAAGGCGTACATTGCGACCACTATCTGTGATCTTACCCCATCCACCCAAACCGTAAATAAATGTTGACAGACCAGACCACAAAACCAGGGACAGTTAGACCCCTCATGTCTTCGGTTAGTAAAGTGAGTTTTTCAACGTCCCCTACTAGTTTAATATGAAAAGGTTTAGAGGTAAAGGCCAACTGTATATCGTCAACCAGGGCTTGAGACTACCCAACTAGCCAAAGGCTATTGAAAACTCAGGGTTGGTTGGGAGATGTTGGATTTTCCACTAGGCATTTTTCTACTGAAAAATAGAGACAAGGGTCATCAAATCGGTTACAAATCAAAGTCTAAATGGGTTTCATGAACGCACGACTGAACGCAAATAATGGAAGAACAAAAGGGAAACACCTCATTCACAGTGTACGTGTATCTACAACGTTTCGTCCATACTTTTCGGCATGATCAGGTTTCAGAGCACGGAGCAAGTGTGATCTTTCTTTTGTATAAAAGAGAACTTTTACACCGCTTCAATAAAATACGATCGGTGAAAAATTAATCTTGCCACTAAAATCTAACATTTCCCCAGCCACTAGGATAGTGCGTTACCGTCCAGTTAAGTTCATTAATTATCGGACCTTCTTCGTGTTGGGTCTTCTTGACAAATCTCGATAGTGTTTCGATAAATTTTAAATTACTCTTTATCATTTTATCATTTAGATTGCAAGCTGGGTTTAGTCTCGAACAATTCGATTTACTATTTGTCACTTTGTCGGCCGAGTGCTTGAAATCAAAAGTCACGGCTGATTAGCGCTATCTCTTATGCTAGAAAAGTCGGTTCCCATAGAAAGAACTTCGCCACGCCCCTTTTTCGCCCCTTCCACGCCCTCCGTCACTATGGAAACAAAAAACGTTTAATGTCGATTACATTCCAATTAAATCGATATGATTGCAAAGTAAAAACCTCACCCACCAAGGCGCTTGTATTGTTATTATGTAATCAGGTATCTGATTTTAGATATCGTTGAGTACTCTAGTGAATGACTTATCTCTCTTGACTTCAGTGAATCACTGATCTATTTAGTAAATCAGAAATCTCTCTTGATTTTAATGAACATTGTTAATTCAAACATAAAATGTCTTTGTTAAAGAAAACGCTCTGCTGCCCATCATATTTAAATAACCTGAACGCTAAAGCTCAAATCTTCCCACGAGAAAATAGTGACTCTGTTCAACAAATTATAACGAAAATAGTAGTAAACAAGATATTAGTTGGTTTACTGCAGAGTCGAAAACGCGGAGACCGGGTCTATCTAAGTCCGTGTCAAACTGCACATCCTGGGTAGAATGGAAAGAGAACAACCTTATGTTTGACCTAATTTAATCAAAGTAGAATTTACTAGAAGTAGGCGCAACGACCAAAAGGAAATTAATTTTTTTAAAGGCAAGGGATGGCTTTCTTTACCACCCGCTGTCGGGATCGGAAAGGATTTCACGAAGACGCGTAAACAGATCGAACCAGTGGCGCTTAAAATTAAAGCCCTGGGGCGGAGTCATGTTTAAGCCTTCGTGTATTGAAATTTATTCAAATCGAATTAAAAAGCAGAACAATAATTTAAATACTTTAAAAGATAGAAAAAACACCTAATAGGTGGAATGAC
>Ga0126336_10000449_pt1 | contig 16598 bp, 15 predicted proteins | sample SidCmetagenome_FD_92530 | JGI IMG/M metagenome (GOLD analysis project Ga0126336, IMG submission 92530) | Coral microbial communities from El Islote,Puerto Morelos, Mexico - Siderastrea C C metagenome | ecosystem: Host-associated > Invertebrates > Cnidaria > Coral | place: El Islote,Puerto... | reverse complement strand
TTTGTTTTTTTTTTGTGGTTTTTTTTTTTTGTTGTGTTTTTTCTTAGGCGTTAAAATTTTGTTATACATTGTTTTGGGGGGTTTTGGGGGGGGGGGGGGGGTCGACATAACAGCTAACACTAAAATTTTAGGGCATTTAGCAGCTAACAGTAAAAAATTCGCTGTAACAGTTAAAATAAATAAATGGAAAAAAACTTACACAAAGATCGAGAAAATGGCCTTTTATCGCATGGTAATGGCAATTTCATCAGTAACATCACTTCTGTGGTTTTCGTTATCCATTTGTCTTGTTTCATTTAGTATCTAGAATGTGTTGTAACACTTAACTGTAATTTCATATATAACTGTTAACAGTCCAAATTTGGGCCGTATAACACTTAACTGTAAAACGTATATGGCCCGTAACACCTAACAGTAAATCCCACCTGGGCCCTCTAGTTAGTGTGTAATAGTGCGTAATAGTTTAGTGTCTATTTCACGGGTTAAGTAAAATTACTCTATAACCATGCTACAACCAGCTGTGTTCTAAAACTTTATGTTTTAGAAATATTCTGACATTAAGCGAAAAGAAAAATTAGGGAGCTTAAGCAACCGCGACAGCAACGCCAAGGAAAACGTTGCTTTAAAAATGACTTCGCGATAGTTTCAACTCCTTCAATCTGTCTATAGCCGAACACTCCTGGAGCTGACCCCATAAAGACGGCGTTACAGTTCAGGTAGAAAAAAAATTCACGGTCCTGGGTTCACGTTCTACATAAACTTTGAATTTGGACATTTTACGTTGTTCTTTTGCAGAGGACGGCAATGAAATGTACCAAACTCTGTATCGCACGTGCAGAGTCATTGTTTTGCTAATTAAATCTTTTGTTTTGTGACGTTTTCGTCAGCCGTCGCCGTCGTGTTTGCTTAAGTTCCCTAATTGTCACGAATGTTTTGGCACTCGTATGCAAATATGTGGAATAAAGACCAAAGAGAAAATTCCGAAAGATATCTGCTGTCAACAAAAATACGGCATTGACAGTCTTGTGGGTAAATGTTAAAGTTCCCTAAATTCTTCGCTCCATTTCATATCGTTTAAATTATTTAATAAACTGGAGATTTACGGAGACGGAACTGGACATGCTGCACTTCAGATTACCTTGTTAAGAAAAAATTCATCAACTAGTTTTCACTTACAGCTCTCGTAACAAAAAGGTTTCTACTTGCAATCTAATGGACTTCCTTGGCGCATCACTTATTGCGACATCGACTTCCTTGGCGCATCACTTATTGCGACATCGAGGAAATGAAGGAAATTGCGTCAAATTCTCCTTGGAGTGCTGGATGATGTTGGATCCATAATCGATGGCCTTAACCACGATTCTCTCACGTGCACTTAACATGCAGTTAAAATTTCGAATCAAAGTAATCGCACACACAAAAAACCCAACTTTTAAAGTGTATCAAAAATCGTCTGTGAAAACGGGCTTGTAAGTGCGTTCCCTTTGAACCCGAGGTCCTTTTCGACTTGCAATCAATGGCTTTAGCCATTATCTTCCCCTTAACGTTTGCATCAAACATATTCTTTATTTTCAGTCGCGGGGTCCGTTATTCCACTTTGCATAATATATTCACGTTAACTGAATTTCACGCTTCAAGGAGAATGAGTAAGCAAATACCGAGACGTGTGCCACAAAAATCGAACCTATATTGACACGCGCTTTGATACTCTGTACCAAAGCCCGATTCTCCTATATGCATGTATGTTGAATATAATATGAAGTATTAAACATGGCTGCTCAAGGTAAGTGAGAGAGATGCGGAGAAACTAAAAGCTTCAAACACACGTCACGGGAAAAAACATGACCCCGATAACGCGTCACGGAAAAAGTATAGGGACTTTTCATCATGCATCGTTGATTTTCTCTGTTTAAGAAACAATACAGTGGTTTTACAACAGAACATAACGTGATTCGACTTAAACATGGAGGTTGGCTCTCTGAATCGTTATTTCTAATTGTCGTATTTTCTAAACACCAAAACGACGAGAAAAGGTGAGATGGGTAAACAATTATGAAAGGACCTGAAGTTTATTCGCTTATGAGAATTTGTGTAATTGGAATTTGAGATGCGTTCATTCATTAAGATTTTCTAATAACCTTGCTGGTGTTTTTGCCAGTTTATTTTCGCGCACTTCGAGCTGGTTGAATTGTCCCATTCGACGAAAACCAAAACAACATTGACACCGAATTTGCATGATATCTTCCAATTTCTTTGCAGCGTCTTTCGTGATGCCTCTATTTAATCCTCCAGCAGTACCGGGAAGTTGGTGTGTTTGGATTACTCTTCTTGGATATTGGACAGTGCAAGGTGAGACAAAATACAGCTGTCGCTAAGGATTTTCACGAAGCTTTACGCGACAAAATCAGAAAAAAAAACTAAAATATACAAAGCTGTTACTAAGGAAATTCCGTGACGAAAAGTTCTATAAATAAAGGTTTAAAATTTTAGCTTCTCTAGTACTTTTGCGTTCACTGACTTTAGCTTTTTTTAACGACAGCAGAGCTTTGAACAAAGTGCTCTAGCTCAGTTGATGAAGTTATATGTTGCCACAAAGAATAAAAAATGACAAAAAAAAGCTTTAAAACTAAAATATCTCAAATTAAGTAATCCAGCACAAACCGAAACAATTATGAAAGCTCGACCATGCTCCACTTCACTGCGGCCGCATTATCCGTGAAGGAGTCACGTATTTACATCGGTTGATATTTGGTAGTTTTCCTTTCCAATCTGTCTGTCTTAAAAACTCTATCCAGTAAATCTCTTAGTTTGTATTAAAACTGGGACTGATTTCTCAGGGTGACTTATGATTGATCCTTTTTAGTTAACATTTGTGTCAAGGAGGTTAACATGTCAACCTAACATCGGTTGTCAGGTTGAGTGATATTCCGGGTGATATTGTGCCAACCTCAAACAGAAACCTCAAAATGTGTCTGATAGAATACAATAGGCCGCAACACATCAGTTGTTTCCTCTAAAAAGACTTCATGTTTTTCTTTAGAAGTGAAATAGCAAACAGTGCCCTTACTATTAAGGCCGCTTTTTTTACAAACATCTTGATGTTTTATTTGTCACTCTTGTTGTTACTATTTGTCACTCTTAATCTCGTATTCGACATCACAATCCTGAAACTGACCCCAATATTAAATGCTTGCTTGTGTACTGATCAATTTAAACTAAACGTTTTATCACGAAAGCGTTTGCTCTGGACTGTTTTGAAGATTTCGCAAACAGTTTCTCAGTAGAATGAAACTTTTTTTTTCCGTCCATCAGCATCGATGAGGAATGAGGGGAAGTCTATATGTATCCTGGAGGTGGTCGGTGAGGCCTCTGCGGGCCCTTAATATAACTACCACACGTCGGGCATGGCTAGCAGGCTAGCCTGGAAGGGAGGAGGGGGGCTAGGCATGGCAGATTTTGTGCTCATCAGTTTTCAATATACTCCATTGCTCATGCTTCAATTCTCTTTTGTACACTGCAATATTCTAACAGTCGGTATTTGTTTGAAACGTGGATATTGGATAAGTTTTGTAATTTTTAAATGTCTAGAGCACAGACTTAATTTGCAAACAACGTGTATTCAATATTGAATAATCCAAAGTCTTTTTTCTCATTTATCCAGATGTTCATGGCTGTTCGAACGACACCAGTCTCTATTTCCTTGACGAACATAACATTAGATGCATTGACCTGGAGACCTCCAATCATACTTATGTCAACGTACATACAGTTAAGACTGATCTTGTCGAGGCTGGTGCCATCGACATAGATCACCGGAAAAGAATGGTATATTGGAGCGACAACTCACTGTGGACTATAAACCGAATGAACCTTGATACTTCAGAGACTGAGGTAATGAACCTCTTTTTGTTATGTTGTATTTAAAGAAGTAAAGGCTGATATGGTTTATGTTGTTAAAAGTCATTCGTTCCTGTACCACCTAGTACCGTGCATTTTCAGTCGTCTGATTATATTTTTAAAAAAAACGGCGTGTCAAAAAAAAACTTAAAAGTATTCTCTTATTTTCTCCCAATACTTTAGCGCTAAATTCTATAATATTGACATTCTTGTGGTCTTTCTATTTTCAATAATCCAACGCTATTTGATTTGTAAAGGTTATCATCAGAGACGACCTAGGTCAAGTAGACGGAATAGCTGTTGAATGGGAAAGTGGTCTGATTTACTGGACTGACTACATCTTTGAGAGAATCGAAGTTGCAAAGTTAAATGGGAGCTCAAGAAAAACTTTGGTTTTTAACAACCTGAATAACCCACGGGGAATCGCTGTTGATCCGAGGAGAGGGTAAGCTATCGATAGGACAATATATCTATGTTATTGACGCAGCTAGGGGCATTGAGGATACCTGTCGTTTCATCGTTGCAGCCATTAAAAGCAAAAACTGTTTACAATAAACATGACAAGAATACTATAATAGGTATTTCAAAACTCTGCAGACAACTTATGAAAACCAAAAGATTTGACAGACAGGCCACATACAGAGTTGCTTATCAGTAATGGCTACCGGAACACGAAGTATTATCCACATGTTCTGGTTTGATTGTAGTTTCTTTTCATTTCATCTAAAGGTTTATGTTCTGGACAGACTGGGGAATTTTACGGTCAAAAATCGAGCGAGCAGATCTAACTGGTGAATATCGGCAGACTCTAGTGAACCTTCGTTCTCAAGGCTTCCCAATAAGTCTCGTCATTGAGTTTGAACCTGCACGTATTTACTGGATGGATACATCCTATTTAAATAGTGCAGATTTTAAGGGACATTACAGGCGCTTTTTGCGCTACATCAGAGAAAACATAAATCCAATAGACCTAGCCTTGTATGGTGACAATCTATACTGGGTGGACAGGAACGGTCGAAGCATTCACTGGTTCAACAAGACACGGCCAGTTGACATGCTCAGTTTTGGTCATCTCACCGATGGCGTCCTGGTGGGTGCTGTGGTTTCTGACGAGTCAAGACAACCAATCGGTAAGTTGGTTAGACGCGCTGTAGTACTTGGTTTTCGTCATTTGCTGCACGGTTGTTTTGAATAAAAGTCGTGCTTTGACTCTATTTTTTGTCATTTGCTGCACGGTTGTTTTGAATAAAAGTCGTGCTTTGACTCTATTTTTTGTCCACATATGATCCTTGTGGGTCCCTCTTTCTTTGTTAATACGGCACTAAGAAGAAGTACGGGCCTTCCTCCGTTCAGGTCTAACTGATGCCACCGTTGGAAATGTCCTTAAAGGACACGGTTTTTGTGCATCTTGAAGAAATTAGCCTCTGCTTTACAAGTTTGTCATTTGCAATCCGCGTTAATGTTCTCCATCATTAACCATCCTTGTTCCCTTTTAGTTTATTCTGTCCTCTTTGATGTTTGTCTACCCTGGTCAACTATTATTTTAAGGTTTCCTTCTAATTAACGACAATTTTCAACGGCCCAAAAAACATATCAAAATATCGTGACGTAGCTCCTTTAACGACTACTGTGCTTGGCGAGGCTACTACGCAGTGCTAGGCTTTAGAAGGAGCAAAAATCAGGAACGTACTCACTACTCAGTACAGTTAAAAGCTTGATTCACGACGGTCCACTTGTTTAAAAATAGTAAAAATTTTTAAGTAACTTCGTCAAGAAGCATCGTGATTCATTACAACATAATTTATGCTGCTTTAGCAGTGACTAACCCTTAAATTATATCTTTTTCAAAATTCGTCGCAGAATGCTACACAAGAATTGCTGCTGTTTTTTTTTAGGTGTTTTCTAATTTTTCCAGGTCACTTTTAGGCTAATTTCTTAAGCTGACAATCTGAGAAAACGCAACGCTGCTTTCCTGGCGGCTCCATTTTTGAGAATAGTATTCGACACAACCTTTGAAAGAGTAGCAGTTTTCTGCCTATTACCCACTCGGCGAGAGTGTGCAAAAATACAAAGCCACTTTCGTAATGTCATGTCTTTAGCTTTACAATGGCACGCAAAAGTGCGCCGACTCGGTTCCTTTTGTATAAGGACCAAGAAACTAACTTGTAGGTCTTTTTTCTTAAAGCTTCAGCTGTCAACAAATCTTCGTGTCGCTTAAACAACGGCGGGTGCAGCCATCTCTGCTTATTGGCTCCTGGTGGGAGAAGCAAGTGCGCATGTCCCAATGGTGTGGCATTACAAGCTAATAAGAAGACGTGCAGCAACGGTGAATAGAGACGCTGTTTGTAAATTTAAATTAACAATCAAATTTCAGTTGCGTGAAGGGCACCTCGTGACTGTTGTACCGTTAGTCTATAAAATAGCAAAGCATTAGTTAATCAAGAACCCAAGCCACTCTTTCCTAAAGGCTAACAATTTTTTTTCTACATTTTTACGCTTCCTCGCATTCCTACTTCAATTTCTGCACTGGTTCTTGCCGCAGCCGGCTCTGATTTCTAGCTAGAAAGGCTTCACTTTGCAATCGATGTATAATTTTTAGATTTTTTTATCATCCTTTAATTAATTCCTAAGTTTTTCTCATTTCAGTGACTCAACCAGGAAAACCACCACCTCCTGTGCCAGGTGAGATGAGATACGACTGGATGCGTTATCATTGTTCATATAACGTGCGGTCTGGTTAGTTGCGTGGCTATTTATATGAGGTTAAGTAAACGTTGTTTTGGAGTCAGTTGTTTGGCTTTATTTTATGAAAGAAAATAGCCGCTCTATGCTTGCATAACCTGACGCAAACACTCAAGAGAGTAATGAATCACTCGAAAGTAACTATTTTTGTCCTCGCCGCAAACTTTTGAATTCTTCTAAACTCCCTTTCGTGGCTGCATCTGGTTATTTAAATAAGCGTGCCATTTTGTATTTCTAATATAATGTTTGCTAATTTTACGGCTTATTATGGGATTGGTTTGTTTCTTATTCTTTCGTGTAAAATTGCCTTGTGTTGCCTACAGTGAAAAGTAACTGATGTAGTATCATTTTGACCAAGGAAGTAAGTGACCATAATGTCCTCTCCAGATAACTCTTTGTTACTTGATCATGCAAAATACATGGATTTTACACGCAACTGTGTTCCTTTTAGATGTAAAAGTACGTCTTAGAGGCTCCAACTCGTCACACGAGGGTCGAGTTGAAGTGTATCACGAAGGAGAGTGGGGAACAATATGTGATGATCAGTGGGGACTCAAAGAAGCTGCGGTCGTGTGCAGAATGCTTAATTATTCTACCGCAGGAAAAGCTGTCAGAGTAGCTTACAAATACTATGGACGAGTAAATAGTTCCTTTCGCATTTGGATGGACAATGTTAAATGTCGGGGTGATGAACAAACCATTGCAGCCTGCAGGCACAATGGATGGAATGTTCATGATTGCAACCACATCGAGGACGCAGGGATTGTTTGTAAAAATGACTCAATTCTACCCACTGAAGGTAAGCAGTTGAAAGAGTACTTAAAGCCATGATTGAAGATAGTTCCAGCAGTTGTAGAATAAGAAAGCGAATACTTATGTTCAATATAGTTCAGGTAAATGACTCGAACACGGAGTCTCAGTAATTTGAGGCATTTGATCGCAAGCGTAAAGAACCAAACATACAAGCCCCAGCATGGGGCTTCACCCTCAGCATGTTGCAATATACCTTATAACGCCAAGTGCCTAAGCAAATGTGTATTAGTTAGTTATAGAGACCAGACTTCCTTGCCTAGACGGACAGACCCTGCACGAACTTGTAGTAAAACAGAGCCATTGCTCATTATGTGATAGTTCTGAGTTAGTTAGTCAGTTAGTTGGTTAGTATTTTCTTTACGTTTACTTGAATTATATAGAAAACTATTTTATTTATATTGTTTAGACATTAGTGCATTTTTAACAATTTGTAATTATTATATAGGGTGTCCCCAATTAGCACCCTGTCTTTACAGGGTGCTAGATCACTTTTGACACATAAATAAAGTTATTATTATTATAGACAGACAGACAGACTTTCTGCCTGACTGACTGACTGACTGACTGACTGACCGATTGATTGATTGATTGATTGATTGATTGATTCCATTTCGAAAAAAAGTCATTAATTTGTTTCACCATCTATTAACTAAACAAAGTTAAATAGTTTTCGTTGAAGAGTCAATACAGTATTGTTTAAGCAGAGTAATCAGCCATTATGAGTATGTACAGTTGCAGTACTTTTTATAAGAAAAATATTTTTGTATCACCCACTTACCTCACTACATTGTTTGTTAAAAGGTCCAACCCTGTCACCAGGACCTCATCCAGGTTAGTTACATCATTTTTGTTAAGCTTCAACTCTCAGAATAGGTGCTCGTTGATTTTTAATTGCCTTTAAGTGACATACTTAACTCAGTTTCTATTTTCTGCTGAAGAACTGAAGGTTCGCTTGCAGTCTGGCAAAACAATAAATCAGGGACGAGTGGAATTGTTTCTTAACAACACTTGGGGGACAATATGCGATGACCACTGGGGAATCGAGGAAGCAAATGTTATTTGCCACATGTTGAATTATTCAGAAGGGGCCTGGGGTACTCCGTGCTGTGGCTGGTTTGCTGGCTACCACGTACCTAGAAAAATTTGGCTGGATGACGTTCATTGTGTTGGTGACGAACGAAGCATCGCAGAGTGTCGTCATGGCGGATGGGGAAAACACAACTGCAAGCGTGGTGACAATGCGGGAGTGGTTTGCAAATACACACCAATACCAACACCAGGTACCATGTAGAAACACTGAGTTTGTTCGAAGCGTAAAGCAGCTTCACTGAGGAAGAAGTAACAAATCACCCATGTTAATTGAAGTGAAAAACCCTTAAATCGAGCCATGAATATGCAGGATTAACCCACCGATCTATCATTAGACGAAATGCATCACGAGGTACAAAATCTAATGGCGTTAACAGGTCAAATACACCGTTTGATGATACCAGTCGTCCACGTTTTCGGCTAAAGTACGACGAAAAAAGGAGTTGAAACCACATTCAAGCCTTAACTTTTAAATTTAACCACAATATAATTGAAACGAGTAAACTAATGAAGTTGTATTTATTCAACCGCAATTGTGCTGTGACCAATACCGTCTCTTTTGTCTATTACACGTTAGAGAAATTTCTGGCTTTGTGATATACTGGAGGATAATACATGCTGTTGCCTGAAAGATGGCCCTCCAAATTTTACAGTGTATCTGTACATTACGGAGCTTGATTTTGGAGGTGGCATTTGCAATAAAAAATTGGACCCCCATAGATATCATATTATTTACAATACGTCATTCTATTTACTTGGAAAAATGTTAATGAGCTGTAATCACCTTGCAGGTCAAACCTTAAGATTGGCTGACGGCTACAGAGACGGAGAAGGAAGAGTAGAGATATTTCATGATGGATACTGGGGAACTGTTTGTGATGATATCTGGGATATAAAGGACGCGCAAGTGGTCTGCCGCCAACTGGGGTACTCTAAAGCAATTCGTGCTCCCAAACATGCATTGTTTGGCAAAGGAAATGGGCACATATGGCTGGACAATGTTAATTGTCTGGGAAATGAAAGCTCCATTGAGAATTGCCAACACAGAGGATGGAATAATTACAACTATGCTGGTTGCTATCACTTTGAAGATGCGTCCGTTATCTGTTCGAATGTGACCGAAAGTTCAGGTAAGTAGGGTTAAATGAAATTCACCATGCAAAGTTTTTAAAATGACGTATATATATGCATGCTTCTCCGGAATTGATCGTATTACTAATTTGCTTGTTTTTGTTTGCACATGAAAAGAAAGAAATTGAATCCCATTAGAACATACTGATCCACAGACAACCATGAAAAAAAAAAACAGAATCCATTTGGTTTTTTAACGTGAGACTGGGCCGTTGATAAGGGCCAATGCCTATTGTGTAGAGAATATGATCGAGTGATGGTCAGAGGATGTTGAAGCCTTGGATACCTAATAAATGGGGTACACAGCCTGCTAGTGCTTTAACCATGTATTACTTTATGAAAATAAATTTGCAGATATGCAAATAACTTGCAAAAGGTAGTCTTGTGCCCAGTCCCACAAATAGAGCGAGGCAGATGGTTCATCAAAAAGTATTTAAGATGTAAATTACTTCACATGTAAATACCTTTCTTGACTGGGTACGTCCTCTTGCGAAATCCCCGCCATTAGCTGTGGTAGTAATTGAAAACCTTGTTTATTTTATGCCGACCATTTATCTCGACATTCTACCATAAATAAGTATTAAAACAGCAATATACGTTTTCTCGCAGATTCAGAGAATTTCTTGCTGTCTTGTGAAGGAGGTCGTAAGCTGTGCTATTTCATCCCAATTCAGCCTGACGGTGGCTCACCACATGAGTTAATACCACTTAATTTCCCCACCTCTTCTACGTGTAGCAAGTGGCAGACGGCATTGTCTTATGATCCAGTTGAGAACACGGTTTACTGGACAGATGGGTGTAGAAACATTTACAGAGGATTCTTAAACAGCAGGGGGGGCCAGGTTGTCATAAAAAGCACGAGGAGGCCCATGGATATCGAGATAGACCTAGTTGGACGAAACATCTACTTTGCTGATCAGAATGAAAATACCATCAGAATTGCAACACTTGACGGCTCATATCAAGCCGTCCTTGTCGAAGTACCATCGCCTCAAGGGATTGCTTTAGACAGCGTTAACGGGTAAGATTGGTTAATTCATCAAATAAAGTCAGATTAATCATAGTGGAAAATGTTGGGTTTTTAGCCAGGCATAAAAGAACCGTGTTCAAAGAAAATGCTGCCGTCCCGGACTAAGAAATGTTAGCTATTCAAAGGCAAAAATGAAATGGCAAAATTTAATAAATGAATAAGAAAAGGACTAGTAATCTGAACACAGATAAACTTATCTAAAGTTGTGACGCTGTGATCAGTCATATTCCTTTGAATCCTAGGTAAAGTGTGTTTCATAAGCTAGCATCACAAAGATAACATGAGCAGTCAGGCATGGAAAAGACAGTTTTATACAAATGATTTGTGCGTCAGTTATCTACTTCTGTTCGTCCTGGTATGTGCCTAACCATTAGCCTAACCATCATTTTTGTCCTCGTTTTGTAGGTTCATGTACTTTTCGTCAGTTGGCAACAATCCACAAATATTACGAGCAGACATGGATGGTAAAAACAAAGTTGTCCTCGCAAATTTGTCATACATTGGATCGACTACCGTTGACGTTTTATTAGATAAGCCTATGAATCGTCTTTTCTTTTCTGACAAATCCAATAATATCATAAGATATCTTAACCTGAGTAATATGGAGATCCACACAATGCTTTCTGGAAACCTTCACCATCCAACAAGTCTAACGATGTTGAACAACACCCTTTACTGGACCGCTGAGGGGGATGGGACGTTTTCTGGAGCCATCTTCAAAGCAGAAGCTGTTGTTGGAAGTACTGTTCAAATGATAGCCGATGGATTTGGTTATCCAAAAGGGATATACGCACACAACTCCCGCGCTCCTCAAACACCAAGTAATGGTTAGTATATTAGACATTACCCAGGTTAGTGCCTTTGGCATTTAAATCATTCTGATCAACATTGATTCGCTTTTTGTGGTTAAGCCTCTAATTTTCAATCTTAATGCATATATTAACTCACGAAAACTAATCTAAATGATCCAACATTACAAACGACGCTTTGAACAGTCATTTAACCGAAAGCACGAGTAATTGATGAAGGTGACTATCGCGCGCGGAAAACTCTTGAGTCATGTCATACTGCCATGACAACTGAGGCAGTAAATAACTCCAAGCCATTGCCTAGGTAATATTCCATTCTTTCGAAGCATTGAACCTTTTTTTAATTAACATGAATATGGTTTAATTCTAGGACGTTACATTGGCAATATTCTTTTCTCTGAAATTATCACGTTTTTACTTAGCATTTTACGAACATAAAACATAAACTGCATATCTCCACTATTGTTTATGGCGCTTTACAATAAAAATCTAACTAACTATATACATGACTAACCAATTTGTAGCCCCTGTGAAAAGCACCGTCAAAATTACTTTCTTATTTTGTCAAAGGAGGATATCATAAAACTGTACAAAGTAAGGAAACTTTGTTAAAGCGAAAATTCCCAGAATGTTTGAATGTTTTAGTCCACCTAGGTTCACATTTTATTCTCATTTCGTCTCGTCAACTAAAGTAGGTGACCAAATCCTTGGTACCGTTGTAGCGACGTTTTTAGTCTTTACATGCTACGGGGACAGGATTAAACGGTTAGAAGGGAGACAACTTGCTAAAAGAGTCAATTTTCTTTTTAGTGAAATCTCCCTGTGAGAATAACGGGGGATGTTCCCAGCTATGCGTCGTGAGGCCCAAAGGCCGGAGCTGCCTGTGCCACGGTGGAATGAAGACTGCAGATGATGGAAAAACTTGTACGTTTTCTCGCAACATTAAGTGGGGTCCTGGCTCATGCACTATAAGTAGATACTTGCCGATATCTTATGCTAATCCGCGATGATTGGCTTCAAAGGAACCCACGACCCTTACAAATTGGTCAGTGCTCTAACCATAGAGATACAGACTCCTGGTGAAGTACCCCACTTTAAATTGAGTCTCACTGTAACTCTGTGGTAAGAGAAACCAACCAGTATGTGGAAAGTCGAGCATTTGTCAGTTTTGGAGACTCAAATTTTTACGCTCCACACAATCTTAATACAACGTCAACGTGAAATCAGTTATATCAGTAAAATAAATGGTTCCCTGCCGCCACAATTATTTTCTACAGACGTGAGAATGCAAATAGCTAGTTCACTTGGTTTCTTTGCAACACAAATTAGGATTGTCATTGGAAATGAGCTAATCATTACTTGGGGTGTGTTGTGTTGGGAAAATCCCAAAACGGATCTGTGATCCTAAATCATATGGATTCTTCACCAAAAAAAAACATCAAATCCGAAAATGGACTTCAAGACAGGCTGGAGGCACGCAATATTTAAAACAGAACGATATTTCTGTAGTACTGCGTAGATTTCGACTGGTATGGAGTACAAATAATTTATAAACAAGCACACTCATTCGTTCAAAATCAGTCCCCGAATTATAGAAATGTACACAAATGAAGTTATCCTGACGTGGTAATGCTTCTGTCTGTACTTCCTGAGAAATACACATATACGAAAAAATCTTTTCCACGATCGAAAGTAAATTTGTATGGAAGACCGCTTGAGCTGTATTAGTTTCTAATCCTTTCCCGAAAAACGCTTGGATCGTGAATCTCAAAAATTCGGATTTAGATTTAATCCAAGGAATCCACTCGAAGTGCGGATTCTTTAGATTCATGATCCGTTTTTGGAGTTTAGTAAAACAACAGAAAAACCCGGTTTCATATTCGAGAATTCGGATTTGGACCTTGCCAAAAAACGCACCCTTATATTAGCAGTGAAAAGCATAAAGTTGGTAGATTGAAGTTGAAATTTCATACTAAGATCGAAAATACTGGCATTTTAAAGCTTACCACCATTTGCCTTAATTTTCCCATCAGTTTAAGTCAAAATTGATCCAGTTCTAAAACCATATTTAATGGCGATTCAACGCAAGCATAAACATGTAATCTCCCCAAGATCAAAGATTTTTGTTTGCTCCTCGGTGCCAATCGGTGATTTTCTTTTCTAGGCCGTATGGCTGGTAGAAATTCAATGGAGTGTTTACTAATTTCATAGCACTCTCACATACACTTTAAAAATTTCTACTTTCATTACAAGGGTGCTACGCGGTACCTCACATCGTTTGATGCACATGTAAAAGCCGATTTCCGCATTTGATCAGTGTGCCACTGGAAGCCACGCTGACTTCCTTCTTGTCATATGTTTTTTTTTTTATTTAACAAAAATATTAATTTTATCGCTTTAACTTCAGGTACCCTTAGCGATGCCGTATTTGTGGCTGACAAGAGTAAGCAGGCAATTTTTGTGTCGTCTCAAAGCACATCTGATAGAACGTTCGTTTCCCTACCATTTCAAAACATAACGAGCCCACATGGAATAGCTTTTAATCCACTTGATGGTCGCCTTTATTGGACGGATTCGAGTCGCGGTGTTGTTGCGCGATCCTCAGTTAATGGTCAGGACCAGGAGGCCATTCATTGGAATGTCGTTAGACCGCTGGGCATCGCCTTGGACCTCGTGGGCGGGAACGTGTACTGGATAGGCAGTGGCGGTACTACCATAGAAGTTTCAAAGCTGAATGGGGGTTATTGGAAAGAACTGCATTCTAATTTGTCTCCAACTGCGAGAGAAATAACTTTGGATACGAAAAGAGGGTATGTATGTCCTCTTTCTATTTTAGATTATAGCGGCTACCAGAATTCTTGTTTAAAAATCATCAACCATACGAAGTCTAAGGACCTCACGACCTTTCAAAAGTAAGTTAAGGAAAGGCAACCCTTCACTATTAATTTTGTGAATTTTATTTTTGCTTCAAGGTCCTTCAGGATACTTTGAAACAATTTTCTTCGATGCTTCGTGATCTTGGAGATAAAAAAAATCATACAAGCAAACAATTTCATGCGCATCGATATCTTTACAAGTGTTATCTTCTACCTCGTGCTGAAAGATACACATTTGTTAGGCAGGGAGAGGACTGTAAAACCGTTTCGCAAAATGCAACTTTTCAATTTATGGGTTTTGTTGTCATAATACCTTAATAACAATGCTGAATTGAACGTCGCAGCCAAGCTGTTGAACAGATTCAGCTTTCCACATTCAATGTCAAAATTCCGCAAAAGTGGTTGGTCGTAGTTATATTTTGCAGCAAAATAATTATCCCGAAGTCTCGTGATCACGTTTATTTGTTATATCAGGGTAAGATTGGGCTTCTGAATTGTGTTCGTTATATCGGGGATTCGTAATACCGGGGGTCGTTATATCGGGATTCTGTTTATTTTTGCTTTAACTTTGGCCGGGCTAGTGGGGCCTTATGAATATCGTTCGGGGACTTCGTTATAACTAGTTTTGTTATATCGGGTTTCTACTCTTGTTGGGGATGAAGCTTTACACAATACCGTATAAAGGTAGTTATTAAAAACTGGACTAGGTATATTGGATTTCTAGAATTTTGTTTGGCTGAACGGAGCTAGGCTATCAGCTCATATACCTGCTACGACCAAATACGGTCAATGACCACTCAACAACAAAGTGAGCTGAAAGTTTTTTCCTCGCGAGCAACCCGGCTAGGAAAATGGACGAGAAAAATCACTTGGCAGTGAATTTAATCAGAAATTGCAACAGCATCACTAAGACACAAATCAAAATTGTTCCGAAGTGCTTGATTTATTAAGACAACAGGAAACTGTGCAGAAATAGAATAAAACACAGTGAAATGGGGCAGAACCATTTACTAAAACCTTCACATTCATGGCGAGTCGGTGCGAAGATCATGAAGCAATCTAAACAAGTCCTGAACAAACTACCAAGAAGGAAGGAAGGGCGAATTTTTTCGGCTATAACACGCAAAAGTGACACTGGTTTACCTGCACTTGTTGTAACTCTTTGTTCCAAATGTTCAGATAGAAATCGGATGCCATGTAACTGTTGCTGGGTTCCCTGTTTTCTGTTTTTCCCGCCATTTGGGGTCACGTGACCCTGTTGTCTGGCTATCGTGCATGTTATGGCGTAGTCGCACTTGTTTATGCTGTTGTATTGGCGTTTCACTCGAAGTTACGACACTTGTAACGACACTTGTAACGACACTTGTAACGACACTTGTGACTTGTTAATGATCTGGTAGGAGTGAGTAAACTAGACTCAGTAAACTAGAGTGAATTTTGGTCTTGTACGTCGAACATACCGAGGGATTTGGCCCTTACAGTAACTGTAAGTAAACGGAGTTAAATCGCTTTTCTCATTAGTTTGAGTGGTGTTCTTCCCGGAATCCGTCCACAACTTCTTAACCGAGAACAGCTGCGTTTTGCGCTTTGCCTTTAACAAACTATGATGGTGAATTATAATGTTCCTCGCTACGGTGATCTTGCTTCTGAGCTGCACAGAAATTACCTCTTCAAGTTCAAATTAGTTCTGTCTTCAGTTCGGTCAAACACGCACACAATGGCTCCGTTGTGCAGACGGATTAAAAACTCGGTCCTTTTCAACTTCAGCAGCTAATATGGTGAAATCGTACAGTTTCAGTCCGCTTTAAACGATGATCACATCAATGTTTGAGGAAAAATCAAACACGTGTCAGTAGTAGAGTGGGCCCGTATGGGCGGTAATGCTGGCTCCTGATTGGTCGAGAGCAAATCAATGACGTCATGACCCGGAACCGGAAGTCACGTGTTTTTGGAAGGAGAAACCGCTGACCAGTTGGAAAAAAGGGATCGCGGGCTCAGGGAAGTCACGTGATTTAGGAAAACCGCTGACCAGTGGAAAAATTGATCGTGGGCTCAAGGGGAAGGAAAACCGCGGAGAAAACGCGGGCTCAAAGTCCAAAGTCCAATTTTAGGAACGGGGGTAGGTATAAAAGGGTAAACCCTAAGGTGAGGGAGTAGTCACGATGAGTTTTTACATCACTCTGCTCAGTGATCAAGCACAAGGCACGGGGC
>Ga0126336_10000448_pt1 | contig 16610 bp, 20 predicted proteins | sample SidCmetagenome_FD_92530 | JGI IMG/M metagenome (GOLD analysis project Ga0126336, IMG submission 92530) | Coral microbial communities from El Islote,Puerto Morelos, Mexico - Siderastrea C C metagenome | ecosystem: Host-associated > Invertebrates > Cnidaria > Coral | place: El Islote,Puerto... | reverse complement strand
TTCTTCTGTCTAAACTTCAGCTACTTTCCCATCGTGAAGCAGACACTGTCCATTCTACGTCCATGTCACAGCGACCAAGATGTTTTTTACATGCCAAACTCCCCTTGGATAGAATGCAGCTCTTACACTTACAGAAATCTGATTTCGCTTGGATTTGTTTCCCTTGTCGTCTATGTGATTGGCTTTCTGGTTATCGTCGTTACTCTGGTAATTCGCTTCGTGATTCATCTTGTTCCAAAGTGCTCCGCGGATCCTTTGACCTCCCTTATAATTCGTTTCTTTCCAAGGAGACGTTCTGTGAGTCTTGAAGATCGCAAGAGACTTGATGCGTGGCTTGGGCCGGTGTATTTACCCTACAAACCAAAATACCAGTCATACTTTGAAATCTTCACGCTTCTCCGTCGCCTGTCTCTTGCATTTGCGTTGTCTATGATTTCCTCGTCCTCCACTTTGCAAACGTTTGTGGTTTCGCTTGTTCTTATGCTGTCAGGGATAATCCACGTATGTTTGCAGCCGTATGACAAACGCCCCAGTTACCGATTGCAAGTAGCTTCAGGCAACCAATTGCAACCAGCTCCAATTAATCAACCCCACGTCAATCAAAGTGAAGGCAAACAAAACAGTATCCTCCCTGAGAATGTATTCGAGCCCGTTGTGTTGTTTGTGTTGTCCATGTCATTTATAATGTTTAGGTTTGCTGTTTTAGACAGCCCCAATGCTGGTGGTTTTATGTGGGCTCTGTTGATTGTGAATGCATTTGTTCTGGTAGCTCTGGTGTGTGCTATTTTCTACCGCATTGTAACTGCAGGCAACAAAGACGATGATGATGGCGATGCTGAAACTGGAACTGGTCAGCCGAATAGTGTAAATGCAATAAATGACGAGGACAGTAGCGAGGGAGAAAGAAGGCATTTACTGTGTGATGAAGGTCGTCGGGTATATGTGCCTTTGGATGATGCTGCTTAACCGTCTTAATAGCTTTTTCACAGACGCAGGGTATAAACCTTATGCTATAACTGAACAGTGATAGCATGCTGACGACATAAGCACAAAAAATGCGTCAAAAAATACTCCAAGCACGACTGGCGCACCAGAAGAACAGAAAGGAAAAGGACATACACAGGAACTGTTTAACAAATTAACAGTCAATGCACAGTTAATACAAACCCACTCGTTCAATCCCCTTTATTAGAACGTTCACCACTGCAGTCAGCCTACTCACACCCGGAAATGGAACCAAACTTCAATTACCACCTGCCTGCGAAGTCACGAATTCTACGGTATACAGCCCAAATGGGCTCTCGAACTATACGGACAAGTCCCTTCTGAGCAATTTGCTTAGTAATACTCTCTTTAAAAAGATCGCGGTCAAAAGACATTTTTAGACCCTGGTTCAGGTCGGGCTCTGATTCCTAGGTTGGTGTGAGTTGTTTCACGGTAGACCCAATTTTAGCTCTGCGGCCATGCATACAGATAGTGACTGGTCTGAAGATAGGCAACTTGTTTTTATAACATTTACGGCATTTACTTTCGTGATATTTTAATGAATATTCTTAGCCCCTTTTATTAATATGTATAACCTTTCTTACAACCTAAAAATATTTTTATCTCATGTAGTCAGTTCAAAATCCTAGACGCAAAGTCGCCTAGACAAGATAGCTTAATACGAGCTTTCGAAGCCATCAAGGCGCCGTGGCGGCTCCTTTTTGATTCTGCAATTGAAAGGCAGTTCAGTATGGATTGCAACACAATAATTTTAATACTTTTTTTTAATTCTAGACTCTTTTAGTTGTAAATAGCTTAAAAGCCCTTTTGGATACTTTAAAACTGTGGTCCAATTGGCTTGTAGTTAACCTTTCTGTTTCACAAATAGAGGTTTTATCATCATAGCTAGATCATGTAGAAAAGCTCCAGTCAGCTGTTGTTTTTACACAATGTCAGTCTAGAGTACACAGTTCTTATTGCAGTTTGTAAACAATAGTACACAGACTGCTCTGAAGTTGAACAGCGTGGAAATCAAGACGTTTAGTTGCGTTACCTACCTGACACTAGGTTCTTCCTAGCTGGTAGCAAAACTCTGATCCTTAATTTGTAAAAGAGAGCTGACGACTTCTTGAGAAAAAATATATATATAGAACTGGCCCTATTACTTCATATGATATAAGTATTAAATCAAATGTCGTTACAATAGGAGAAGTGCTATTATTCGACTTATCAAATAAAAGCAAATTACTTACGGTAAAGTAGTCCTCTGCCTTTACCTGTCATCTCTACTCTTAAGAGGCCAATTACATAAGGCCGGCTGGCCCAGTTAGCCGGGCTGGCTCGCTTTGCCGAGATGCCTGTTCAGCCCGGCATACATGAGGTGATCCAGCCCGCCTGCGGCTAAATTTAAGAGCTGTCGTGTGAAAAGATGGCTACCTCAAAGAGAATGAATCGGGGTATTTTACTTTTTCCAGTTTTTTTAGCTTTTTCAGTTTGTTTTTTTTTTAGTTTTCAGTTGTATGTAGCTTTATGGTCTGATAAACCTTTATGTGTTATATAGAAAGAGAAATATTGACCTTCTGGTGATCAATTTTGCTATAAATTGAAATTTAGTGACGAAAAAGTGGAGTGAGGTGCGGAATTGGGGAAAATTAATTCAGAGTTTAAAAGAAGGAGGTATGTAACAAATGTGCTGTTTTGTTATTCTTTTTGTTGTAGTTAAATGAGACGCAAATGAGCTTGAGGCGTTTTTCAGCGATACCGCATCTTAGAGAAAAAGTGTTTGCTCGGTAATCGCGATTACATGGTAAATTTTCAGCCTGACTAGCTGGGATCCCGGCATCGCGATAACGGAATCCCAGCTGACCGGGCTGAGAGTTTCCTATGTAGTCGCAAAGTTGATTGATAGTGTGTTTAACAGATGTGCCGAGAACCCGGCAAAGCGAGCCAGCCCGGGTAACCTGGCCTGCCTGCCTCGTGTAATCGGCACCAAAATGTAGCACCCGAACCCTTGCCTGCGAACGCAGACGTATTTCCGGCTGTCGTGAGAAACGACAGCCGGAAATACGTCTGCGTTCGCAGGCTACCGAAGCCCCAAAACGGCCGTATTTCATCTTGAATATGGTCATACTTCCCCCTAAATGGGGTCTCAAGTTGACACAAGTTAAGTACTTGAGCCATACTGCATGTACTATTTGGCCAAGGCATTGATTCTTAATCAATTGTCAATCCGTTGTCATCTTTATTGTTAATCGACAATTTTTTCGTCCTTGTGTGAGCAACTACATGCTAACAGTGTTGATCAGTCCTTGTATAACCACAGGGGGCCCAAGCTCAAGATGAGAGAAGACGATCGATTTGCAAAACATGACCTTTGCTATCAAGCGTGTTGTGTTACAAGGCTCTCGATTTATAGACTCTGTATGGGAAATTCACTTTCGTGATGAAAATGCTAAAATAAAGTTATGACTGTGGAAGTGAATTTCACTTAACTCGACATGGGGTTGTCTTTGTGTCTTGTGTAATTTGGGCGCAATTTGTGGCCGTTTTAGGCGACTTTTTGGTTCGGTGTTGTTTGCGTTGAACATTGTTTCTCCACATAAAATGAAGGAAGGGGGCTAACTCCAGACGAGTGAGTCCCAAAAATTGCGCTCGTATCATAAAGCAATGCAGAGAACCGCCATAAAAACACCATACTCATAAAGCCCCATAATTTCCACATCCTATTTAACCTTCACGGTGATCGCACGATAATTCTGGTCTGAGAAGATTCGAAAAACATTCTGCTATCGGCAGTCTTTCCATGAGCTAAACAGTCTGGAAAGACAGGCCGGAAGACAGTCTGTTGTCATGTTGGCATGCGCGTGACTGGTGGTTTGAATTGACCAATAAAAGTGCAGAATATAATCTGAACTTTTTGCACGCGCGTGACCAATGAAAGTGCAGAACGTAATTTGAACTCGCGCAACCTGTAACGACTGTTAAGATCCGTAGCGGCTTGACAGCCAATGACACCCACTGAAGGGATGCATCTAGTGGAAAGTATGGGGTAATTTGGGATGCCATGAAAGAGGAAGTACGGCTTCCGTGTACCGATTTGCTTCAAGACGGGGAAGCAACCTGACGACCTTGAACATCTTCTACAACAAACGGGAAAGCTGGGTACGTCCGTACAATCCCTCCCAACTAGAGTTGCCTAAGCAACTACATGGAAAATACCGATTTTAATGGTATTTTGTAGATTTGGGATTGAAAGGTGGAGTTGGGGATTGGAATTGAGAACTGGGTTAATTAAAGGATTGAACCGAGAATTGGATTTGCAATTTAAGATTAGGAATGGAGAGCAAGAGTTGGGGTAACGAATTTTGTTTAAGAATTTTACTTTTGTTTATAAGTGGTCTCTAGTTGAGTGAGCTTTAGGAGTTAGTGCCTCTAGACTTTGACATATCCAATAAATTCGCTATTCCATATAAAAGTAGATTTTATGCACTTTCTATTTGTACATGGGTTTTGTAGCACGGGTTCTGCATGACAAGGGTCTTTGTAAGCATTCTCTTTTTTTGTGGACACCCCCAAAGCACGCAGAGTTGTTACGCTTCTACAGAAGAAATACTGTATCACCATGCTAATGTTCAATTGACCAATCAGAGGGGAAGTATCCTCAGTGATGAAGCCTCCTCCCCCACCGCTGCCAAAAATGGTGACTGGTAAACATTGCAAAGAAAAACAAACGTGGCTCAGAGATGCCTTCCCCCGAAAGTTTATAGTTTACATAATTATTTGCTTTTTAATTCAAAGTTCAGAATTTGAAGGTTGTTTTAAGTTAACTTTCAAGTGAACCTGGGCATAAGTTTGCAGCGAGAGATGCATGGGAGAATAAGCAAAATAACAATTCAGCAATTGATTCAAATTGACTATTAGTAGGCCAGTCAATCAGTTAATTAACCATTCAACAACAACCAGCAAAATCAATCGATCAATCAATCAATCAATCAATCCAACACTCGGAGTTTTCAATGTTTATTGGGCCTCTAGTGATAACAGCTTTGTACATGTGCTTTGCTATTTGGTTTATGAGATAATCAATCAATCGATCAATCAGTCAGTAACCAAAAAATCAATCAGGCAATCAATCAGTTATCGGATCAGTTATCAGCAATCAATCAAGATCAGAATCTTCAACTCACATTGTTGCCAGTCACTGAATCTCAAGAACATTGTATCAGAAAATTCTGCTTTGCCACAATAGATTTTAGTACCAATTAAGACCTTTAAATTATGGAACCTGTAATTATTTGTTAGCGACAATAAAATGATCCCGCTCTCCTACAAAGGCTAAGAATTTTAAGTGAATTGGACCCCTTCACTTTTAAAATTCTAGTTTTATGTACTTTTGCAAGCATAATTGTATAGTTTACATTATTTTTACTCTATTCTTTTATCTGTATTTCAAAAATGGTTCTCTACAGGAGTCTGACTGGTAAGGATTCAGACCAAGTATTTTATCACACAATGAATTCAATTTCAACTATTAATGTATGTACCATGCAGTATCCTTCTTAAACTGTTTAACGTCACGCTGTCCTGCATGTTCAGAACATGTAATATTTCAACTGCCACGCATTTTAAACTTGCTACCAAGACTTATGTAAAAGTTAAATCACCATGCACTTTCAAGACTCAAGGCTTGACTCCTAAAAGGGATAGGAAAAAGAACTACTGTAAAAAAAAAGCTAAAACTCTAATTCATGCATTTCATAGCCTGCGCGCAGACGTCTCCTATTTCCTTTGCTCCACGCGCGTTGCAAAGGAAATGGTAGACGTCTGCATGCAGGGTTAAGCATTTCAAAAGTCGCTCATATAAAGAGAGAACAAACAAGCTAGAATTTACACTAGGTTTATTTTGTTGAATCAAAAAATTTAGCGGTGGTCGATTTTGATGCCTTCTGGAGCCTTTGGAGAAAATAAATCATTGTTACATTTTAGCTGGCAGAGCACTTTCAGTTTTGACATACCATATTTACTCGATTAAACGCCGCCCTCGAATAAACTCCGCACTCGATTAAACGCCGCAGATGGAAGTAAAATTACCAATAAACGCCGCCCTCGAATAAACACCGCACCCAATCAGAAGAATGCGGCGTTTGTTCGAGGATTATAAGAAAAAAAATTACAAGAACGGTAAAACTCGGTAATCTACACATGAACGTTGTACATATCACAAGCCAGACAATCATGATTCTATCTCAGCAAAAAAGCGAGACATTGGAACTTTAAACATGCTTCTGTTTTACATAGTATTTAAGAATGATTTACAATAATTATTAACAGTGATTTAAGAAATATGATTTTGAAATAAACGCCGCCCTCGAATAAACGCAGCCCTCGAATAAACGCCACCCTTGAATAAACGCCGCATCGGAAACGCTAAAAATTCAATAAACGCCGCGGCGTTTAATCGAGTAAATACGACATACATATAAGCTTGGCATCACTTTCGAAACTATAATAGAGTTCAAACCATTTCATACTTAAGATCGCTCACCGGTAATCATTTACTTTATTGTTACACCCTAGGTGACAGAATGCATTATTCATAGCTTGATATCACTGTCGGCTATAATCTCTGATCTCTGGGAGCATTTGATAGAGACCTACACCTATCTATGTCTGTATCTACACTACACTATACCCCTTGTATGATGAGTTTTCTTCCTCATCAGCTGGGGCCGTGGAAGTCGGTTCTACTTTGCTTAACTTTCTGCCAAATGCTGGCACTAATCCTGGGAGGCACAGTGGATACGTCGGCAAGGAGGCCACGAGATATATTCGGTAAGTACAACTGAAACAGTTTTAACAAGAGAAATTTAGAAACGTAATTTGATGCAAAAATTAAAAACTTTTAAGAATCAGCGAGTTAGATTTACAGAGCGTTTGTTTCGAAAGTGTTTTATAAACAACAGACGCGCGTTACATTGTAAAGTTCTGTTACTATAGTTTGTATTCCGACAGCTTAATGCAAGGCCGATTATTGGAAATTGTTTGAATACTAAAGTAAATTGCTTCACTTCCATGCGTACGACTAGTCACTCGTCGCCCGGACTCAGATACACTAGAGTAAAAACTACTCAGGGTTCCGTGATGAATCTGGTAACATTTGGTACCGGATTTGTTATTAATTCTGTTTTCGAATCTTTTCAGTCTACTTGTATTCCAGCTTTTTCTTTCTATTCTCATGCAGTGGAAGGAATATAAGCGAACAACTCCAGAGGAGTCCTACTTTGCCTCATTACACGTTTTGTTTTAAACTCAATAAGGCTTTTCACATTTTAGTCTACAAACGCTCTGTGACGCAATCACCAATCTCCAGAAGTAGTATATGCTGATTCAAAATCATAGCAGTTTTTATGGAGAGGTTATTTTGCCTTAAAAAGCTTCTAAACCACCACACAAATATTCTGTGTGCCCTCCGCCAGCAAAATAATGTTCAATTAAAGAAATGTGTTTCCTATGTATATATCCACTAACATGGATAGTGAAGTACACCAAACATTCATCAACCTTGGAGAAAAATATCCAGAAATCAAACCAAATTTAGAAAAGTGTTACAAAAACATACAAGCAGAATATGCGGAACAGCCAATCAACCGAAAACAAGACAGAAAGGAAAAGATTCAAACTCTTTTAATGATGTTTATGAATATGACTCCATTACAGACCACTTACGATGGTTTGGAGAACGAAATCGCCCGCGGTAAGGATATATTAATAGAACTTTAAAAAAAACTCTCGGAAGCGATTGCTTCATATAACAAGAAAGTACCAACGCTTGCTTCAAGACAAGGAAGATTATTGGGAGATGCCTAGAAATTTTTGTCACCACAAGAGTTTAAACAAGTTCAGAAGGAGTATGGGTTTTCCATACGATATACCAATTCTTTAATTTCATTGTACAAACTGATGGAAGAATGTCCAACACTTTGTTATTGTGCGGTTTCAATTCGAATTTTCATGATAAACATGAAAGTTATTCGCGAAATTTGTGTGGAAAACACAATATTTTGGAAAAACATTTGTTAGTGATGATGTCGAAGGAACTTTGCCGTTGGGTTACGGTGTAACCAGACTTTACCAAAGAAAACAAGAAAAAAAATTTATTAGTGATGATGTCAGCGGGACTTTCTCGTTGGGTTATGGCGTAACCAAACTGATTTGCATAAGTCTCACTTTGTGGGACTTTCCCGTTGGGTTACGGTGTAACCAGACTGATTTGCATGAGTCTCACGGTGTGGGACACCAAAAATAAAATAAATCAAGGTGATGGTAAGATCTGATCAAATACCGGTCAGACACTTGTCAAGCAATATTTTCGTTAGTTACCGAGGACATTCGATGTCCACCGTTGTCAAGCAGATTTTTTTTCGTTTACTCAACATCTTGTTATGTTATTAAGGATACTTAGTCTATATTATATGTAAGTGAATAAAGTTGAATAAAAAATGTGTGAATTTATTGTAATATCATGGGACCACATCTAATCCCGTAATGGGATAACCTTCAGCATCTCGAGTTGGATTTATTTCTTTTTCAACAAACTCGCAAGTGATATGACGTTTTTGTTTTATTTCAGGAAGTGTGGAAAGATCAACAATATAATTAAAAATAGTTTGTAAGATTGTAAACATCGTCAGATATATATATTAATATAAAAATTATTTTTTGGTTTTTTAAACCCAAGCCCAATTTCTGCTTCGTATTAATCACATTTCCTGAAGGAAGTGACCATATTGTCTTTCTTTCCAAGGGATACCGTCTAATTTTTTTACCATTTTGCGATCGGCAATATTTTTACATCTTTTTTCGTCCTCACCATATTTTTGTTTCTTGTGACTGCAGACTGAATAATCAACATCGTGTTGCATAGCGACGGCATCGGTGGGACCTCTCGGTTGTTGATATATTTCCAAAATATTGCCAGTTTCAGGCTCATCTTTCAGTTGTTGTTGTAAGGGGTATAAGGACATGTATAATGATGGTTTGGTAATGTGAAGCCTCTTTTTGGTTTAGGGAGTTTCCCAATCACATTACGAATGTCAAATCCTGCACCGTCCAAATCACGTCTATCAGTCTTATATCTTTTATTTGGTCGCACTTTCGTTGAGAGTTGTTCGAGCAATTCACTCCCAACTTTCTGAAAAGCAGGCTGAGCTTTATTGAGCGTATAATGTAGTCTAGGATTTCTCATAGCTTAAGAAGCGTAGTAACGTCCAGCTTCAAACCCTTTTTTGCTAAATATGGGATTCCTTTTTCAATGGCTAAATCACCTACTGACATGGCAATGTTGCCAAGTAAACCTTTGCCCTCCGCTTGTTGGGAGGGCACAATCAGTTTCCCGGGAGAAATCGAGTTTTTGCTATACCACAACTAGCGCATTTAACTTTCAATAATTTTCGGTTATTTTTTTGTAATGACAATCTTGTCACTCCCTATCACGTTAATGGGGTTGAATTATTTTCTCTCACACAGAAAACTTCCATGGTATATATTAGGAAAAATATATATATTTTTTATAATTTCTTCGTTTTTAAGTACATCATCGGTGAACATATCCAAAATCTTTTTATAACTTGTACCTTTATTTCTTTCATTCAAGAAAAGAAGACAGTAAAACCCACATCTTAGACTTCTTTCCCATTGAATTTGGTTATTATTGTGAACGAAATGTTTTTTTCCAAGGTTTTTAATCTCTATCTCCCATTCCAAGGGAGGTGGAAGACCAAATGAATCGAAGTATTCATAGTTTCCATTTGTTTGCCAGCAACAAACCCAGTGTGTGCCTAAGCTTCCAAAATTATCTAAATTTATTATGCATGGTCATCGCGAGAGAATATACCTTTGATTGGAATACGTAAATACAAACAACATTTTCTGAAATCAGTATTAAAGAGAGGTACGTCTTTGCATCTTAAATCGTTTTTTTTAAATCAATCCATGAACCAAAAAAAGGTGGAGGACGTTGTATTTACATTCCTTTTCCACGAGGGGGTGGAGGGCGAGGAGTGTGGCGCTGTCTGGAAGGAGGTGGTTTGGTTTGCATTCCCTTACCAAATAACTTTTTTAACAGGCTCATAGCAAGTGGTACTCCAAGAGACGCCAGCGCACCAAGAAAGCCACCATATTGAGCCACACCACCCCGCGTATTAAACCCTCCCCAACGAGCTGTTTTTCAAGAGCTTTTTTCTGTGCAGGAGACATCGCTTGGACGAGTTTGTAATGTTCAACTTCTTGTGGCCCAGTCCCAGTCCCAGTCCCGCACTGGCCAAAGCCCCGAGGGCTGGTTTGATCAAAGATCGTGCCAACCCCAACATCGCAGAAAAAAGGTCTCCACCGCGTTGCGCAGTATTTTCAATCTGAGCCTGGCTCAATTTGAGGTCAACTCCTTTGCAGGATTTGACCGCTTTCTGCACTCGATTGATTTGAGTGGCAGTGAGAAGGATGTCGTCACCGCGCCCAATTTGCTCGGGCTTGATCCTTGGATCAACAGCCGTTCTTGAAGCATAAGCTTTTTGCAGTTTCTTTTTTTGCCCGTCAGTCAACGCGAACTTGAGCGGGTGATAAGTTGTGGTCATCGTGGGATGTATATTATGACGTGAAAAACATTGACTGTCATGAAATGGGACCTTTAGACTACAACCAGTTCATTGCCGAGCTGCTTTAGTACGAATTCTTCCTCATTTAAAACCGCCGCAAAGATCGTGGAATCTTGCGCGTTTGCGTCTTCGTTTAACCTGTAATGAAATTCAAGTTTTTTTCAGATCAGCAGTCAATATTTCTTTGACATTACGGAGGTCAAAATAAATGATAGGGTATAATGCTTCGAAGTTGGCGAGCTGCAGCTGGACCCCGTAGTTGTAATCGTTTTTCCTGTATCTGAAATCGATTAAGTCATTGAGGATTATTATTTTGAAGTCACCTTCATAGTCAAGCTCAGGGTAAAAGGTTGTGCCGTACTGAAGGCGGTAAGTGGCCAATTTCGCGCTGTTATAACCATCAAGATCAAACGTGTCAAAGATGTAAGGATTTTGAGTAAAAGTCTTTTGTTTTTGTGTTTGTTGAAAGAACACAAACACGTGCTTTGGGTTTTTAACCCCAGGCGTTATCACCCACGTACCATTTGCATCACGTCGGGAACTACTCAGGTGTAACATATCTTTTAAGACAGGACAGGACAGGCCTTCGAAGAAAGAGTATCGGTTAAGAGGAAGAATAGTTTCAACTGTGATACCCTCGTGGGACAAAACCGCCCTTTGTCGCATTCCATAATCAGTCGCAGGGTCTGTGGTTACGGTGGTAGCATCATTGTCAAGATACCAAAACTGGTTGTTGGCCACACTTCTTGAATAATCGTCACTGAAGTCGAGCAGATTTTTTATGAAAATGACTTTGTGAATATCATTGGCCTCGTAAACGGACATTCCTGCCGACTTGACAGTCATAATTTTGATCAACGAGAAAGAGCCATTGACTGGAGCTGATTCAGTGTTAGCCACTATTCTAGCCCCGTTTGCAGTAGCCTCAAACGTGAAATTAATGCGAAAATAAGCGTTATACCAGTCATAAAAATTATCCCGATCTCTGGCGGTGAATTTATGACCACTCTTTTGTTGAGTTTGGTTATTTCCTGGTAAAAAGTCAGTGGGGTATCCAAATTGATTTGGATTTATTTAGTTTTTTCAAGATATTGTGGTGACCTGAACATTGTGGCGATCGATCTGAACAATCGATATATAAAGGTAAAAAAAGTTTTCTTTGACGGGCTGATTAAATTTGGTTTGCTAAAATTTCATTTAGTTTCAACATAGCGTCTTTCGACAGAGCGTCCTTAGATACAGTTTTTTTTGCACTCGGTTTTGCAAAATTTTCTGAAGTCTCTTTTCTGCATCCTGTGACGAGCGCTTTCGCAAAATTTGTTGAATTTTATCGGCGCCTTTTTCTACTACCATTTCACCGACTTTCTGCCCCACTTTTGCTGTGGTAACTTGAGCAGCTTTTTTCGCCACATTTTTTACTCCGGCTTTGAACACTTTGCCGATGGTCATGGGGGTGTCACGGACTAAACCGGACCCCTTGTGTTTATATCGGTACCTTCCGGCGTGCTCGTCATATAACTTTGTACACTCACTTGAATGATTCATCCTTATATATTTACGAAAAAAGTTTTCACTGTTCTTCAGTCATTATGCTGACTGCGTCGTCAAGCCCGTTGAGGTCCAAGATGTTTTCTCTACCGTCTGATACCCAAATTCTGATTGCATTAATTTGACTTTTGTTTACAGGATGCCACTCAAGCCGATACGGCTCTTTTTGAAAGGGATAACTGACCTGGAGATTTACAGTTGAAAAACTAAAAAGGACATTGCTTCCAACATCGTTTGCTTGGGGTTGATCAGATGGCAGTGGAGAAACACCCAATCAACACTTCTTGTGATATCCGGAACCATTTTTCCCACATAATTAGTTTCTTCTTTCAAAACTGTTTTCTCAAAACCAACCAATTTTGCAAATTCTCCCTAAAAAAGGTCAAGCTTTTAATTTTTGTGAATCAATATGACAACCAGGTAAATTGCCATATTGAAATACAGAGTAAAAATATGTTCACTGTCTTTGTCTTCCGGATCCAGCCTGCCGGTGTAGGCCTGAAGAAAACTGTTGATGTCAGAGTAACTATACATCCCATCAGGGAAAGGCAAGGTCTGCCAATCTTCAGATTTCTTTCTCCACCGAATTTTGTTGTTATCATAAGCTTCAGCGATGTTGTACCATGAGTAGCTCATGGTGGCAAGTTTGTTTAGCGCCGCCTTATAGCTTTTTTGTTCATCTAAGTAGATCGGTGGATTGAAGTTGGTTGCCATTGTTTTGGCGCGCCAGGTTCGAGTCGAGCAGAAGGTTGAGCGTCATTGCCTACCTATATAATCACCTATAATTTTTTTCTTTTCTCTTTCACTGATTCGATCTTTTTCAACAAGTAAATGAAGCAGAGAAATAACCTGGTGTTGAAGTCTTATTGAACTGTTTCCAGCCTTGATCGAACCCAAGCACACCCAAAGTTGATTGATTATTTCGTCAGGGGACACATTCATCAAACCACTCCCTTCTGTTTCCCAGTCTTGTTCAGGAAAGTCATCTTCATCGTCTGAAGGCTCGATATCAGGTCTTCGGCTCATAACAGCCTTTTTCAGGGGGCTTGGAGGAGGTTCTTTACTTTTTGCGTGGGGGTGGCAGTTTTAGTCTCTGCCTTCCTTCCTGACGCTGTTTCGAAAGAGATTGAGTTGCCCTTCTTTTTTTCATAAATCCCACCCCTTATCTTTTTAAGGTCCTCTATAGAATAACCAAATAATGTAGTTTCTTTACTTTTCACTTTGTAGTGGGGGTCATTTCCGTATTTCGTGATCAGCTGATTGACCGTTTGTAACAGGGTTGATTCATGGGGATATTCGTACTTAACCAGCCCAGGCTCCCCCTCACGTTTTGCGTATGGAATTTTCTTCCAGCGGTGGGGGTGGTTGGAGAAACTTATCATGACCATCAACATCAACATCAGGAAGTGGTGGCGGTGGCGATGGTGCTGGTGATGATATTGGTGATAGTGCTGGTGTTGGTGCGTCCGGTCTGAAGTCATCGCCAAATGGATTTATTCTATTAAACTCATCCATAGTGTAATCAGGATTTTCTTCCCCTCATCTTTCTCTGGTCCAGCGTTGGTTTAATCAAGCCTTTTCGTAATCGGTTTAAAAAGTTCCTCTCCTGAAAGCTGGCCAAACTCCTTTCCAATTGAGTTCATTTTGAATTTTTGAAGTATCTCATGTGTTTGCTGATCGACCGCTGACTTTTTAGCAGCCTTTTGTTTCCACTTTCGCACTGACATGTTTTTATGTCATATATATCAATAAAAAGAATGAAGATTCCGAATTATGATCCTAACTTTGTTACGACAACTGACTACAAGCAAGGACACCCTTCCATGCCCACTTATGTTTTCCGGATGTTAATTTGTGGGCCAAGCAATTCTGGAAAAACAAACATCCTGCTGCATATGCTTTACGAGTTGCTGGAATATGACAAAGTCTACCTTTTTTCAAAAAACCTCCACCAAAACAAATATCAAGCGCTTTTACAGGACTTCGCCACAAGAATCGACCCTGAAGTTGGTTAGAGGTCATCGAGGCGCCAGGGGATGAGATTATTCCACTTGAATAGCTTCCAGTGGACAAGCAAAAGGTTGTCGTCTTTGACGACTTGGTTTGTGAAAACAACCAAAACGCCATCATCAACTATTTCATCAACGGGCGGCACAGAAACTGCAGCGTTATTTATCTCACTCAAACCTTTTGCAAGATACCAAAAAACATCCGCGACAACTGTAGCCATTTTTGCATTTTTGCATTTCTTCCGAAAGAAAACAACCGAATGGCGGACGAGCTTGGGGTAGATCACCAACTGCTGGACAGCGCAACCGACAAAAAATATTCCTTCTTTTACTATGACAAACCACAGAAACTGATGAAAAAAATTTTGATGAAGATATATACAATGGGCTACATAAACAGCACGATCGATGAAACTGGGAGTGGTACAGGTGCAAGTGGACCGCCAGGGCCACAAGGCCCCCCTGGACCGAAAGGCGAAACAGGTCCGCAGGGGCCACCAGGATCCCAAAGCCCAACTGGGCCTTATGGTGCCCATAGCTCAACAGGCCCCCAAGGACCTCCAGGTGCGGAAGGACCGGCTGGCGACCACGGACAGACAGGCCCAAAAAGGGATAGATAGAGCAGAAAAAGGCGATAAGGGTGATAAGGGTGAAAAAGGAGAAAAAGGTGATCCAGGGCCCCGAGGCTGGGAAGGGCCACGTGGCACATAAGGTCTTAGAGGGCCTCAAGGCTTGCAAGGGCCGCAAGGCCCCACCGGCGCAGGTGGAGATCCTACCCTACTAGCGACAAAGTTGGACAAAAACGCTGACATCAATATGCAAGGTAAGTACGAGATTTTGGGGTGGAAAAACAACCCGTGTGCTATTCAAGGTTATCTGGACAAAGCTATAAGCTATGCAAACCAGAGAGAAATCTTTCTCTCAGAAAAAGGAGGAAAAATGGAAAATGCGATAAATATAAATGACAATACCATCTACAACGTCAAAGACCCTGACCCCAAAGGGGCAGATCAGGCGACGAAAAAAGATACGTCGACACTCAACTAACCACCAAGCTGGATAAAGCAGCTGACATCGACATGAAAAACCACTCTATTACCAATCTTGATCTTCCATCAAATCCGAGAGACGCAACGTGTGTTGAGTTTGTCAACGACAGAATTAATGTGGAAGCAAAAAAATATGTCAAGGTTCATGGCAGCAATAGTATGACTGCTAATTTGGACTTGAATGATAAAGAAATAATTAACCTGAAATCCGATGACAAAAACATAAAATCTGCAGCCAATGTGGGCTATTTCAGCAACAAGGTGAACACCGCCAAAGGGGATGTAACTGTAGGGCTAAAAATTTACGTTGACACAAAAATCAAGGAGTCCCACATCACCAGCTCAACCAATAAAAAAGACGTTTTCAGGTATCTCATGGAAAATGCCGACGAGTCATCCAGCGAAAACAACGTGAGTCTGTTGACTTCTCAGGTTCCCCCCACACCGTAAACAAAAAAGCATACAGCTCCACAATGGGGAAAAACGCTCAAAAGAATTACTCTTCTCGAATTGGATTCAACATGTTTAAACTTCCAGAAGGCGAATACACTTTGGCCATTGAATTTTTCCCTTCAAGCACAACTAATTTGTCAGCCAGTGTCGTTTCCACTTCACTAAATATTAATCAACAAGCCACCAAGCTGTTTGTCAATTACAGCAGATCCATCGTTCACTTACATAAGTGGAGCATACCCCCGCCCGAATACATCTACATTGACATGCATTGTCAGGGCACTGCAAGTAGTCCCACGCAGGGAATAGGTTCTATGATTGTATATGGCGTCAAGGAATCACAAAATGATGTGGACTCGAGTGTTTATGATACACCCTCTGTTATTGAAAATGATAAAATAGTGATGCAAACAGATTTGGACATGAATGTGTACAGGTTGTTGAACTCAGTTCATTACAGACATGGCATTTTAAATACGAATAATGGTAACACATTTTTATTGAATGGATGCGACAAAATTATAATTCCAAACAATAGCCATATATTCAGAATAACAGCTATGTTTTTAAACTAAGTTTGAGTTATCCAGCAATATCTTTGAAAATAAACCACGCTTTTATGTTAAATCAAATATATAACGTTACATCATTACAAACTACTCAATTACAAACAATTAATACAAATTTAAAATTACAGTTCGGACATATTTCTGTGGATTCAGTTAATAATATTAATGATGAAGAAATTTTACTATTTAATGAATATAGAAGTGCCGTGATAAAATTTTTGTGCCTTTAAGGAGGCTCGAAACAGTTTTGTTGGGCGCGCGCAGACTGGGTTCCAATTTACCCGTGAGACTCAAAAACTAAAACGAATAAACAAAAATGGCGTCGCGCTGTCGCCTGGATTTAATATT
>Ga0126336_10000447_pt1 | contig 16612 bp, 10 predicted proteins | sample SidCmetagenome_FD_92530 | JGI IMG/M metagenome (GOLD analysis project Ga0126336, IMG submission 92530) | Coral microbial communities from El Islote,Puerto Morelos, Mexico - Siderastrea C C metagenome | ecosystem: Host-associated > Invertebrates > Cnidaria > Coral | place: El Islote,Puerto... | reverse complement strand
TTCAGCTGGTAGTTTGTTTCATGTTGTTTCAAAGTAACTTTAGTGCAGATTTTCATCACTCGCAAATGATTGTTTCATTTTATTTTATGGTAACTATTCTAGATAAAGATGACTTGAACACTCGAGTGGTGCTGTCAAGTGAGATCACGGTGAAGCCTGAGACTTCAGTGACAGCAGCTAGTGGTTCTGATCAAGCAGCAGGAAATGAAAGCAGCAGACAAGAAGAGAGCAGTAAAAGTCCTGCAAATAACAACCAAAACTGTACACACCAGATTGATAATGCTGAGAATAATTGCAGCACTTCAGTGGTTCAGGGAAGCAGTAATCCTGTTGCAAGTCCATTGCAGTTGGACAGGACCTCAAATGATACAACTCCTGGTGAATTGTGTCTTGAGGAAAACCAACTGTCACACACTCCCCCAGAGCCACAGCTGCCTTCCACAGATGAACAAGATGTAACAGAGCATGACCCCAGTAGTGACAGTAGCCTGGAGGAGGTGGATGGTGATGATTGCAATGGGCAAATGGACTCACTTTCAAATCTCAATGAAGATGTTCATCACTTGCAAATTGCAGATCAGAGAATCAGACCTAACCTGTTGACACAGAATTCCTATTATGATGAACCTCCTGAAATAAAGGATGAAGAAGGTAAGCCGTAACTGGCAAGACTTATTTATGCAAAGGTGCCACTAGAAGTGGGTTAATTTTTTTCAGAAACTGAAAAATTGTTTTATTAGACTAATTTTTCCACAAAGGTTTCTTTGGAACTACTTTACACTGTATATTCAAATGTGAAAGCAAACTAAAAATGGAGCAACATGAAGCCTGAGAGGCTCTTTAAAATTAAGCCATTTATGATTTTCAACTTTACAATATATTTACAACATTAGAGAATTCTTCTTTCATCTAAATCAATTTTTCCAAATGACACCACAAGTCATAGACTATTAAGAGATAGTCATATCAAGATAAAGGGTGCGCTTTTGGGGGGGAACCATTTTGGAATGAATGCTTGTTATGGCTTTTTGATGCATTTTTTCCCCATATTTAAGGTATTTGCATGTGTATAACTCTTAACAAGTTGAAACAAAGCTAAGTCACTACAGATGCTATGCCTTTGAGAAATGAAGTTATCACATGGCATCCTTGAAAAACAGAAATTAATTTTATAATATTAAACTATCATAATATGTTAATTTTATGTGATGAGATTTTATTGTGTATTGATTGTATTGTATTGTTTTGGACACAGACAATTTATTGATAATTGATTTTATTTTCAGATAGGCTTATCCAAACTGTATTTAGCGGTGTAGTTAAGCACATAGTTCATTGTAAGGTATATAATTTAGCATTATAGGGTGCTGAGTGATTGGGTTTCTACTATTGGTGACCTACAGGTTACCCATATCCCGTTCATGAAACGGCAACTCCCAAACCATTTGTAGAACCGACTGCAGATCTCAGCAGCTCACCAGGAAACAGGAGTGGCCTGGAATCCATTACAGACGTTGAAAGTGTTAATTTGCGGAGGAGCCACAGTGATATATTCAGCTCTAGTGTTTCCAGTCATGCAACTCGTCCAATGACACGATCAAATACCGCTCCTGGAGAACTTGAACCTGTTAGTCCAGGTACTAATTTAAGCTGAACAGTAACGAATAGTTTAGTCGCAGTTGGGCTGAGGACACACATAGCTGGCACTTAAAAATTAAGAGTGAACATCACAGGATATAGTGATAGGACCATCCTGCCCTAAGAGTTTTTCACATTACTGTACAAATCACACCAAGAGCTCATTGAATGTTGAAATGTATCGAACTTGCATCTAGTATGTTGGCTGGCCCCATTCCCGAACTCAATGCCTGTATTTTCCATCTTGCCAGGAGCTCCTGATTCTGCTAAAGGATCACCAGGTTGTTCAGGGGGTTGAGGGGGGGGGGGTCTCTCTAACCTGAACCAGCCTGTTTCTGCCCTCACTAGGGTGTAGTTGGATGGGGCCAAATTGGGTTCTGCTGCTGTGGCCAGCTGATCTGCAGTCTCATTGTGCGAAATGGCTGCATGGCCTGATATATATATTGTTCGGTAGTTGGCATTGATCCTATAATTAGGTCTGGCCTAAGATGCTTTCACGTGGCTAGACCGTGGCTTATTGACAAGATTCAGACAATCGATAAGTATGACAACTCTGTCCTCCTCCCTAGTTGATGTAGTTCCATCCAGACTAGAGCATCCCCTCAAGCTTCAGATTTAGCCCTGAAGGAACTGATCGTACTGCCCTGCTATCCTGCACACCCTTCAAACATTTCCCTATGGTTTTGCCACACTGCCCCACCCCAAGCTGTGATGTTATCATGGTTTGAGCCATCTGTAGCAATGAGAATGTTGGCATCTCTTATTGGGATACTTGAGCATGTTGATGGCCTTGTTGATGGCCTCATGCCATGTCCTGTCACCTACTACATCGACCACTATGGGCATGTCATTAAATCATTAAACATGATCCAACGATCTGGTGTTGCAGCTTCCACAGGTGCCACATCTTCCAGTACATCTCCAGCTTTGTTGGTCCACGGGATCATGCACTTGAGTTTCACTGCAGTGATCTCGTGGCGGTGAAGTTCATCATTCAGTGGTTGGCTCTCTGTAGTAAAAGCTTGGACGTATTCTGTAAACTTGTCACATACTCAGGAATTCCATATAATAGAGGATAGCCTCTCTAGACATTTTGAAGGTTGCCCCAGAGATAATCGGCAGAGCTTGGCACAGGACTCGGTCCATCTTAGCAATATAAAGGCTGGTTTTTACTAGGGCATTAAGCACAAGCATAAGCAACGCGTTCGTTCTTCTTACGTTGGCTTGTGCTTATGCTTATGCTTATGTCCCAATTTTGAATTGAAAACTGGAGGCGACATAAGCACAAGCATAAGAACAAGCCAAGTATGGTATCCTGCGCATGCGTATGTCCATATGATTAGGTCACCGGTGTTCTCACTTGCTTATGTATGCTTGTGTTTATGCTTATGTCCTAGTGAAAACCAGCCTTAAGAGATCGGAGAGCACGGTGCAATCCATATTGTAATTTGCTTAGTGCTATTTCCCGTACTGGTTTCAAAAGACTGCAGAGCTTGATGTTTTGCCTAGCACCATATCTAATGAGTCCAAATTAAGCTTTCGTGATGTTGTGAGCAATGTGCTGGGTCATACTTAGTCTTGCATCTACCATTTCTGCAAGGTATATGACCTGTGTCTCATGCCTGCACTGGTTGGCACTCACAGGTCAGAGTAAGTAGGCCCCGATTTAGGTGGCTTTAAACCAACATCCAACACGCCTTGTCCAGCTGGATTTTCATGTGATTAATCTCTGTCCATACCTGCAGTTTGTCACTCGATGGTTAAAGACTTGCTAAATCCTCCACTTGAGAATGACTGGCACAGCTGATAATAATGTCGTCGACATATAAGAAAGAGTGTGCTGTCTTTGCTCGTCCATTCAACAATGATTCGATCACATTGCCGTGTAGATGTGTTGAATAGTACCCAGGTAAGCGGAGAACCTGGGAATGGGCCGGAACTAACTTCGATGGCGTCAGATTCCTAGGTATCAAAACTCATCTTCCACATCCTTGTGTCCAGCATGAATAGAATCCACCCCGTCATGACGTCCAAGATTTGACACTTGATGATTTTATCAACAAGGGTGGGGATATTAACCCAGTTATAGGCATCTTATAGGTGAAACAGACCTAAAGCGAAATGTTGTTTGTTCTGATGACCTTTTGTTACGGTGTTAACAAGTGCTTCAATATTCGACGTAGTGACGAGCTCTTATAAGGTCTGCAACTCCCACTTCCTTGAGGGGCCTGCCAGTAATCTCAAGATGATCAGTGTCTCGCTTGGCTGCAATCTTTTCACAGACTTTGACTGGTGTATTTGCCGTGGTTATTACACGGTAACCCTTAAGAATCTGATGGTCTTTGTTTGGCTTGGGTAAGACGCTGAACTTGCAGCCGCACCAGTCGTAAGGAATTGAACCTTTTTAATAGTGGTGTTGATAAGGTCCTACAAGTCGAGAGAGGGTGTCCATTTTAACGAGGTGTTAAGTGTCACACTACGTCACACTACGAGCTGTTCTTCTTAAGCTGCGCTCGCACTAGCACCGAAGCATGTTTACAGCAAACATGTTTAAATGAAACATGTTTTGTAATTACATTGTTCACATTAAGGTGTCAGTTTCAAATACGCTTCACGCCCAGTTCTGTATAATTTATGCGGTATACGAACACGCATAAATTCTCGATAATTACACTTTCAGATCACTGCCAGAAGAAAGAATTTGTGCAATCTGTGGAAAAAGATATCCATTTTTTACAACGGTGGTTGTCTCAGATTGGGTTTTGGCCTTTTTACAAGAGCTTGCGGGGTTCTTCATCATCACCAATAACGGCCCATGTATCTTGTAGCTCCAATCAAGGATCTTTCGGGCACTCGCTTCCTCTCTGTTGTCAGCCGCCATGTTCAATGTGTTTGGCCTGACCTAGATTTGATCATGATCACAATAAACTTGCCTTAAGTTCCTGTACGGCTTTTTCCCAGACCTTCACGGTCAATCCATTTCGGTGCCGTATCCGAGACCAACCCTCACTTTTTCGCTCGGACCACGTGACCCGAAACAGATCGACCACGACAAAATAAGGAGGCCTAGGAACTTTAAGGCAAACAGTGAACATGTTTCGATCATGATTCGCGTGATGCACTACATGATGTGAGCACTTTACACGGTGAAACATGTTTCATTCGTGATCAGAGTAAACAATTGTTCCGGCCTAGTGTGAATGCAGTATTGAATAAAATTGAGTATATGTTGTCCCTCCATGAGTGTCCATCTACGAGGGTTTCTTTTTAAGAGTGTGTGCATTCAAGTGGGTTCTTGTTGTAGAGGGTGTACATCCAACACGTGTCCCATCTACAAGAGGTGTCCATGCTACATAACTGCTATCTTAAAGAGATGTCAATCTTAAACAGGTATCTGTCTAAGAAAGTTAATATCTTAGACAGGTGTCTATCTTAAGGTAGTATCCGTCTAAGAGGGGAGTCCATCTAAGAAAGTTGTCTACTTTAGAGAGAAGTTTGTCTTGCTAATGGATGGTGTCTGTCACAGAGAGGCGTCCATCTTTGAGGTTTCTGTCTAATATAGGTGTCTATCTAAGTGATATGTCTTTCTCTGAGGGGCTTCTGTGTATGAAAACTGTCTCTTTTAGAGGGCTGTCTATCTCAGAAACGTGTCCATCTAAGACAGTTATCCATCTAAGATGTTTTTAGTCTAAAAGGGATAACCATCCAAAGAGGTGCCCATCTTAGAAAGGCGCCTGTCTACGAAAAAGCGTCAATCAAGGAGAGATTTTCATGCTAGAGGTGTCTCTCTAACAGAGGTGTGTATCTAAGAGGTGTATCCTCAGAAGAAGTGTCCTTCTAAGAGAGGAATCTGTCGAAGAGATTTGTCCGAGTATCTGTCTGCAGTAGATAATCGAGGTATTCAGGAAGAGGTTAAAGGTAACGTTGCACACAGACCTCAAGCGGCCCACACGGCCGACTCGTTACACCGTTTTCTGTGGGACGCTAGTCCATCGCCGGGTTAAACCCACCATTTTGTTCGGTTCTCCTAACGGTCCCACCGTACTGTTTTAACGAGGGATGACAATATACAGTAACGTTTCTGATCTCAAATACGATTTGATGCAGTGACCAGTCGCGAAACACCAACCGTTAGATCGTCCGTTAGAAAGCCCGATCGCATGTCTGACATGCTAACCACTGCGCCTCTGTGCCTACACAAGAGATAGTGTCAACCGTATTTGTGTTTCACTATTTTGCAGGTTGTCTGGTGAAAGACAAAATTGTGAGTAAAGTTAAAGTCATGGATGTCCTCTCTCTCCACCTGGACCGATCAGTCTGTCCTGGATCCAAAGATATGCCATTAACTCAGCGTTGGGAGCATCTTGCCGATGAGTTTAATGTGCCAGATGAGAAGAAAAGGCAATGTGAAAACTTCACTGGAAACCTGAGTCCAAGTGAAAACATGCTAGAATATTTATGCGTGACTCATGATTTGCTGCCAATCAAAACACTCAAAGATCACCTCAGGGAACTAGGAAGAAAAGACGTCGTCGCTGATTTAGACAATAATCGCGATCTTCCTGGTAAGAAAAGTAAAGGTGTGTTGTTTTGGTGGTTCAACAGCTCGAAGAGTTCAATAACTGGTTCAAACGATCGTTCAATGTGCACTAATCAGTCAGGAGTGAAACCAAAAGTAATAAGAAGGGCTTGGTGCAAGAGGGGCTACTAATCCCATAAAAAGACACTTGTCACATGAAGCTACGTCAATTATTTTGAAAAGCTCGCGCAAGCACTGAAAACATGAGCGTTGCATATTTCGGTACTCGTAAGCAGAGTAAAATTAAAAAAATCAGAAAGCATTAATCGCCCAAAACAGAATCGTTGGGATTTCGGAACGTTTTCTTAAAACAGCACTTTGTCATCACAGCGTCTTCCTTTGGTGACAGGTATTAAACAATAAACATTATCCTTATTAAGACCGTTCAAAAGCAGTTAATAGTATTTTTGTTTTCACTTTACGGCAGATGAGGCCACAGTGACAGACCTTGAACAGCATCCTGAAACAATGAATGTCGTGTGTCTAAAGCTTGACGACAAGCGCGGCCCAGTGAACTGGCACGACGTAGGAATCAAGTTAGGTATCCCGTATGGAACGCTTAGGACATTTAAAGATCCCTCCGGCTACAGTCCAAGCAAAGTAATATTAAAGAAGATCGAAACTTTGCACCCAGATTTGCGCATAATGACAATGGAAGCGGCACTGGAGGAGATAAACTTGCCAGCTATAGCCAGAGCACTGAATGTCCTCCTAGGTGTGTGGAATACATAAAGCATTCTCTTCAGTGAACCCTCCTTCGTTGGCTTTCCGTAGATTGTCGTGTTCTCTTTCAAATTCCGCTCGGTTATAATTTTAACAGCTGCTTTTCTCTGTTGTTGTTGTTGTTGTTGTTGTTGTTGTTGTTGTTGTTGTTGTTGTTTTTCTTTTTCTTTCTCTGTCATTTTTGTCAATTTTTGCACTTTGGCACTGCTAGGAAACCAGAGAGTTCAACTTAACTCTCCAATCTCACCATCTACGTGATAGTTGTCTTCTTTTTTCCTGGAGTTCTTTGTTTTACCTTCTCTTTTACTTAACTGTAGGAACACTGATCCAGAAACAACAAACCTTAATTAATTTCTGTAGATGGAAGTACCATTCAAACACTGCTTGATGATGAAGATTTGCTGGATAAAGTAACAGCCATGTTGGACCTGCAAGAAAGTTCCTGGTGGCGTTTTGGTCGCAAGTTTGAAATCAGTAGAAAAGAACTCGACAGTCTGAAGCCAGAACCTACCCCAAGCCCTACAAAAGTAGTCATGGAGTGCATCGTACAAGATAATCCAGACCTCACAGTGAAATCTTTCTTAGAAACTCTGGCAAAAATCAAACGGTATGATATTATTAAGGAGTTGAAAGGTTTTTTTCACTTTACTTGGATCTGATGTTTACCAATTGCGAGCAGTGATGCTGAAAGCGCATCAAAAACTAATGGAATTAGTTTAAAAACGCTAAGGCTGAGCTGTTATATATATGTATTCTAGCGGCGTTCGTTTTCGGATCAAATCAAAATCATGGACATAGTGACAGGTCGCATTAATAATGAAGTTCAGTTGGATACTGAACTCCTTTCTTGACTGGTTTTACTGAATTATCTAATATATATTTTTACGTTATGCCTTTATGTTTGCGAGGTTTACGTTCATCACGATTCTGCATCAACACTGAGTTATCAAAAGCGTGTGATGTCATTTACTAACTAAATCATGAGCCAAAAAACGTGTACTTTGTACGGTTCGGTTTGCCGTATATTTCTCGGGATTGGACTCTTACAATCTTTCCACTGTTAGCAAAATGGAGGTAACGTGGTATTCCTTACATTACTTCAGTTTGTTTCCTTGCTCAAAATGGTTAAATTTAATGCAATGTGTAGGTAGGAGCTTTTCCACTAAATTGTAGCAGTGAATGTGAATGGGGATTTTTAAATATTTTTAAGAGTATTTTATTCAAGTGAATTTACGAATCTCCAGAATTTTCCAGGGTACATGTACAAAAGCATTCACAAACGTTCACTATAACATGTACTATACACTCAGAAGTATGTTGTTGTGTACTTTAAAGCACGCAGTGAGAGTCCAAAATCGATGGTAGCTCTTCACATTATATTCAATTTTCAGAAAGGTCGCACACTCGAGGGGACATGTCCAAGGGAGTGTTTTCACAAGGGGAGTCGTTGCAAGAACTTGTTAGTGTTTCATTGGTTTATTTTCATTTCCTCGCAGGTACTCCGTGGGACAAGTTGCAGGGACCAAATTTTGATCTCTGCAAGTCGATGTTTTGACGAAAATGTGTAGTTCACACGAAGGAACTTGTCGCAGGTACAAGTCCCCCTCGTGTGTGTCGACCTTAAGGAACGCACTAAATATATTGTTTTATACATGTCTCTTGAATTTAGACCAACTAGGGTTGTTTTACTTAAAAGGGTACGTTAATACCTCCTAAGAGCACAAATAGAAATTGGCCAAATTGGCTAGAAATGGTACGTTTGGGGAAGCTGATAAATGAACAGTACCAGTAATCTACTACTCATCAGCTTTTATTTGAATGATCACATTCTAAGATGTAATCCCCAGACTCAACCTTTCAAACTGACCAACCACTATTTATGACAGAAGGTTTGACTGAAGGAGGAAATAACATGCCGTGAGTGAAGCAAAAACTTGCCCGGTGCAAGAGGATCCAAACTTTAACGTATACTTAACCGGTTGATAACAACCGACATTTAAAACACTTTTGTTGTAAGATATAGTAGTCGGAAATGCCGCATATGATTCGAATTCGCTAGAAATCAGATACATATGTATTCCTTTTGTGATAATAAAAATTATTCGTATTACTTGATTGTACTATTGATTGTTGATCTTGGAATTCATAGATAAGATTCAAGTGAACGGATGTTGAAAACCATGCAGCTGTGATCAACTTCAAATTTATCGTTGTTAAATAAGGTGGGCGAGAGACCCGCTGTTGGGTGCCGCTCACGTTAAGAAAACTCGAATTTCCGAACACACCACTGGCGCTATCTCTGACGACAAATTGCCGCTGTATCTTATTTAAATTTATTTTTGTAATCAGCATGACACCAAGAGTAAGATAAGTCTATAATGGTGCCCAACTGTTCGAGACTGGAGCACCCGACTTCACTTCAGTTCTTCGGTGCTAAAGTATCTCAGCTAACTTGACTGACCTGAGCTTGCTTTAGGTCAGTGGTAGGTTATGATTACTATTTGTAACTCAAACTCGCAAGTGCTCATTATGCTTTGTTCACTGTCCGGATTCCAGGTAGGGTAACACGCGTACTTAAAGGGGGCACGTCTACGCGCCTAAACGTAGCATTAGAATGAAGTAGAATGAATTGTACTTTCCATGTCACATTGGGGAATGCCACGCGTTCTCCACCGGAGTGTGTTGAAGAGCACAGCTGTTTAGGATGTTCTTTTTGAATACGGTGTAAAACATCGGACTTGTTCTTGGCCACTAGAAATGGCCAAGTCCGAGGAGAGAGACAGCCGCTGAACAACCCGGCTCCGTCACCTCACCATTCATGGCCTTTCCTTTGAACGAAGTCTTTCGGTCTTAAGCCTTCATTATTAAAAACCACTCCTCTTAAGCACCCACAAGGTTTTGCTATAGTTCCTGGATGTAACCAGCAGCAATTTGTGGAGTACTCGAGTTCACGCCAAACAACCAATGTACAGGCAGTCGCTTCTCTCAGCCAAACATGAGTTTGAATGATGTGTGGTTTGTGCTCTGTTGATGGTTCTATGATAGGTAAAGATGGCTGCAGACAAGTGATGGTGCCAGGATAAGTAGTCAGTAGCAACACAAACACGACATAAATTCAACTATTTTACCCTCAGTGCTACATCTTCTAACTGGGGACGCTACGGTTTTGCTAGGGATCTTGTTTACATGGTTTATGCGTAGAGACTTAATCAGCTTATATTCAAAGTTGGTCCCTGGAACGTTGAATCAGCAAATCCACCCTTCCCCCTACAAGCTACTTGTATTATTAGAAGCTTGCTGATTGGGCGAGGGAGCAGTCTCTAACCACCTTGTGAAGTAGTGTGACACAATCAGCACATACTTATTGCCTGATGACTAAATGTGGTTCCGGGATATCCACGGCCACGCGTTCCGCTAGTAATGCATTTTGAGACCGATTCGCACGATGCCTACGGTCGAGAAACATACGTGTTTTAATGTAGTGGAAATGGTGGTTATTTACTTATCATGGTTGGTGCGGGACTAATAAAGCATATTATCGTTGTCTCTGATAGTGGGCACTTGCGTTGCAAATCGCGATCTTTCGACTGCTTACTACTAGTCTTCATTAGGCTATGAGTTTGACTGGTTACGCGTCAGCATGTGTATCACGATGGCCGGCTGTGATTGATGGGTTTCGATCCTCATTGTTTCGGTGAGTAGTTGTTACCTCGGCGATCCGATTTGAGGTTGTTCCCTCGGCAGTTTGCTGCCCTACCAATCCCGTGTTATGTTTCTTGATGGTTGGTATCCACGCTTCAGGAAATTCGATTCCGTCATCCCTATTGATGTCATTAGGGTGAAGTCTTATGTGAAAAGCTCACTTGAACCTAGGAGTGTACCAGTGTAAGTCTCAATCAATAAACTTTACTTTGTTCCAAAGCGCGCTTGCTAGGCTTGTTGACGTGCTCAGAAAAGGTGGAGGTCTTGGTACGGGCGGGTTGTTGATTCCTGCCATGCTCTTTGATCCTCTCCTGCATTGATCTCCCTGTCCCGCTAATGTACACTGCCGCAGTCACAGGAAATCCTGTACACAACGCCCCCAGATCGGCGGTGTCTTTTGGTAGCACTGAATGTGAACTTAGTGTGGACACTTTGTCTGTCTTGTTGATTTCATCAATAAGTCGTTGGTACGGTGCAGACAGCTGTTGGCTTTGCTAAGGTGGTCTTTGCTCAAAGTTAGTACACCAGCTTTCTAGTTATTAGTAGTAATCCTTACCGCAGATGCCCACTTTATGGAATGGTTAGTCTGTAAATGGTGCTCAGCAATGTGAGTGTTAAGATCGCTTTTTGTAGTCGCTCGTTTGTGATCAGTCAGTCCTGTGTTCAGTTTTCTGCCGGTCTCACTACTATAAGTATGAGACAATATGTTAAAGTAGAAGCGATAGTCGCAGCATTTGTTCTTGTATACTGCTCCCTGTCTTTCCCTTGGTTTGTCCTTGTCTTTAACATTCTTAGTAGATTTCACAAAGAAGTGATCTGTTTGTGAGCAGCGCCTATGTCGTAAGCTCGTAGGTACAACGGTTTCAGATGTGCTGCTAATGTAGGGCACTATCGCTGTAGTAACAGGTTTCGGGTTAGCGTTCGTAGCCCTTGGTTGGGTGTTCCTGTACTGCGTTGTGTCTTTCAACGTCTGCGTTGTGGTGTTCTTACTGAAAACATTATTCCAGTTAACTTCGTTTCGTCTCTTAAGCTGTCCAGTGAGTCGCAAACTAGTTGCGCTCGTATTCTCGATGTCCATATAGTTGTCGATTTGTGAGAAGTAGGAAGGTAGGGTGACTGTTCCAGTAGTCTGTCAGAGTGTGTGGGTTTTCTTTAAACATCGTCGTCCAAAGGTTGTTGTCGTCACTGGTAAGAAAGTAGTCTACGATAGGTATTTTACCATTTTCTTCGATCTCTTTAATAAACTGTAGGTGAACGTTTTTTCGGATAAGGTGTTCGTGAAAATCGCCCACCGCATCTTTGTTCACATCAGTTAAAGCGTCATCAAAGGAGCGGAACCAGATTGGTGGCGTTCATTTGTAAGTTACAAGGGCCTGTTTCTCTACGTTTTGCTTAACAGTTTCTGCTTTAATACGTGAAAAGATTAATACGTGGAACAATTTGTACTGGTTGCCGTTGTACTGAAAGTAACTTGAAGTAAGGCAAAGGTTAAGTAGGTCCATAATGCGGTTTCTAGGTCGAGGTAGTTTGACGGTTTGGGTGTAGCCTAGAGCCAGTTAAAGTGGCATACTAGTGAACAATGATTTAACATCAGAAGACACTAGTTTAAAGTCGTCATGTATCTGCACTGGTTTGATGCGTCAATGAAGTTCTCAGCAGACTGTAGTTTGTGTCTAGATACGTGGGTCAAGGGTTTCGGCCAAATGCAAATTTCTTTCCCTTTCTGCCGGATTTTGAATATATCAAAAGTTTTCACTGCTTTTAATTTCCTTCTCCTAATCAGATGTAGTTAAATGCTGAAGCGGAAACATTTAACAAATATAGTACTCTTATATCTTACGTACACTCACCTTATCAACAGAGACGTCACCAAAAATCCGACTTCTCTGCGAAACACCTGGTTTGGACAAGTTCCATAATCCACTGAAATGAGCTTGATGCATTACGCAAACCAAATGGTGTGACGCGCACTCATACAACTCCTATGCTACAACAAATGCTGTTTACTCTCGGTCCTAAGGATGCACTTATACCTGCCAGTAGCCGCTGGCACCAAATATTGTTGTACAATGTTCTCCCCAAATCACTTTCTCAATGGTGCAGGGTAGACTGTTTTAAAAGACACTCCCAGTCCTGTAAGGCTTGTTTTCAGATTTTAAAGTGAAGGGGAGATGCGAAGGAGGTTCATCAATTTCCATGTTTCCCCAAGTGGGGAATTGGGCCACACGCTCTCTCCTTCCAGCTTGTTCTGTCCTTCGCTGCTGTCGCCGCCTCTGTCAGCATCCCACTTTGACTTTCCTCTTTGGGTCAGCCAGCGACTTAATCGGAATATGGGCTTCCTTTCGGATTTCACCCGTAGTCGTCATAGCTCCGTCGACCCAACTGATGAATACATCGTCGGGGGTCCGGCAAGTCGTTGTGCCGCATCCATTATAACCATTAATCGTTGAGCTTGCCGTTTCCATAATCGAGCTGGTTTTATGGGGTGAGGTGATTAGCCCCACGCCCAACCCCTAACCAGGAGGGCCAGGGTTTTTCTGTAGGGGTTTTCCTTCCTTAGTCACAGATTCCAGTTAGTTAAAGGCGCCGGATACTCGCCTTTCGCCACTGCCGCTCAGCTGCTTAAAGCATTACCAGGGGCTACGAGACGAGGACGTGCGGCATATGGCTTCGCTGGTAGAGCCTGTGTGTTGCGGGAGGAAGTTTCCCAGCATTTACCGTTAAGGCATTGGTGACACTTGCTAACCCCACTGGGACCTATTGCCAGCGCTTAATCCCCGTGAAAGAGGTTATTGGACTTAAAATCCGCTTTTTGATTCAGTTTTGGCAAGGGGGTAGTTGTTTTCTGAGTAAGATTCAGTTTTAGCACGTAAGGTATTTTGGAGGTATTAATTTTCGGCTTCCTTGACATCTTTCCCTTTAACATCTGAGTGTTCGCCATCTGGGCTCCACCTTTGGTTGAAATTGTGAGATTTGACGGTTAAAACTGAAAAATGCAAAGGAAGCATTTACATGACTAACGCCACATTTTTGGAGAGTGAAGGGGAACTGTTTAACATTACATAAAAGGCAGCAGATCAAAACGAATACCATTTATTTCAACGTGGATGCAAAAATAGACATGCTCCTAGTGAGTATTCACGTCAGTGCTCTATTCGGCAGTTAACAAAGAGATGTCGTAAGGACTACACTCTTCGTCAATAACTTTGGGACACCTTCACATTTCTGCAATTGCCAAGGGAAATTATTGGAAAAAACCCGTCCCCCTGTACAATGTTGACTTTTCCATCCAAACGTAGTTTACCTGGTGTACAACCTTGTTTAAGGAGGGTGGGGGGGGGGGTAATTTCAACTCTGATTGTGGCGAAATTGATTTGTTAAAGTTGAATTTATGTAAAATAGGCCCCTTTTATTGAAGTGTCCCGAATATTCTTGTCGAGGATTGCAGCTCACTACAAGCTACCAAACAAATTTTAGGACTGGCTACTTCATTGATAGTTTCTTGTCTAATTTTCTAAAGAAAATCAAATGCATGAAAACTGTAATTCAACGCCGAGTGAAATTATAAAGTACTTTATAATTCTGCCTTTAAAACACGAACGCCATGTTGTTTGTTGTTTACAACTAAAGATTTTTTTGTATCTCATCAAAGAGTTTTATCCATGATAATGCCTAATTTTCAGAAAAGAAATACATTAAAACTACTTTGTGTCAGAGGTAAAACTCTAAGAGAATTCCTTTATGGAAACTTAATAGTCTAAGAACTAGGCTTTTACATAAACAAATTCACAACAGTTCACACCTTCGCTATACTCTAAAGGAGAAGAACTACAGTTATGTATCACCACGAAAGGTATAATTTTTTAGCTTTTAGCCATACTGTTTTGAAAAAGGACCAGAGTTTTTCCTTTTTGGCCGTAAAAAGGTGAAGGTATTTAGTGTGAAGTAATGTAAGAGTGATAAGAAATGAGAAGCACACCCCACACAGGGTTTGAGTAAGAAAATCCTGAAAAATTTCTGGGCTGTCCAAAGTACTACCGGGTGGCTTTGTGTTACTTTTTCTGATTAGGGTCCAATAACAAAAAAGTTTGGTTTGACAAGTTTCACAGGAAGTTGAGCTCTGTAACAAATGCCCCATAATTACAGAAATGTCTGCATTACCTAGCATTAATACCATTTTCTAAAACAACCACGCTAGTGGGCACCTAAGTTACATCTACGATACAAATAATTTCCCACCGTCACCCTTTTCTAACATAAACGCTAACTTTATTAGTAACACTCTACTTCCACTGTGCGTTGACTATCCTTGGTCTGTTAAAATAGGTCGCTGGAATAAACAAGAAAATCAATTTAATTTCTTGACACCAATAAGGGAAAGCAAAGGCCTAACTATACTTCCACTAGTTTGAATAATCAAGGAAAGGTTTAGTGCTCTATGGTGAGAAATTAAAATATGTACCTCTAATATTTTTCTAAAATCCCCTAGTTTCTAAATATGGTTTTGCCGTTTTTTGCAGTTAAATAAAACAACGCAAAGTCTTCACTTGGTCCGAAAAATCCTGCATGGGTGTACCTGTCAGAAGCTGCAAAGAAAACATACAATTTGAATAAAATATTGTTTACCTAAATACTTATGAAAAAGTCTGAATCAAACTGTTTGTCTGTCTGACTCTGACTGTAGTGAAAAGAATGAAATAACGCTCTCAAGTCGAATACTCGGAATACTCATTTTCTGAGTATTCGACTTGAGAGTGTTATTTCATTCTTTTCATTTACATCCAAGTCGTCATTTCACTGATCTGACTGTAGTGTCTATAACAGTCTGTCATCACCTTGTCTGTGATCACTGCCTCGTCCTGTCAAGCGAAGTTGTACCACTATACCAGCAATGAACATAATTGGAATGAGTGATAAAACCAGCCACGTGTACCAGCAGTGATCATACTTGCAATAGTAGCCTATGCAAAAAACAAACTGACAAAATAAAACAGACACTATTACTAAAAAAGACTAGCGCTCACTAATGCGATTTAAGTTAACGGTTTCTATCAATTTGTTTTTGGTTTGAATTATGTTTTCTTTTTCCATATAATGATAATTGATGATAATGAATATAACACATCAAAGGAGAATAAAAATTAAATTAAAACGGTGTTTGATTGCGAAAACACATTTTAAATACAACTAAGGTAATCTTGAGGTAGGGTGGATCTTATTCACTTGAAGGAATAACAAGTAACTGTTTTCATGAAAACATATTTAAAATTAGGAGATCGTCATTTTTTCCTGATTGGTGCCAACAAACGACATTATAGTCGGTATTCAGTCTCAACGAGTGATTTTTTAGGATGTCTACATACCATGTAGGATGTTCACAGAGAAATAAAAGGCTGTGCAGTTCTCCAAGTACTTATCAAAACCAGTGCTGAACGAAAATCCTGATCATTGTCATCTCCGCATCATTCCTGGGACCAGTAACACATTATGAAAAGGACCTTTGACATGATGAACAGTGGGCTGCACTTGATAACTATTAAAGATCATGTTCTACCCGATCAAAAAAGTGCAAGTTCAACTTTACTTGCCACAAAATTAAAAACGGAAAACAGTTACATGTAGGTAAAAAGACAAAGGAGGAGTGGCGAGGAAACTCAGATCGAAACCACAGGCTTCTGGGATTCTGTGTTTCCTATTTACAATTGTTTTCTCAATAAATAAGGAAGGAGAGTTTTTCGAGAGCAGCCAGCAAATGTACGGGAGTTTTTACGGACCCCCACCCCCATAGTTTGCGACAATCAAATGTATAACCAAATATGGTCATGAGCACGTGTAGTGACTTTCTCAGAAAACTGGAGAGACGATGCAGCGAGTTGAACTGTGAGCATACTGTGAGTTATTTAGTGAGTTTTAGCTGCGGAATAAACCTGAAAACTAGTGAGTTCTGTGTACCGTTGTTGAACGGCTCAC
>Ga0126336_10000446_pt1 | contig 16615 bp, 9 predicted proteins | sample SidCmetagenome_FD_92530 | JGI IMG/M metagenome (GOLD analysis project Ga0126336, IMG submission 92530) | Coral microbial communities from El Islote,Puerto Morelos, Mexico - Siderastrea C C metagenome | ecosystem: Host-associated > Invertebrates > Cnidaria > Coral | place: El Islote,Puerto... | reverse complement strand
AAGTGTCGAAGTAGAAGTCCTGTGTTCAGATGGGAGGTCGTTTTAGATTCGCAGTTGCTATAGCAACTGATAACTGTTGGGGCAAGTACTGGCATCTTTTCGGCAACAAGCCAACAGTGCTATTGAAAGTAGAGCCGTTCGAAGTGTAATAGATACGTTTTGAGGGGGTCTTAACCAAGAGATTTTCTGTACATTTTCATTGGGTACAGGTTTTAGTTATAAACTATCAAACAATCATCCACATCTTGCAGATCTAGAGTTCAAGGACCGTATTTACCGCTTTCAGTTTGAGTTTTATGCTGTTTTTTTTGCTGATATACATGTTGCTTGGAATTTAATTTTGGCCAGCCAGGATTTTCCCCGAATGTAAGTGTATTCCTTGCTTCATTTGCCAGAAGAGTCCTGACTTGTCCCCGTTATTGAGCTTTCCAGAATCGTCTTAACATCCTAACCGGTCTCCTACACAGCCATTTTTAGTGTCAAAAACGGCTGCGTAGGAGACTACATCATAACCGCAATGAACCAGCCCAACTTGCTTCGCACATGTAGTTTGTTTCTGTTTTCCTTAATTAATATCCAAACGGAACTGTTAGTTTTCATAGGAGAACATTTTTACTTTCCAACCAGCTTGACGGAGTCAATTCCAATACGAGACAAATGTTTTTAGTTTTCCTGTGGAATTACAATTAAAGATTAAAGAAAGATTAATAATGAGAATCCCGAGCTGAGAAGTAAGCGGTTTGTGCAATTTATTTACCCTTGAAGAAGTTAGCTGGATATAAATATCAATATTAATATAAGTATTAATAAAGCACTACAATTACAAGCAGAGAACTAAACCGGGTTCTAAAAATAGATGAACTGTGAGAACTCCTGATCCTGCGTGTTTTTACCTGTTTCACGTAAATTAAACAAATATCAAATTTCAACCCACTTCTGCAAATTAGGCCGTGTTTACAAATCATTGCTTATCAGTTAAAACAGACAAAATAATTGCAAAAAGCTTTTCCAGACAAGTAAACAATACGATAAAATTTTGCTGTTAGATGTAGATTAAGAAGAACGGATAACTGTTCATATGTGCAAACTTATTTTTCTCCGTTGAACACGTGACCACACGCAATGTTTTGTTCTGGAGATTACCATTAAGACACAAGAAGATATTCATAGCTGCAAGCAACATTGTTTCCAATTGGTGGAGGACTCCTTGCTCTGACTATTCTCTGTTCCTATCTAAAAAGTTCAACCAGTTTTCCCTCTAGTTGGTGATGGAGTTTTTCCACTGTGTTGTCCATTTTGTCTATGTAATACAACTGTCCGGGCTGATTGACTTGATAACCATGACCGTATAGAAAATGTGAGGTAGATAGAGGAGGTAGAGAGGAGGAGGAGGTAGGTGTGAACTGTCATGGCGACCGGATGGTGCTTTTAAGCTCTTCAACATGATGGCGGGCTTACGCATAAATCTACGATAATATCTGGTACTTTGCACAGTTTTAAAAGTCAAAACACGCCTTTAAACATATGCGAAGTTAAAATAGCCTCGCCTAGACAAAACCACGCCGGATAAGAAAGACAAGAAAAGAGCACGCAGCTCAAGTTTGACCGATGTGGAAGAAGAAGATAAAATTCTGGGAAAGTTGTCAAGTATCCAGAAGAGAATAGAAGATGGCTTCACGAAAATGGAAGATGAGATGGCAGCATTAAAACAGGAGTGCAAGCAAGACATTTTAGCAATTAGAAACGAGCTCAATGAGTTAAAAAAATCAACCGAAAGTGCATGGGTTGAAATCAACACTCTCAAGGAAGAAAACGAATCTCTCAAGAAACAAATGGCCAGCACGCTCAGCGAGAATGTTAGATTAAATGAAGACGTCAATGGTCCCAGGGACGGTGTGATCAGACAAGAAGACTATTCAAGGAGAGATAACTTACGTCTCTACAATATACCAGAAAACCAAGACGAAAGTACCGAGCAATGTAGAGCAAAAGTCAAGGAAGTCATAACCACTCTCGTCTTGATCCGAACGGGATCAGTGTCCATGCTATCCATCGAGTCGGTAAACAACAAGAGAACCTGTCCTCAGCGAGCAGCTCTCAAAGTGATGCAACAGCGCGTGGTCAATCGCAATGCCCTCGAGACCCCCATGCCCGATACTGGTAAGATGGATGCAGATGCTGTTTGGGGAAGAAGAAAGGAGTTACTCCAAAGCCCTACTTTGTCATCTGTCTTTATTGACAAAGACCTCTCCACAGGGTCTGCGAAAATCTGAGGAAAACTTAGAGCGGCACTCAAGAAATCCAAAGAACCGAAGATGCCGCGGGCTTTCATTAAAGGTAACAAACTATTCGTTAACAGCAGTAGCTACACAGCGGATAATATTCCAGATTACCAGCTGCCTTCTAAAAAGGGTAACGAACATTAAATCTAACTGATCCTGAAGTATCAGCTAGTTTTCTTCCTCTTCTTCTTTTTTTTTGGTTTTTTTTCCTCTTTGTTTCTTTTTCTTGTTTTATTACTTTAATTTTTTCTGGCTTTTTAATAGATAAAACATTTTTCTATGAGTTAAATTTTTTCGACGGTAACTTAGTTGGGTTTCTGCTTACTTCATGATCATGCGTTAATTACTTTTGCAAAGTGCTTGCGATAAATTCCTAGGACACATTCTTGCCATTGTTAGTAAGCTTTAAAAGGCATCTCGGCGGAATCAAGGCACCTTAACAGGCGCCTTATAACACCTTCGTGCGCTGAAAACCTAATTTATATCTTTTATAACTGTTTAGTTGTGTCTCTTGTTAAACTTCGTTATTGTTGCAAATTGCTTTTTGTTGAAGTTAGTTTAATTTGTTTATATCTGTGTCCTTTTGCTGTTCTCTTTTTGTCCTAATTAAGCTCTTTAAAACGATTTTTCTGTAGTAGTAATTTTAGGTGTCTTTGTTTCAATTTTGCTTTTATTCTTTAGACAAATCAGGGAGAGTAAATGGATCTTAAAATCGGAGCTATTAATGCATGGGGACTAGGAGACAGGTCTAAGAGACAAGAAATGTTTAACTGGCTCAAATGCCAAAAAAATGTCAATATATTTCATTCACGAAGCTCATTGTACGGAGGATAATATACGTGATTGACGAGCTGAATGGGGTTATCAAGACTTATTCAGTTGCGGCTCTACACTGTAGTTCAAAGGCAGGTGTTGCCATACTATTTAATAATAACTTTAGCTTTCAGATCTCGAGAACATACACTGATCCCGAAGGGCGTTTTATCATATGCGCCCTAAATACAAATGGAAAATTTATAACTTTGGTAAACATTTATGCCCCTAATGAAGATGATCCGAATTACTTTACTTCTGTCTTCAATCAGCTACTAGGTTTCAAATGTGACGAGATCATAATTGGTGGCGACTATAATTTAGTACTTGAGGTCGAAAAGGATAAAAAAGGTGGAATTGCTAGAACGCACAAAAAATCGCTGGAAGTGATACATGATTATTCTTAAAACTTAGATTTGGTGGGTGCATGGAGAGCTTTAAATCCCAAAGGTTCTAGATTACACATGGCAACAGAAAAAGCCCGAAGTACATTGCAGGTTAGATTTTTTTCTTGTAGATCAGACCACCTTTGTAATACCCTCAGTGCAGACATATTACCAGGCTACAAAACGGACCATTCAGTGATTACTATACAAATCTCTTTGCACTCCAACAATAGAGGTCAAGATTTCTGGAAACTCAGCACCTCACTTTTAAATGACATTGAATATGTTAAGAAGATTAGAGTAATTATAAAAGAAACTAGAAATGAATACGGAAAAGATGATTCTGTTAATCCAAGTTTACTATGGGAAATGGTTAAAATGAAAGTGAGAGAGGAGTCTCTGAAATATGGAGCGTCCAAAAAAAGGGAAATTTCGAGAAGAGAAGAGGAAATTGAACAATCAATTGCAAAGCTAGAAAAATGTCTTGTGGAGAAATATGTAGATGAGCATCAGCAGCGTTGGGCTTAAACCCAACTAAGTCAAAATACAAACTTCAAATTAATTTCTGCTGCTTACCTGCTAAATATTATATTTGGCTATGTAAGCATAAACAATTTCCACCAAAACGTAACGACTTTTTACGATATATGAAACACATCTGATTCAATGAAATGGAAAACAAGGCCAACACTTTTAACCAGACGAAATGGGACCCTATTAAGTCTTTCTTGTAACCTCTTGTGAACTTGGTCCTAGTCCCCTGAGAAATGAAACAAGGTGTAAGTTCTTTTTTTCTCTTTCCGTTTTTCTCTTTTTTGCCTTTTATTTAGTTATTAAATGTTTTCCTTGCTAGTTTAATATTGTATAAAATTAACAAAAAGAAAAACTTTGTAAAGGATAGAAGTAAGCTTAGTAACGTAATATATGTCGTGTATTGTAATGTATTTCTAATGTAATTATCCTATCCTCTTTGTCTTAACGGAAAAAAAAGAAAATGTGTAATTTCAATCACACCAAAAAAAGTCACGAAAAAAAAAGTGTAGTAAACACAGCTAGCAAAGGCTAGACTTGTCATTTTGTGCTGAAATACATGTACGTCACTGAAAAGGTGGTCTGTGTTAGTTTTTTTTTTCCCTCTGGAATGTACACGATACCCCATATGCAATCTCTTGCACTTTATTGAAAAATAGGGCCTCGAGCTGGTCCGTGTGTTCTGCTGGTTGAGCTGTATCCACAGGGCTTCTAGGTTACATAGCGTTTCTGCTTGGCAATTCTTTGTCTACTTTTGAAGAATTCATTTTCGTTGTTTTTTTTTTATTTTAGAGAATGAAGTAAATTCTTCAATGGTCACTTTTTGTATTGCTGATTAGCTGTACTTTCTGACACGTTCGTTTCTTGCGTGGGCGTGGCATAGCATGGGAAAAAACAACCCACATTTCCCACTTTGCAGGCCTGCACTGCCAGACTGAGGGAAAACAGTTGTGGATAGAGAAAACCCAGAGCCACTGTCCGGGATCGCTCGAGAATTCTGCAAACTCAAGCAGTATAAACTAGCATGTCCACGCTGTTTGTCACACGCATTAATGTCAGGCTAACTTCATTTTACCTAAGGGGGCTTGGGTTGGGGCGAACGACAGTTCTAATGCCCTAGGCTTTGTTGTTTTAAGTCCTGTTGCAACACTATGTTGGGAAATTTGTACAACAGCAAAATTGCGACAAGGTAAAAAAAACGTTGTCGGTTCTGCACGCAGTGCATGCCAATGTTTTGTTTGTGTAGTTCATGTGTGTAGTTCATGTCAGTTTAGTTTTGCAGTTCCCACAGTTAAGTGTGTGCGGCTTGCTTCCGGCATGCTTCATGGTTATGACATTGATCTGACAAATATGTAACGTAATTCTAAACTTTTCAAATGATGATCACCAGAAAAGAAATACTTGTCAATCCTTGAAATCCTTGTCATGTAGCTGTAAAAGTTTCAGTGTTTTCTCCCGCTTAGCCTTTTAGGCAGTACATCTAAAACAAGGTAATTCGTGAGATGTTCCATGATTCAGTTAGTACAATGTTTACATAGGTGTAATGTTGGCATGATTTCTGACACGAATGTTGAGTTTTCAATAAACTCAAAACAACTTTTATACACGTAAAAACTAGCCCAACGTCTGTTTCTCTTCAAAAATTTAAATATTCTTTTACATTCATTCTATTATTTAAAAAAATCTATTTTCCAGACTTATAATAGAATATTTCTTTTCAAATGCTGGATTAGTTTTCCTAGACCCTGTCAATCCTGGTTTCCCCGTTATTCTTTGAGCTGCCTGATATCTCACCCCAACAGTGATGCTCTCTACCATGCAATGAAATCCTTCTCCTGATAACCCACTGAACAATAAAAACAGCCAGAATAGTAGTAACATCTAAAGAACAACTGCGAACTATCCGAACAGATCCGCTCATTCTCTTTGCGGTTTTCTAAAATGTTCCTCCACTTGAAGAAATTACTACCCGGTCCCAGGCTCCTCAGCAGTAACCCACCTGTGCCCATCATCTTCCAGAGTGATCATCTCAGAACTGCTGCCAGCCCTGGAGAAGGAGGGCATTCACCCTCGGGAAGTTGAAGTTCAGGCTTCAATCCTCATTAAGACGAGCCTGGAGGGCGCCGTCTTTTAGTTCTGCAAATGTGTTGTTGTAGTAGGTTGTTCAAGGTTGTGATGATTGATTGATTGATTGATTGATTGCTTAATGATATTCTGTGGGGGAGGGGACAGCAGAGGGCTTATGTTTTGATGTTGGTTTTCTTGGGACATAGGTAGGTAACTGCAGTGGCCCCACCGTGCATATATTTAGAGGTTTTTGTTGTATGAAACAATAATATTTTCAAGGGGCACAATTTTTTGATTTATCAACTGAGTTGATAAGGTAAATTGGCCAACGTAAAGAAATTGAAAGCTGACGTTTCGAGCGTTAGCCCTTCCTCAGAGCGAATCAAGGAATTGTGGGTTGCACTAGGTTTATATAGGGAGTGGTGGAGCTACCCTATTGGTAGGAACATGGCAACGTGAAAAACAAGAATAAATTGAATGAAAAGCGTTCGTTGATACCGTGGTGTAAGTGTGTCGATTTGAGAAATGAATTTCTGTTCTAGATTTTTACGGCTTTCCATGTTGCCCTGGTATAGGGAAAGGCCACAGATCGTCATGTGTTGACTAGAATGATTAGGGAGATTGAAATGTCGGGCGACTGGTTTGGATGCATCCTTGTCATTTCTTTCAACGTCTTGTAGGTGTTCACAGAAACGGTCCCCTAATCTCCTCCCTGTTTCACCAATGTATATCTTTTTGCATAAAGTGCATGTTTTGCAATAAATAACATTCACAGAGATGCATGTAAAACAGTCAGCTTTCAATCTCTTTATGGTGGCCAATTTACCTTATCAACTCAGTTGACAAATCCAAAATTTTGTGTTTCACGTCCTCACCGACGCAGCACCACAGTTTCTTTAAAAACTAACCCCTTTGTCTGGGTTTTGGATATTATACAGATCAAAATATGCCATTTTAAAGGTGAAAACAAATAGGAAAGCTCTAGAAAACTCGATGCAAATGGTCTGAACATTGGAGGGCTCAAAGCAACAAATTAATTATTCCAGGACAGAATGTAGCATTTTCCTCAAAGAGATGGCTTATCTGAATGCCCGGCAACTGAAAAGCTCACATTTCGGGTCTTGGACTTCTTGAGGCTTTTTAAAGCCTTTTCTGGATAAAACAAAAAAGTCAATTTCCAGTGTAAATTACAGGCATGGTAATGAATTTATTTGGTTATGAAAAGTCTGGCATTCAGACAGATTAGTCCAATTCACGCATTTGAAATGTATCTCATATAAAATGAGAACACAAATCTCCGAATCTGCACTGGGTTAATTTTGTGGAATCAAAACATTTAGCAGTGAAAACAAGCTTAGACTTTAACAAAATGCAATTATGTAAAAGATTCATTAAAGAGAAACCTTTCAACTGGGCATTTAGTTAGGATCACCTTTCAGCAAGTAGTCATGCAAATATACAGGGAACACAATTTTATAAAACGCTTGGCATTTCTTACTGTATTGTGAAATACTGAAAATTCGAGGGTTGTAGGAGATTTCATAGGTTTAATTCTAGTAACTACAGTTTGGTTTGAAGTTCTTGCGGATTTTCTTTTTTCTCCATGTCTTCCATGACATCAGAAGGGGGTGCCCTAAAAGTCAGCCACAGCTTGAGTTAAGAAAGGGTTGGACAACTGTCCCATTGCCTTCCACAATATTTCTTCTTGAACATCTGCCTTTACACGACAGACTCTGCCCAGGGCATCTGCGACTGTGTTCCACCTTACCAAAATGTGGTGAACATTGCACTGAAATTCCTTGAACTTATCCATCCATCTCCATAACCGCCCACTGTGTTCTTAATAAGAGTAAGGAGCCACTTCAGGGATTAATGGTTGGTGAGCAAGTCAAACTCTTGTCCAAGCAGCCTTTCAGGGCTTCAATCACTGCAAGCCGTTCCTTCTCTGTGGTTGAATAATTGCATTCAGTGCTGTTTAATTTTCGTCCCCAAAAAGTCACCGGTCTTTTGTGTCACTGCCATCAGATTGCTCAAGAACAAATCCAACTGCTTTGCCAGAGGCGCTGCAAATAACAATGAAACGTCCCTGCCTATCTGGTGGCTTCAAACATACAGAATAACATAGGATCTCCATGAGTTGCTATATTGCACTGTCACATGCAGTTGTCCAAACAAACTTTAATTTGTTCAGGAGATCGTGGAATGGAACTGCAATGTGCAAACCTCTTCCTAAAAGGTACTAAATGCCCAGTAACCATTGACGTTCTGCTTCATCTTGAGGTGTCTTCCAATTCCTGATTGTGTCCAGCTTCTCTGGTTGTGGTCTTCTATTATCCTGACCAATGATGTGACCAGGAATTGAACCAACCTTTTAACAAACTGGCTCTTTCTGCCTGACAACTTGAATCCAGACAACAACCTCTGAATGGCTTTTAATGGTTCCTCAAAATTGGATAGGAAACAAATCACATAATCTAGGTAAGCCATAACATCTTCAGTCTAAAACTTGGAACATGCCCTCTGCCAGTGTCTGAAATGGTCCAGGGGGCCCCACAAGACCAAATGGTACGGACGGTACAAAAAATAAACCAAAGAGTGAAACTAAAGTGTTCTTATGTCGGTCGGCAGGGGCCACCTCAGACTTATGGTAGCTGGAGATGATGTCAATTGTTATGAAAACCGTAAGCATCAGCCAAGCGGTCTAGAGTCTCAGTGATACTGGAAAGCGGGGAACTAGTTACTTCCGTAGCTTCATTCAGTTTCCTATAATCGACGCTTTACTTTCAACATCCTTAGTCAGCATAGAAAGAACGACCTGGTGATTTCACCGGCAACTCCACTGTGCGCCTGGCAACTGCAAGAGAGTGATTAACAACCAGTACATTACTGCATTAGCTAGAAACAGGTAGGGAAATGTTCCAGCCATCTAGTCAGAGGGCGTCATGGTGGATCCCCCAAGAAGTTTGGTGGTGAAATTTAATCATATGTTTTATTTGTTCATGTTGCCCAGCTCCAACACCTCTTCAGCTTCACCACGTACTGTAATGTGAGTTCGTGAACACCAAACCAAGTGAACTTGAAGAAATTAGGCTCACCTCTACACCTGCATCAACTGGGAAGAGTAACTTCTCTTTATTCACAGTTCATTCTCCATGATAACTCTTCCAACTAGCAGCCTTAATTTTGTGCACTTTATTAAGAAAGGGTTCTCTCTGAGTACAGTATGGGTAGTTGACCCATTGACTGTTTTGGGGGGCTTTTGTCAGGGTCCTTGCCCTTTCGTTTAAAGTCAGACAGCTACAGGCCTAGTGGCCACGGCCACTGCATGCTCTGCAAACATCTGTAGGCCTCGAAAGGTCTCTACCTTCTTGACTGCTTGTGTCCCTTCTGAACTGCTGCAGACAAAGAGGATTGAGGGTGTCTGGTTAGCCGCCCTAGCGCTTGTGCTCCACAGTTTAAGTGACAATTTGTTCAATGCGAGCTAACTGGCTGCCCGCCTCAGCAGGATTGTCTCCTTCACTAGATTCACACCCAAGGCCACTTTCAGCACCCCCTACTCTCCTCTTTCAGTGTAGCAATTCTTTTAATGGCAACTTCAACTAGCGTCTTAAGAAGACAATCCTGCCTAATCTAAGATCCTTCTTGAGACCGTGAACAAACTGGCATAAAACATACTCTACCTCCCCTCATAATACATAAGGGAACCAAGTTTCTCATTGCATTTCTTTTTCTGTGCTGCAGTGGGGCTACCAGGTAGTTTGTCGACTGTAGGGCGTGCGTAGGCTCTGTCCTAGGTCAGTGTTCGGTTAGCTGGATACGAATGAAACTCTTTCTTGTACTTAAACAATGCCAGCCCACAGTTTTACCTTTGCTTCAGAGCCTTTGTTAACTCGCTAAAACTGGTCCCTACTTTCTGTAGCTGTTGACGATAAAAGGCTTTTGTGTCATCTTTCAAATACACATCCAAGTGTTGGCCTGCTTTCTCATCTGTCAACTCATTAGCTGTAACAGATTTTGAAGTCCCGTAAAAATTCACATACATCATCATGCCTAGAAAATTTCGCTTGTGGTACTACTTATCCCACCACTGTCACCAGTGTAAAAAGTGAAAGACAAATGACTTCTGCCATTAACAACTCCCATACAACAAAGCCACTATGATAAAAAACACATGGCCTAGGTAGTCACACCTCGTTTGGTAACCTTCTGAAGCTCAGTACCAGTCTTTCATGCTGTTCAAAATAGTTAATCCTGAGGTAGACATTATGGTTAACTTTCAACATGGTATTTACGGGTGAAAATTAATGCCGAGAAAAAGGAGTATATTTGGCACTGATGACACGATAAAAGAAATTTCAAAAAGAAATTTTTAAGTGCTTGTGAGACCTTAGTGACCAATCTGCTTAAAGAAATGACAGTTAACATTTTACGTTGAATTCAATAGAACCTTAAAAAAATCGGTAAACAGAAGTTTACAACGCTTAACAGCTGATTTATAAGAAAACAATGGACTGATCATCAAATATTTTATGCAGTGCTGTTAATCATGTTAGTCATTGCTATTCGCCCAGTTAACTGATCTATGTTATAAAGAAACATGGACAGACAGTTGATTTAAAAGGCATTAGAAGTAAAGTCGTATATGTGCCTTGCATTTCTTAAGTCATGCACGCGCACTTGCATGACATAGTTTAAACCCACAAAAGTGGTTTTGATGCTTTTCCTTGCTACCTACCTAGAGAAGAAAATGCGCTGTGTGTCTTAAAATAGAACTCGCTATAACTAGGGTAATAGTAAATGTAATGACCTGATGAATGTGGAAACCTAAAAAAATTCAGGATTGAAAAGCCCTTTTGGTGACTGGACGCAACACTCTACCCAATTGAGCTAGTCAAGCCATACCCATTAATGAATTAACCAAGATGGACATCAGTAAATCATATGTGAACTGTGGATGTAGCAAATGGATTTTTTCCGGTTTCCTTTTTACCCTGCCGTCAGGACGGGGTCTAGTAATACCCATTTTTTACCCCGCCGTCAGGACGGGGTCTAGTAATACCCATTTTTTTTCCGTGGTTTTTTTTTTTGGGGTGGTCACTTGCCCCAGACCGCCGGTTTTCGCTCGGCCAAACAAATACTCGTCGTGTCTTTCGCTACACAGGCAAGGGCTTTTATCTTGAGTCTGACCGTAGCATATTTTACACCCCCGGGGGGGAGAACAACGGCGGGGTCTAATGCCCCCGGGGCTTTTCTTGTTTTTTCTTTTTTGGTGGTCACTTGCCCCAGACCTCTGGTTTCACCTCAGCCAAACAATTGTTCGTGGCAAACTTCTGCTTTACCTCTTGGGCTCGTATCTTGAGTGACTGTAACATACTTTGCGCCCTGTGGGGAGGGAGAATAACGGCGGGGTCTAATGCCCCCTGGGGCTTTTCTTGTTTTTTTCAAAAATGGAGCTATCTTGGCCGCCATTTTGGATGATGTCACAGGCCCCCAGCAATGCCACAACCCATAATATATGTACCTCATATACACCTTATTCCAAAATGGCGGAAAATACATTATTCTTTTGTCTCCATTTTAATTGGCCCTTGTTGCCTCGTTTTAAGCCAAATATTCCTTTGAATTCTGCAGATGGGATTGAGGCAATAAGGGCCAATTAACAAATAGACAAAAGAGTAATGTGTTTTCCGCCATTTTGGAATAAGGTGTATTGTAGAGCACCTCACAGCCTATCTATTAAAAACAACTTCTTTTCAACAGTGATATTGTAACCCAATTAGGTGTTCCATCAACACCCCTTGTATCATGGCGAGGGAATGAGTTTGCTTGTACGTCCACTGGTTTACTTTTACAATAAAATTAAAATGAATGATAGTCATCCCTACCCGAAGCTGGACTGCTTGGATGTTTAGCCAATCAAATTCAGTGAGCTAGGATTTCATACTACTAAGATCCTTCAGAACACAATAATGTACATTTAAACTGTTTCTTTTGCATTTAATGCTAATTACATTAAGTGTTGACACATTGGGGAATATTGCAAGAGAACCTTGCAGTAAAAGTTCCTCCCCACCCCCATGTTTCTCATTCCCTCACACTGAGGGCTATTTTTAGGCTTAGCTTCTCCAATGCATAATTTTTGTTCTGTTTTTAACGCTAACTTTTAAACTTTCCTTTCAGGTTTCATAAACTTTTTAAGAACATTATCATAAACGAAGAAGCTCAGATCCATTGCCTAAAAATTGTGTACCAGTTTTGGTCTACCCACCCTCAGGTATGAGTACATTAATTTTTGGAACTTATTTAGATATGCAGCACCTCAAAAATATATAATTCAGATGCTCTCTGGGTTACATTGGGCCATTCAACGGCAGTAAAAAGGCTTTAACCAAGGTTCAAATAAAATTGTGTGACTGCTCTTAAGGTTACACTAGACGAATTTAGTGGTCAATTTTTGAAAAATGTGAAAATGTCACGTGCAGATAGCTTATCTATCTTGTCTATTGGCTGCTAAGAAACAAAAGTTCCAAAATGTCCCTGCAAAGGCAGCGAATTTTTTGTTTTGCATGACTATAAACTAACTCAAATAGTTTAAAAACTGGCAAAGCTCAGGGCTCCCAGCGTTAAGGTGTGCGAAAACAAACACTACATGACAGGAAAATATAAATTCACATACATGTTCAACTTCTCTGGAATTGCTTTTTGTTTTCAGAAAGTTTCGCTTGCGGGTGAAAAAGGTCATCATAATCCTTCCATATACAAAAGAAAATTCATGTATACAGTGGTTTTTTTCTGAACCACTACTGTAAAACTGTATGTATTTTTCCGATTTGTGAGCGGAAGGAGTGATTTACCCTTTCAACAAATCTTCCTAGGCCTTCACCTTTGGCGAGACAAGAGAGTTTGTTATTAATTTACAGTATTGCTAACCAAGCGAACGAGTTGCATTTATTTATGTCCAAGTCTAGCAAAACACTGGCCATTTTTAGGCCATTGCCGATCTGAGTGGACGATTAACACACTTTCGAATAGAGCGGATGCTTTAGACTTCTGCTGGCAGGTATGAGATGTTTCGAAATAGCACTTTCATTTGATGAAATGATACCCGTTTTTTTCTACGCTGACCCCAAAATGATCCCCGAGTAATTTTTGGAATGGTGTTCAAACCAAGGGATTGTGGGGTGATCAAAATAAACGAAAATGTAAACTTTGAAGTATTTATTCACTTGAGATTATTTGCGATCTTCAATGGCATTTTTAAACGAATTATTGGGAAAAATGATCAGTGTGTAAATCAAATATGGTGTAGTGTATATCTTGAATTGCAACTGCTAACAAGAAAAAAGTATAAAAGGCTCTTATTTTAATTGTAAAGGGAAATGAAGAGTAGTTGGTTGTTATGGACAAAATGAAACTAGAGTATCACTCAGTACACGTTGCTAGACACTGAACTTAAGGTGAAATGAACTACGAGCATCGGTCACAACTGCTATTTTGAACGTTTTCTTTTAACAACGATGCAAAAGTCTTTATTTTGAACGGAACAGGTGTGTAAAAGCCTTCCTAATATTGAAGTCGGAGTTAACATTAACTTTATAGTGCTACACTTACTGAAAGCATCACCAGTCCACCATGTAAAATCTGTGGAAGATTTTACCAAGTAAACCCCATTTTTTTCTTTTGAACACACATTACGAAGGTAATAGTCCTCACTGTAGTACTGTACTGCGCCATTTTCACTTGCATAACCTCCTGCAGAGACCCACACAGTAAGTCTGAAGGCTGATTTACAATGTTATTTAACACAACTCCCGATCCATTTTTCAGCTCTCGATTTTTATTGAAGATTGAAAAATTTGTTAAGAACGATTAACGAAACTAGTTGTGCTGTCATAGCCAAAATTTGATGTCAATATCTATGGAATCTGAGTTCTGAAAATTTGGTCCAAAATGTTTTTAAAAAAATCCGAATAAACCGATGCCAATATCAACGAAGCTGATGTGAGCATCGGAGTTTCGGATATTTGGTTAAAAACTCATAAAACATAAATCGGATTTTTTGAATTGGTACGTATCACCGGCCCAGCTGTGGTACTATGTTGTAGGGTTTTACTTAAGAAAATATTCTGGTACTCTACATCTTTACAAAAAAATAGTTTATAAATATTTCTCAAAATTATGGAATATGGCGTAGCGTGATTTTAGCGAGCGGCAGCACAGATTTTACGAAGGAAAATTGAGCAGGGGATGGCGAGCGTTAATAAATCACCCCCGATGGCGGGAAGCGCTCGCGAAGTGAGCGTTGGAGGGGGTCTCTTTATTTAGAAATAATTCGGTATATTAATAATGCATAATTTAAAATACTATGTGTTTTTCAAACAACTCTATAATTTTTTTCATTATATCTGTTCATAGCTTGGTATCTTTGTCCATCAATTACAGTATTGATATAATAGTAATTTTTATTTACATTTTCTCTGATTTTTAATCTATTTTCTAACATATTAATTCTTTTTTGTAATTCTGATTGTTTTTCTATTTGTACTTTAAATTTTATTTCTTTTACTTTTTCCTTTTGTGGGTTGCTTCTTATGTTTATAAGTTTATCACCATATTTTTCTGCAAATTCTTTGATGTATTTTTTTCTACATTTTCTAAACTCTTTTTATCAGCACTTGGACAGTTTACAAGTATAAGTGTTTATAAACAGTTGAGTTTGGATTTTTAAGATGCCATTTTAATCTTGTCTCTATATTTTCACATGTATATCCTACATATATTTTTTCGTCATCAAATGTAATTTTGTAAATCTTCCATTCGGAATATAAACTGTTAAATCTTGAATTTATAATCTCAATATGTGGTTGGCTTCTACAATAATATTTATCACATAGTAATTCTGGATTCAAATGAATATCTTCAAATTTTGTTGTTCTTGAGAGGGCTGTATATAATTGTTTCCTATCCATGCGAATTACATCGTAAATATTATATGGCTCTTTTCTTCTTGCACCTTGATATTTGTAAACTGCAACACAAAATGATGGAATGAAAGATTCGCGAAATTCATTGTACTGAAACCATTCATCTTTAATTTTAAAACCATTGTTGTCCATTTCTTGTATCTCAAATTCCATTGTATTAAAGATCTCTCTTTCTGTCATATTTTTTGTTGCAAGTATTGGCACTCCTACACAAACATTATATTCTTCATTTTTATTGTCGTATTTGAAAATTAAATGTTCTGTTTCCTTATTTTTACAGAACTTTTTGCATCTATCAGTATTTACTGTAATTCGGGTCTTATTTAAATAACGTATATTTTTATAGAGATTTTCATCTTTTTCGTTTGTAATATTTTTCACTCTTCCTGTACTTATGAATCTGTTTAACATTTGATTGTATTTTCGTCATATCTAGATGTTCCAGGTATGTATTCTAATTTTACAATTCTTGGACGCATCTGTTGTATTGTTTTACTTCGTGTATAATCGTAATGTATTCTCGATCCCTTTTCTACAGGCTCACATTGGTTCATATCTCCGAATAAATATATTTTGTTTTTGTATTGCAAAAATGTTTGTAAATTAAGGTCATCCATTTGTTTGGAACCATGGAGAATTCCTCGATAAAAATAGTTTTGTTTTTTAGGTCTTCAATATCTTTTCCATTCCATTCACAAAAATATGAATCAAATGTATGGCATATTTTTTCAGTTTCTAACCCATATTTTACTTTTAGTGCATTTTTGATATTTTCTAGCGCTTTGTCTGTAAATGCAATATTATCAGATTCTCTGTTTTTGAAACTTTTTTGCATAAAAGTGTTGTTTTTCCTGATCCAGTTGGTCCTGTATATAATTATTACTCCAGTACCAAAATCTTTATTTTCCTCATATGTCATATTTTCTCAAATGTTTTTCAAAATAATGTAACTCAGAATCTGCTATCAAAGCTTTGTCTATATGTTTTACATCAAATATTACCTCTTTTTTCTTTCTTAATTTTAATTTGGGATTTGTAATATATATGCCATCTGTATTGACTGCATATAGTTCTGATCTTTTCCATGAAAAACAAGCCCAAATTAAATGTAAACATTGGAGTATAGCTTCTGATACAACAAACCTGTTGATCAATGTGTGATCTGAAAATAGTCTCTCAATATTTTGTTCTCTAATTAGATAGATATCGTTATATTTATCGATTGTGATATTTTTACCTTTTTCTACTCCAATCGTCCAACAACATAATGCAGTTTCATATTCTGTACATGTGAATCCATGATTGATCTTTATTGTATTTTCTACCTAGTTCGCCAATATAGGAATTTGCAAGGCGTTTTGCTTCTGCTTCCTCAAAGTTTTCAAGTAAATATGTTATAAAGTTTTTAAAAGTATCTGGTTTTAATGATTTTTTTAGTTGTGATTTTATATTTTATATTTTTTCTGGCATATTTAGCTCATTGACAAGAAATTCAACAAGATTAGAAGAATAGAATCCAGCTTCGATCTTAATTGGTACATTGAAATTGTTT
>Ga0126336_10000445_pt1 | contig 16616 bp, 9 predicted proteins | sample SidCmetagenome_FD_92530 | JGI IMG/M metagenome (GOLD analysis project Ga0126336, IMG submission 92530) | Coral microbial communities from El Islote,Puerto Morelos, Mexico - Siderastrea C C metagenome | ecosystem: Host-associated > Invertebrates > Cnidaria > Coral | place: El Islote,Puerto... | reverse complement strand
TTCACGAACTATATTTGAAATGAGTTTTGTGATTATAGGTTTTCGCCAATTGACTTGGCCGCTGCTGGCGCAAGACGAAAAAACGCTACGCGAGAAACAACAAGTACACTCAAAGCTTGGCTTTACGAACACAGGAAAAACCCTTATCCCACGAAAGGCGAAAAGATAATGCTGGCTATTATAACGAAGATGACATTAACGCAAGTTTCAACTTGGTTTGCAAACGCAAGACGAAGACTTAAGAAGGAAAATAAGATGACTTGGTCCCCGAGGAATCGATGTGGCGAGAAAAAAGATGGTGTTGATGATGATGATGCCGCGAGCGATTCAGATGACGACCAGAGCTGCGAGGAAGGCAAACTTTGCGACAATAAAGACGAGAGTCATACTGTCATTAAAGGTATTGCTTGGTAAACATTCTGTTAAACTGATTTCTCCTCCATTTTATTAAAGTCGTCGTGAGTTAAGGATTAGCCAGTGCAAGGGCCTTTTCTTAAAGTCAGTCACCTATGTTAAGCGTCTTAAACTGTGAATGCTTTCTCTGTTGGAGAAAATCTCTTGGTTTAAAACTTCGGGGATTGGCGAATCGGAAATGCAATAAACATTCTAAGTGCTCGCAGACAATCGTGATGTGGGCAGAGCAGTTGTATCAAAACTGTTGCTTTTTTTTCAGGGTGTTATCTTGTAAAAGTTTAGCGTTCTTATTGTTCTAAAACATCGAAACAATTCAAGAATTTTTCAACAGGTAGTAATGATTTTAACTCTGAAGGGCAGTATACCGTGAGATGCAATTAATATCTAGTGCGCCCATTTCCGAATAAGCCGAAAAATCTCTTTGGTTCTCTTTATTGGTTTAACAGAAGCAATGGACAAGGAAGAAAGGAAAGAAAACATTCAATCGAACATGGCTATTCCAGAACTAACCAAGAACACCGTAAATTTAAGCAGCGTCGAGAATTTACCAAGCAAACCGACGCATCCAGTGATAACATTTCAAGCCCCACGAGCCGTCCATTGTGTAACAACTAGTCCTGAACCAAGTGTGGAAGACTCGCCGGTAAAGAGCCTTCGAAAATGGGTGGATGGATGCTTCCATAACACGCCTGGTAACCTTGTGAACATCAGCCCCATCCCCTGTGAAACCCCTCCTTCAACACCTCCTCAGAGGTCCTCTACAGAAGCTTCCGTTATTATATCAGGTAAAGTTAAAGCCCATCGCTTTATATTCTATATTCCCTTCCAGAGGCAAGTTTTTTCAGACAAGTTACGTGGTACTAACTTGAGCCTGTGCATAAAACCCTAAAACAGTGCAAACATTCAAATAAAAACTATCGTGGAGTACTTTCATTTGGTGTTGCTTCCCGGGAGTTGCTTGCTCTCTCATTCTGCCCAAGCGGAAATCTTACAAAATTTAATTTTGTACTTGGTACAATGCCACTCATGAGATTTAAAATAGCTTTCATCGTGTTGGTTTGTTCAAGGATTTTGGAGCCGTGATGGTCTGTCTTCAATTCCTTTTTGGTGGAGATTAGTGTTGTGAAATTGCGAAATGAACAGAGCTTAATTGAAGGTATTCATGTTCAAGTCTGAAGACTTCGCTGGGATTAACAGTGAATCTGGCTTTGATTTGATTTTCTACCTTGATACTGGTGTTCAAAATGAATTGCATGCGGCTTTAGCGGCTTGGGGATTTCGTTACAGCCATCAATCATGGCTTTTGTGGCGGCGAACTTTGGTTTTGAGACCTGAAATGGCAAATTTCCACCTTTGTTACAAATTTAGACTATAAGGTCACTGTACTCCAACCGTGATCGACATAATTCCAACAACGCTACCAGAGTTTTCGTTGAATGATTGTTTGTTAAGGGCATACCTTGTTAACAAGCATTTATCCCTTTGCCTTTTAAAAGAGCTGGAGTAGAATTTAAACACATAAACGATGAAAATGAACCGAAGATCTAAAGCAGAGTACTTCTTAATAACTTTCGTTTGAATGACTGCACTTAGAATTGTTCATCTATAAAAATCAAACCGTAGAACAACTTTCATGGGTAGGGACTGACTCAAAGGGAGAGAAGGTTTAAAGGGACAAAATCACTTTTTCGTGTTACCGATAGACACAATCTTAAGTGTCCAGTTTGAAAGAACAAAACGCGATACCAGCACAAGGTATTTCAACTCAAAAGTACTTGTCCTTTGTCTAAAAAGAACCGCGCTTCGTCTGAGATGTCTGTTGATTATTTTAAGAACGCAAAGATTGCGGACTTGACTAGCGGATGCCAGGTTTTGGATCAATCAAGCGCCAGTTTATATCTATGTAAATCGCGTAGGATTCTTGCCTGATGGCAGAAATGATAGCTGAAGCTTAATTGGTACTCGACATACGAAAACATCTTTGAAATTTCTGATATTCACAAAATTGGCGTGAACTGAGACGTTCAACGTCTGGGAACAACCTTAGAGCCACCTTGAAAGGTGGTAGCTTGTTGCCAACTCAATTATATATGAATCACTAATTGAATAACATAATAACTCGGTTTAAATTTCCCGCAAACAAATTTCCTTAAGCTTTCAACTTCATCCTTGAAATTTTCTCCCCTTGCTGAAAAGTGAAGCCGACACTTAACTTGAGTTTATTCAACGCACCCAATTTATATGCACTAAAAACCGGGACTATTCTAATTCAATTTGTTCCGACTCAAGCTGTTTTCTCCCCGACACATGTAGAATAATAAAACACCTTTTTTAAAATAACAAGAAACATTCGAAAAAAATGTTCGGGCATGCAATTTCACTTTGCCCGCAAAGGTAAAGTTCAATGAAATATCTATTTTAAGAAGTCTTCGCAGACAAATTTGCGTTTTGTCGAAAACTTAATTTAAAAAAATACCTCTCCTTGGTTACCAGACATGAGTTTGTCTTGTCTTTGCCGGAATTAAAATGGCTTGTCTTGGTGTTCATAATTTACTCTGTTTTCTTTCTTTTTTTTTTCTGTAGTTCGAAACTCAACGCCTTCTCTTGTCAAAACAGAGAAGAAAGAAATCGAAGCAGCTCCTTGGAAATCTCCATTACGAACAGAAGAAGTTACGACGGAGAAGCAAAAACTGGAAGAAACAGTGAGAGCTTACAATCCAATCACAACAAGGTAAACTTTGAAACGACACCTTCTTTTAATATTAAGTAGTCACTGAAGACAAGTGTTCAACCAGGGAAAGGTTTTTGTTGAAAGACGATCACTGCCAGGTAAAATAAGTTTTCTTTCCGGGGAAAATTTTGTTTCGTGCATGAAATTCTGATTGCATGTTACTTATCGGAAAATGTGTTTCTAATTTCATGTTAAGTATGGAAAATGGTTTCTGAACGCGATGTAATGGCGGCGAGAAATAAGCACTTTGTCTTGTCTGTTTTGTGGAACATTCCCTTGATGTTCGTGTCAGTTCTCGTTCAGTTATGATTAATAGAAGCTAATGTTTGTATTGTGTATTTCCACCCCGCAGCAGAAGTGTGGAGACGACAAACTATAGAGAAATTGATGCAGCACTGGCTTTGACGACCCTATCAGCTCGATAGAAACAAGCGACGAATCGTCGCTAATAGTAATACTTTAAAGACTTACTTGTATATACACAGAGTGTACGACGTTTTCTAAACCGAAATAACTAAGGATTGCGCTTTCAAAAACAAAAAACAAAAACAAAAATACAATTCTTGTGTCAAAACACAAAGATTTTATGTGGTTTTCGTTTAGGTGTGCAAAAGTGTGGCGTGTTTTGTGAGGTGGGTCGGTATGAAATACTGTCCTTTTAAACTCTTTGTGATTTTATGTGATATTTTGAGTCCCTGATCTGTTTGCGACGACATTGGATTGCTAAAAGCACTATCCAATGCAAAAATACGGCTCAAAATTCTGAATTGTTCAGTTGACTTGAGCTTAACACAAAGTGTTACTAAAGGTTCTTTCTATTAGTAGATTTTTTCCAAGACAAATCGGTTGTAAATTAATTGTGTTTCAAGGAAAAAATTCGCGGCTAACGAAATGTAATATAGATGATTTACTTTGAAATTGTGTAGACAAAAGAGAATATTTGTAGGTGAAAGAAATGTAATTTTGAAATAAAACCCGGTTTAATGAAACAAGGCTTGTCTGGGATGGTTCTTTGTGTTTGATTATATGTCGCTTGCGGGATTATTCGTCGGCAATTTCATTAAAATTATAACGGAAAGTGGATTAAAGAGAAAATGTTGACTTAACCAAACTTAATAACTCGCCATACTTGTAGGGAAAAATTTTATTTGAAGAATAAAGCCTTCAGACGGTTGACTTCTCGAAGATTCTTTGTGCCCCAAGCGAAGATATTGAAAACAATAGTGTCTGAAATTTATCAGGGTATGACGTCAAAGCGCATGTCCATAGACTTGCATCTTTCAATATTCAAGCTCTTGTATCTATTGAAACAGTCTTGATATCTTCGGATAGAATATGATTTTTATGCAAGTTGATAGCTTGGATATTGTTAGATTTCCTGACCAGCAAAGTTCGTTGCCATAGCTCACCGCCCTCTGAAAGGTTCGACTTTATTTCAAGAACCTTTCTGTTCAAGTTTCTTATCTGTGCTCCAGCTGTTGGCTATTACCCTCTAATAAATAAAAAAAGATTTCGTGTCAAGATACATCATTTACAGACACATTCAAAATAATTAATCCTTTACTTGCCAATCGCCCGTGGACATCTCATAAAGGCCGATCACTGTTTTTTCTGAAGTTTTCACAGACCGGATATCAACCCATCCTTGGCAACCGTTACAAACTTCCCGCAAAATAATGTAATGTTTACCGCAAGTTCCAAGCCTATCACCTTTTTTCCCGCAAATTAAGGGTGTGGGTGTTTGCCCTGAAGAGAGTTGTTTTCAGTGTTTAAAAACAATTTACACCTTGAAAATGAAGGCATTGAAAGACGAGTTTTCCTTTGAACAACTTTAATTATATGGTCCGTAAGAAACGACTTCGGAACATGAGAAGTAACCAAACACAAATATTGAATGTTCCGCTTTTTTATGGGTGATACCTTAAAAAAACTATTTTGGGTTTACTTAAAAATGTCTGTTAAAAATGCGCGGCTAGGTAAATTTCAAAACGTTTGTGTTTAAAAAGATGTGTATGTTGTGTCTTAAGTTGAGAGTAAGAAAAGTAAGTTTTACCCCCACGGCGTCTGGAGTTCTTGATTAATTTAAACAACGAGAATTGGCTGAATTCATTAGAAAACTAAAAGTTGCATTTTGAATATGACTGAAGGGTACGGAAAGACGTTCTCCCCCCAAGCTGCATTGAAGCAATGTATGCTCCTGTTGAAGACACTAAAATAGTTTGACTGAAGGTACACTGTTATTCGTTGATTCCTCCATCATCAATTTGTTTTTTTTAGTAAATCTAAATGTTGCCAGCGAATTTTCAAGGGAGGATTATCTCCAATAAAACGAGATTAAAAGTAAAAAAACAGAAGTCATACCCAAAAGGTCAAGTTTTTAAGTGCAAGGAGTACTAGTCGATTTTTTTATTGGTTTTCGAGACGGAAAACCGGTAACGAATGTTTCTTTTGTTTTCGTTGTCTTTCCTCCTGGAAAGTGTAGTTTGCGTCTGGTTTAACAAACTGTGTGTACTTATAGTTTGAACAAATAGACCTCACCTAGCGGAAAGGATGAAGTTTATGTGAAATGAAATTAAAGTTGCGAGGCGTGGAGCTCAAGTTAATATGTGTAGATTCAGATAATCACAGTTGGTGCTTTGGCCCATTCGGCAGAGCATAAATACCCATTTACTTGGGCTCGTAACGAAAGAAATGTTTATTGCAAATCTATCAGGTTAGAATATGTTTGATATATAACTTTATGCGGTGCAAAAATTTAGATTGTGATTGTTACATAACTCCATGCGGTATAACAGGCGTAAAACGTCATATTTCGAAAGGCAAACGACAATTACTACTTGTAAACGAACCACCGATATGTGAATTTAATCTTTAGAAGTTAGTCATGGTGTCTTGCGGTAAACAAGATTCCGTGCGATTAATGACATACAAAAGTAAAACTGTTTAATTCTTATTTTATTGCATGTGCAGTGAAACAATCATCGCATTTGGCAAAGTCAGTTTGGGTTTGTTTTGCTGTTTCCGCCCCCGCCAAAATTTTACGACTACTCAATCTCATTAAAGCCTTACAGTCAATTTCGGCGGAACCAAAACATTCTTATCTGTGAGAAAAAAATGCCAGAGATAATATAATAATTCCATTTGCGAGCTTTCTTTTTCTTCGATTAACTTATCTTCCAGAAACTAGCTGCAAGTTCCAAATTGAACTTTGCAGAACTCACATTTGATCCGTCCTTTCAACAGAAGGTTATCACCGGTGCAACTTGAATTCAAAATGTCGTGACAAGTATAATAATAATAATACAAAGTTGTAACTTTCTTTTCTCTTCCAAATTGAACTAAACGCTTTTGTACAATGTAAATCCTATTTTGTTTTTCCTTTGACTTACACCGCAAGAGTGAATATAAAACTAATAAAGCCTGTTTTCGATGAGTTAATGTAAGATGTCTGTAATCGCTGAAAATTTTCTTGGCTTTTTATTTATCACTATATTCTTCTATCCATTCTACTAAAATTCGCTGAAGCGAAGCGGAATAAAAGAAGTCAGTCAATATGTTGAATTGGGCTAAATTAAACGAGGTTTTCTGTTTAGGGATAATCCTAGTTCGTGAGACGTTCTAAGAAAGAGATTCGGCTATTTGTTTGACATTTACCTTGAAAGAAAATTAACAAGCACTTGAACGTATCATAAAAAAGCGGTTAACGTCTGCTGCGTCTTAATTTGTTCTCCATAAATTTACCTTAAATTCATTAGTGACGTTTACTCAACGTTGCGCTGAAAAAACGCAGTTACAAAACAATTAGTGATATAAAACTGATAAGGAATCAAATTCTGCCTGCCATGCTTGATGGAACGAACAATGGTGTTGTCAGCGAGAATCAGCTACAATCCCTTTTTAAATCTCTGATATTTTGCGGGTTGCATGTATACATCTGTTATTTGTTACACCGCATAAAAAGCAGCTGAGTTTAGAAAAACCGGTGACAAATAGCTTAACGTAGGAAGCACTTAATACGTTTTTATAACCGGAATTTGGCAGCGTGTCCTAATTTCTTTGTGTGAAACATCGAGGATGTGCTGCCAGATCTGTTAAATTTTGTCTCTTTGTAAATTATCTTCAATCGGTGACGTTTCGGTTCGGTCGTTACAAACTACACGTAACTGATTGAGACAATATTGACACGAAGGGGACACTACACTTGTCAACTACCGTTCTTCCGCAAATTTCATAATCTACTGTTGCCAACTAAAGCTTTTCAAATTGAATTTTGGACAGTTTGTGGTCCCCAACAGAACTCACTGAGTGAGATCAAAATTTCCGACCTCATTCAATTTTGTACGGATTTTCATTGGTGAGGAGCTGATGGCTATTTCAGATTCCACGACACCTTGTGAGGCGTATATTTGAAGGGGCCTCTATTTAAGGGAGTGTGCTCACGTAATCAATCCAAAAAATGCACAGTATAGACTGAACCGAGAAAAAGAGGTCAAATAGGAACACTACTGAAGAGAATCTGCTTCCTTGCAATATCAGTTTGTTTAAACGAGATTGGTTTGTTTTATGCGAAGCAAAAATTAGAAAAGTTTGTCGTTTGTAGGTGCTTTTCTATTAAGTGAGTCAGTTTTATAGGTTTATGACACAGTTCTGATTGAACTCAGTAAAGGTTAGTGTAATCCAGTGTGAACGTACCAGTTAACCATAAACCAGAACTGAACGTGTTTGCAGTTGATTAAAAGAGGTGTCAGCTGATGTGGGCGGGGGGGGGGGGTTACCGTCTTATACCATAATACACAAATCCGAATTGGATCAAACGCCTTCAGAACGGAAACTGCTCTGCTGTTTTATATATGTTTGACATGTTACGACACACTTTCGTCTGATGTGACAATGTTCTAGCGGTGTTTTCGGCTCTCAACGAAGAAACAAGCCCGTCGAAAAGGAAAGGACAGATGTCAAGAATTTGTTTCCGATTGGAAATCTAAAGTTCAAAATGAAAAAAGAAAACAGTTTTGTCTAATTGGTATCACATTATTTTTCTGGTGTAGTTTCAGTCGTTAAGTAAAAGAAAAACACTGAAGAGAAAAGACGGACGCTGAAGAACTGTTTCCGATTGAATTTCTGTAGAGTAAAAATACCTAAGACAACCAAATTTGACTTCGTCTGGTCCATACAAAAAGTATAAAACTAAACATCTAAGCCTATTAAAAAAACAAGGTGGCTCCCACTTTCAAAACTGGTTTCCAAGTTTTCATTATAAAGTCTGCCATACAATTCACACAGTGCTAAGCTAAGAAGTATTTAGTTTTATTGAAATACACGACAATCAATGGTCTTATCTCAAATTCTTATTTGCTCTGACCACGGATTACCCAAGAATTCAAGAGTCTAAATACAGAAAAAACAAAATTAGAACAAGATTAGTTTGTACTATTTTAAGCGGTTTAATGTTGTTCGGTATGTAGTACAACAGACTAATTACTAATATGTCCAAATGATTAAAAGGCATTACTAACAATACATGATTACTAACTGCCAGATTACAAATAGCGGCGGCTTTTTAGTATGTATCGCACTGTCTAGACAAAGCCTGCCGCTGTCAAAGTTAATATATAGGAAAAGCAACACCCACAGGCTCTTCCAAAGCGAGAGATTACAAGGATTTACAACAGAAGTTTAACAAGGGAGAAAAAAACATCCATGTCTGTTATTTTCGAAAACACGCCAAAACCATCAGCGACACAATAGAGAGTGCGCAAATTTATTAATATTTGTTTTTATTTCACTCTAATCATGTTCAAGAAATTTGGAAACAAAATGAAATTTAAATTCCTAGAATGTTCTGTGTTTTTTCACCAGTAGCTTTTTATAGCAGCAAATCAACATATGCATGGAATAAATCAGGCATTACCAGTGATGTTTGTACTGTCCAATGCCACACAAAGGTGCGCAAATATTTGAGCCACCGTGTTTTGGGATTTTCATGAGCAATGCTAGCACAACAGTCTGAAAACGAATGAATCGCTGCCAGCATAACCTAACCGTACGCATAGGTGGCTGTGTCAACTGTGAACGAAAGCAAAGAATATTAACATAAGCCTAAAACGCAAAATTCTGCACTGATGGAAGCGAATTAACGCTGGCATAAGTACTAGTGAAAGCACACAAGTTTGTGCCATGAAACAAAACGAATTAACGCAGATAAGCGCAAACATGTGAAATCTCTGAGTCAAGTGAAAGCTAACGCTAGCTCAAGAGCAGATATAAGGAACGCAAAACTCTTGTGCTATTGCATTTACACCAGTGCAGGTGACGAGTGTGTTTTCACTGCGTGATCAGAAAGTGAACGTTGTGTTCTTGGCTCGAGTAAACCGAATTGTAGACAGTAGTGCGTTGTCTTTTCTTGTAAGAAGAAAAACGCTAGCCAATTTTTCAAAACTGTTGAGGAAAGCGACCGGTTATGTTGGGTTATTAGTTCATTCTATAGCCGGACAGTCAAGTTTTTTGAAGCACTATTTTTAACTTAGGAATACCGAAATGTGATTGGCTGAATCATGGACCAATGAAATGTTGAATGCCACAAACATTTTTATTTCTTCTCTAACGGGTTTTCAGGTTGACAGAAGCTCAAATAGCGTGGCCTAGCCTTTCAACGGAGAATGTGGAATAGAAAATCACACTTAACTACAACTGATACTGTACTCTATGAGGACGTTTTTCATGGCTTCGTCCTTTTGCGATTCATGGCCGCAGGCTGGTAGTAGTCTTTGACCGAATAATGGTCAAGCTCGAAACGTCTGGTGGTTGTTTAATTTCTTTGATACTTAGTAACGTTTTAATTTTACTTACTGTTATCTATGCAGGAGGTAGCCCCAAACCAGGAGATGATCAAGGCAGAAATGGATTAGCAGTTACACGTTGCTATGGCATTCCGAGGGTTAACCTATAGCAGCCGATAGGCGACAGACGAGACCTGCGTGTTCAGTTTGATTACTAGCTTGTCATGAGTCGGCCAATCAGTTATGCTAGTCTGTTTTCGGTAAATAGAATGATAACAAGCAAAAACTTAAGAATACAACGAGATGGACATAGAAAAAAATCGGGGAAAAACAGATCCACGCAATGTGGAGATCAGTTAAGAGAATTGTCTGCTTCTTGGCATATCTCAGTGACACCACCAAATAGTTTTTTTTTCTTTTTCCTTTTTTTACAGGGATTATTTTTCTAATGAGATTAGCTTTGTAGTATTGTACTACAACACGTTCCACAGGTCGAAGGGCCAAAACACACAAGTTTTCTTTCCCTGAAGACCACAGCTATTCAAAATAAAAGCCGTTTTGTTTTAACAGCATGACTAAGGCCATATTTGTGGTTAGGGGTGGTATCGTTTTCAGGAAGTTGTCAAACAAAGGGGAAACCTTTTTCAATCCATTAAAGAAAGTCTGCAAAACCACATATTATCCACAAACTGAAGTTCAGTGCTTCTTTCGGGCTAGCCGGCGGAAATACCTATTTCGTAAATCCGGAAAAACAAATCGTTTCCTTCAAAAAATAAAACTGAGTGGGATGAAAAACAGTCTGAAGGAAGTTGTAAACAGCTGAAAGCCTTCCTTCAAAGCTTGTTGTTAAATTAACAAATGACAATTCATTGTTTTCATTACTGTAGAAAAAATTCTACGAGGTCCTTCCCAGGTGACTATAGCATGATATGTAGGGGTGCCTCTGTGTGTGTGTCAGAGAGTGACAATTATCTTTGTGTTAAAAATGATACAATAAATTGCATATTGTAGCATCAGTTATCGTACGTTGCCCAGGTGGGTTACCTTCATCACCCTTCCGTTTCTAAAGTTCGCATTTAACCTAAAACTAGCGATAGAGCTCGACCAGATTGCCTACATGAATGTTCGGGGACTCTAGTTATGTATTTATCTTTCAGGGTGCGAGTGTTGGTGGGAAAAACGCCAGACAGGAAAATTCAAGTCCTTGACATTGAAAACTGTTAAGTGCAGACCAGTGTGGGCGAACATTCCTTTGTCAGGCCGCTTGGTCTTGTAGAAGAGGTTAACTCAATTAACAAATACAGTGATTACTATGACACAGTAAACCACATTGTTCAGGCACAGTGTTCAGGCTCGCGACTCTGGGGAAGTAGCGCATTTCTTGGCTCGCTTCCCACTCGAGTTGCACTTGCGTTCAACGACAATAAAGAGAAACCCATCAAAAACTGCCTCCCTGAAATCTAGTAGACTACCGTGCTAGCAGAGTGTTTCTTTCTGGCAAGTTTTTTAGCATGTTCGAGGTTGTTCGCGTCTCTAGTATTTCGCGTAGTTGGCTTGTTTAGCGTCCCCGAGAGAAATTCAAAAGGAAAATACAAAAGGAAAAGCCTCTGTTAGCAGGGTACTAGTAGACAGACATGAAGGGACATATGCGAATTCCAGGCACTCGGATTGTGTGGAACGAAGAGAAGTTCGGGCCCGAAGTAAAAATATTTCGAGCGGAAAAATGAGAGGACGCGCAGCGTTTCTTTTTTGTGCACTACCCTGCCATCTCTCTACCTAACCTGAGGTCCTCAAACAGCGTCGATTGGCAGCGAATGAGGGTGTGTGTAATAAAAGGTGTCTGTAAGACAGTGAGTTGTCTGAAAGGAGACTTCAACTATAGCTCAAAATTGTGTGGATTCTAATAGCTACTTAACCAATTTTTGGTGATAATGCAATCTGCTAAAAATAAAGCCCTAAGTTAGGGATACGGGCCGATTAACATTTCTGCCATCGCACTGCTCAAACGTTTACCCTTTCAACTGCACGGGTACAAAACTTGCATGAAATGAATCCACATAAATCAAGAATTAATGTAGATGTGGCTTACTGTTCTTCTGTGCCCGCCCTGCGAGCAGAACATTTCTTAAACTCCGCTCGCGGGGTGTTCTGTGCCCTAGTTGCTGTTGATTTGTGAATACGCATAGTTGTGCTTTCCGTCCGTCAAATTATTTGTTAAAAATAGTTTATTGCTGCCTGGCCTATTAGTCTAGGTTATCTAGCCCATACGGTTATTCATTGTTAACAGAAATAGAAACAAAAGTGCACCGGTATAAAGGATCTTAACTGTACCGATACGCACACACCAAAAATCACTGCGCTGTGGAACAGATTTTTAAATCGCAAAAGAATGGGATGATTGAAGCTCAAATTCGACGTGGCCTTTTTTGAGGAAAAAAACTTGCACAAATTGGCTGTTCGAAACATCAGTAGATAGCAAAGCACAGAATAGATAAAAAACCTGACCGTGAAAATTTGTCACAGATACAAAACGTATCCGTTTCAGCCTGAAAACCTTTTTTCGACGAAGTTTTTGCTTTGGCGTCGCCGTTATCATTGCTGAAAATATCTTCAGTTAGTCAGGAACTGGATATAAAAATTAGTCAACGGTACGAACGGGCAACTACAGATCGCCACAGATCTGTACAGTGATCGCTTCAGGTCGACACAAATTGCTGTATCAAAGTATTGCATAAACGGAATGTAAAGCATGGAAATAAAAGAGCGACACCTGAACGTGGAATGCTAATATAATAAGCTTTGTTTTAAATGAAGAAAGAAAAATACAATGTTGTGTAGAATCTTTGTTTATTCTGGTCTGTGACCTTGGCTGGCAAAGGACACAAGCTGTGAAAGACGAACTAAAACAAGACCACAGTTCATTTTTGTTTAAACAAAACTTCCACATGCTTCCACAGGAGGGAATTTTGTTAATGGCGTCTCGCACTTGAGGCGAAACCAGTGAATATGATACAAGATAAAGCTAATCTACCAGCCTTCAACACAAACAGCAAAATAGTTTCCGTGGCTAGTGCGGTTTACTCACTGAATACTAAAAGCAAAGTCATTCCAGAGCAAATTAAAAAAGGGGGAAAAGGCGTTTCAACTGATTAAAACCATTTAAAAGTCGAAGCTAAACTAAGCAGCCGGTGGTACACGCGTGAGAAAAGTGGGCAAATTAAAACCTGATTGGTCGAGAATACAAGCCCTTCACACTGATTGGTCAGATCACGTTAGGAAGTGACAGGATAAAACAACGACGTCGCAAGTCATTCACTGTGTAAGCACATATTCAAAAACAAAAGAGCTAATATGACTAAATATGGGCGTCTTCGATGCTGAGCACAGCTGAAGCTTTCAAAACAGGCTGATTTCTAAAAAGTCACAGAAACAGGTTCTGAATAGAATCGCCCAAGACTAGATAAAAACTTTCCAACTTACGCTTAATTATAAATGTTGCGTTAATTTGCGTTATAAAAATAATAACCTCGCGTGAAAAGGCTTGTGTTAAAGGAACGGTATTTAAAGAAGAGAAAGCGAACGTGACAATACAACGCGAGCGGGTTTGCATTTCCTTTCCACCTTCTAAACACCTGAAACAGCTTACCCCACTGTTTTTCTAAGATGAAAACAGCACGCTAAAGGGTTCTAATTTGAGAGTCTACGTAAATAAAATTCCATCTATAGGCAGTGAAAAGGTATGGCTAATTTTTGAGTTTCTAGGTTTTGTGGAAGAAACTCACAAATATGGCCAATCTAATGAAGCTACTGAGCTGTATTTTCCTAGGGCACCGCCATAGCTTTCCCAACAGGTGTCAAAATCACAGGTTAGTTTAAACACGCCAAACAAACACATCCATGTAATTTCTGAATAATTTAACAAGTACACGAATGTAAGTGTTAGCACGCGTTTTCAGACAACAACTACGCAACATCACCTCACGGCGACATTTTCTTCACAACAGTTATTGCCCCTAATTTCTTCGCTTATGTGAAAACCAGCCTCCTAAGAAGCTCTTATTTTGAGGAAAAGGCGTTATGTGACGAACAAAATAACGGCTTTGTAAGAGATCAGTAAACCGCCAGCGGTGTTCTGTTTTATCGTCGAACGTACCCTGTTCCAGGCTCCGAGACATGGGGGAAAGAGCGATTTAAAAATAATCAGTGCGAAAAACGCGTGGAGGCTTTCCTCCGTTCACGGTGATCCCGCGCATCTCATTTTCGCGTTCTCTTTTTAACTTTCGTGCCGTTCCTACAATATGAGAGCCTGGAACTGGCTCCGTCGAACGTCGTGTCAGATGGGAGAGGGTTAAAGCCCGCAGTTTTCAGGTTGTGGATACACTTAATATATCCATACGGTCCCATCTTCCTAAAGAATTTTTGGCTGTCTCTTAGCGCCTCTTATACTTCGCCTTTAGGAGTCTGCTTAACGAAAGTGCGCAAGATTTCAACATGTCTGGTACCATGGAGCGGTTGCATAAGACTTACAATAAAGTTACGGGTGGTTATGTAACAGCACCCCAAGGTGGCATTCTTGAATAACAATTAGACGTCTTTCGTCTACAATGCCTCTCTCTACCCTGGAGTTTGAATGGGGCCGCCCATTTGCTCGTTTAATGCGACAGAAATGCTGGGGACAATCTACCAGGGGCTAGCACTGGGTGATGATCACTGGCTTCTAGCCGGAGAACAGGGCGGAAGAGACGTAAACAAGAACTGGCGCAGTGAAACACGAGCTTAAAAGCGAGAAGTTTCTGTTATACACCACAAACCTACTGAATTATTAACTCAGTGGTAATTTTAAAAGTACACGATAAAGGTGTTGGCAAACACGTTTCTTAGACATCGATCGTTGTCAACAAAGCGTCTACAAGAAACTAACACCTGTCAGTTTATCTTTGCAACAACCAGTTGGAATTTTCCGATTGCTTTGCTTGAAGAAAAACACATAACATCCATAAAATGTCTACGACTGAGTGGAGTCCACAATAGAGGATGACCAAAAATTAGCAATTAGGCGTGGCGAAAACTTCATTTAGACTCCTGTTGAAGTATGATTAAGACATGTAATTATATTTTTGGTCTTTGTTTTAAACTTACTCTTCAAGTGTTTTTATGATATGATCCTTCACATGAACTTTGTGAAAGTGACATCGGTCCCCACAAGTATCTCGTTGTGATTGAAACAAATGTACACATGGCATCGATGCGTTCATTTCCACTCGTCACCTTGGCTTAAGCTTCAGACCTTTTCCCTTTACTAACTATAGCTGGGTAATGAAAAGCGAAACTTAATTCTTGCCGGCCATTTAACAGCTACAAAAGAATTGAAATCAGTCGCTGGGACGGCACGAAGACGTTTTGTTTACAGTATCTTACTTGTTTCAACAAAAGCCATATGGATTCTTAAATTTCTGCAAGGGCGCGCCAAGGCTAACCTTTCATACCAAGGCGATTGTGATTTTCAAATTACACTTTATCTTTCATTCCAACTCACTTTATGTAAAGTCACTGCATTTTTGTTCTAAAGGTGATTCAATAAAGTTATTATTATAATTATAAAAAGCCAGCACGCACTGTTGAATTCACACGAGCGCAATATCGGAGCCATTGATAAGTGAAGCAGAATAGTTAAGACATTTTGATTCCATGCCTTAAGAAAATTCTACGGTCAACGTTTGTTAGCCTTTTTGTTGATTTAACGTGTAAGTTTTCGAAGTCATAAAGTGTACGTAGAAGACGAAAAAATATTTTCTTGACAGAGTGGGTAAATTGCTATATGAAACGGGCACGGCATTACTTGGAGCAATAAGATTTTCTCTTCTCTACTGTCACAAAATAATTCAAAGCAGTGAAGATACCACTTGAACGATTTGTTGCGAATCATGTTTAGTCCACGTTTATGCGTCAATTTGTACCACAGAACGACTGTCAATACCATGAATCCAGTCTAACTCAAGGCCAGTTACATGCCTTCAGATCCACAAATCACGCGTTATCACGTGCCCTTGATCAAAACAGAAGCGAGTTCAGCAAGGCAACCGACAAAAGCTCCTAAAACACTCCCCCAGAAAACGATCCAGCTCAGATGTCTGTACACTGCGTCTTTGACGATCTGTACAAACAACAAGTCATGTAAGACTGAGAGTGAAACACAGAAACAAGGAAGGTCACGTGAGAGCAAACTAAGGGTGGATTCATTTGCAGCATACACGCATAGCTGTCGCTTTGGTACGTGCGAATTTTCTACTGTTTTTTGGCTGAAAAACAAAAAAATTCCCACGCGCTAAAGCGACGGCTATACGCGTATGCTACAAATGAGTCCACCCTAAATAAACGCGGAGAGTCGCGTGAGAATGAGATAAACAAAAAAGAAAAGTCACTTGAGAATGAACTACATGTACACAACTGAGGTGGCTCAAATAAGAATGAGACATGCAATAAGGAGAGTCACGTGAGGATCAGGTGTCCTAGTATGGGGATTCACGTGAGAAGGCGACATAATCACGTGAGATTAAAATACAAATAAGAAGAGTCATATAGGAATGATAAATATAATATGGAACTACAATTCACTAGAATCGCTTTCAATCAGCCCTCAGACTCGTCTGTACTTTTAGCTCCAATAGTAACCTGTGTTCTCTATTTAAATC
>Ga0126336_10000444_pt1 | contig 16616 bp, 8 predicted proteins | sample SidCmetagenome_FD_92530 | JGI IMG/M metagenome (GOLD analysis project Ga0126336, IMG submission 92530) | Coral microbial communities from El Islote,Puerto Morelos, Mexico - Siderastrea C C metagenome | ecosystem: Host-associated > Invertebrates > Cnidaria > Coral | place: El Islote,Puerto... | reverse complement strand
TACAATCCTATATGAATATATACACCAACTGATTAACGCACCTAACTCCACTAACACACACTTTCCTTCACTTGTACTCACTTTCCTTCATTTGTACTCACTTCCCTTCACTTGTACTCACTTACCTTCACATTAATGCCTTATATGTGGGCTAGCATGACGTTCTTGCCGTTCGCTTTGTTCTGAATGGCTCCCTCCTCCACAAAGGCCTCCTACAATCGCGCTGGGTAGAAACGCGCGGAGGCTGGGTAGAGGGGAAAATTAAAGCGCGCGGAGACATCGTTCCCCGCGCTCCCGTTTTCTCTCCAGCGCTTCCGCTTCCCTCTTTTTTGTTTCACTGGTGTTTTTACTAACAGGAGCCTCTGCGGAGGAGAGAGTCCAAATGGTTCAACCTCCAGTCGGTTGACTGAAAATATCCCTTTTCATACTGAACTTCTTCTGTTCTTATTTGCAATGCAATGTTACTGAACGTAGATGTGAAACAATTTTGTGAACTAACTAACAAATTTCCTCCGCTTCAATTTCGATTGTATTGTAACGTAAATGGGAAAAAAAGTGTTCTTAAGTGGCCTATTTAGCTTTCACTTCTCAGACTGCAATGTTTTCTAATTCACCCTTCAAACTTCGAATAACGCGTCGTTGTTTTCTCTGACAGGTGGTTGATAATGCGTGTCTTCTTTGTTCGCTTTCTCCGTGGATTTTTAAACATCTCTAACTTTGGCACCCACCCACCGCCCGTGCTACGACTGAGCGATGGAGGTCACTTCGAGAACTTGGCGTTGCTTCCACTACTGGAGAAAAAACTCAAAAAAATCGTTATTGTTGATGGTTCTCGCAATGGAGGTGGGGTTGAGTATGCTAAAGCTCTGCGTCTTGCCCTGAAGGAGGCGAGAGAAAAACTCCATTGCTCGTTTTACGGAGTGGATGGCAGAGATATTGACGAAGACATCAGAGTCAAGTTTTTGACCAAGAATTCTGATAAACGACTACCAAGGCACTATGAGTTTCGAGTTCATTATTACGATAATGACTACGGCGAACCAGAAAAGGGCGAGGTACTCTTTATTGCACCCAGACACCCACGCGAACACATGCCCTTAAAAACAGATGAGATATCACCGGTCACTGAAGAGCCCAAGAAATGGAAAGATTTTGATCTCGAAGCTCTTGGTAAAAAGAAAAATCGGGAAGAAGGGCTTGAGTCGAAAGAAGACGAAGCCGACAGCCTTGACTGGGGAGAAGGCCCTGAGTTGACAGAAGACGAAGCTGACAGACTCACTTGGTGTTGCTGTGTGTGTTGCCATAAAAACGTCAAGACTTGTCACTGCTGCTGTGATTGTTGCTGTGATTGTTGCCACTGCACCTCTTCGTTCTGCTTGGGAAAGTTTCCTCATCATAGCACCGGTAATCAGTTCTTCACACCTGATATGTTCAGTGCGTATCATCGTGAAGGGTATGCAGCTTGCGTTGAAGCTAAAATTGAGGAATTTTTGCTCCCTGACCAATCAACAGAGGAGTCTTAAGGTAATGACAGTCAATCTGCGTCATTTGCGTCCAATGTTTCGAGAGTCTCTAATTCTAGTACGCTTCAATTTCAAAGAAGGATTACATTTTAATCGCACCAAATCTTTCAATGTCCGATGTCAACTCGAGGAATTTTCATGGAAATTAAGAAACTCCCAACAGATTTTCCTTTTTTCTTGTAATTTTAGCCTGTTTTAGGATAGTAAGCCAAAATAGGACAGCGCGAAAATTAGAAAGAGCACGCGAAAATAAGATGCGGGATCTGGGAAAACGGGGGCACGCTTTTTTCGCGCTCTTTTTCCCATTTTTATTCTCTTGTCACACTCTCTAGGAGCCTGGAATTGCAGTTTTGCAATTTTGAATTGCAATTCCAACTAAAGCGTTAAGTTAATTTGGACTCTCGATTTAAATCTTCGAAACACTGGTGGAACGTGATGTAGTTGAACAGTAACCTTTTCCTTTTTAAAGGTGACGAGCATCTGATTTCTCCTTACAATAACATTGCTTGATCAAACAAACAGGTGAAGAAAATGAAGAAAGTGATGACCAAAGTCAAAATGTCTTGATGTTCAAACAAATTCTTCCAGTTTGTACTATGAGAAATGTATGTAGGCCAGTGAGGAGAATATGTAGGTTGATATGGTCAAGCATGGTTCAAACTCTTGCTCTCCTTTGGCCTAAACTCACATGTGCTCTTGGTAACTCTTGTGGTAGAGATTAACCTTTAATCCCCAATATCAAAAAACAAATTCTCTTTTCTTGTCCTCATACCTGCCTCATGGAGTCAGTGGGGAGAATTGAGATGTAAAAATGTCCTGAAGAGAATTCAGCTTAATTAAATGATCATGTCAGTCAATTCTCATGACCTGTCTGGTTGATCAAGCAATGATATCACAGGGAGAAATTTGGTTATGATCAGTATTGGGGCTTAATTGATTAAACCAAGACGCGGAATCTTGATGTGAGCGACGATGTTGCATACGCGTAAAACGCAGAACGTGAGCGACGAAGTCGCGAAACACGAGAGCTGGACTGCAGCGAAAACCAACTTTGAGAAAGTCTACTCTTGCGCACTCTTGAAGAGTTTTTTACAGTCTTTTTGAATTTTCTTAAAAATTGATCGACCTTCAAAGATTCGCGCTCTAACTCTCTTGGACTCTCATTGATTCTTGTGTGCTCTCTAAGAATTTAAATGCTCGTTGAGCATTGCTCGTTCTTGTACGGCCCGGCATGTAGTCTTGTAATGTCGTTCTAGCGTTAGCGTCTTTGGCGTCTTTGGAGTCATGTTTTTCACATGAAAATTCTGTGTCACATTTTCACTAGGCAACGTTTTGTGAGACGATCAGTTTCATTCCCACTCCCTACATATTTGTTATTCAAAAGAAAGGCGGGCAAGAAATGATGCCATTGGAAGGGTTGCAGGGAATGCTAAGGGTTACGGCCTTCCCGTGATGCAAAGCGTTCTCATCAAATCCTTCTTAAGAGCGGCTGAAAACGAGTCTGCAACGAGATTCTGACAACCTTTTTACAAAAAATGCCCACTGCAACAACATTTCGAGTTCACCGCCGGATCGAAAACAAGAGGCGCATTTTATACAGGGTTGGTCTCGATCTAAAGTAAAATATTCACAAATACAAGTGAGAAGATAAACTTTTCGCAACTCTGTGTGTTGTTTTCTTTTGCTTTGTTTTAGGATTCAGTACTTTTTTGCCAGAATTTGAGAATATTTACTTCGGATTAAGCGTCTTTTGAACTTGAAAAAGGGCCGGGGGCAAGGCTTTTGTGTCATGAGAAGGAAAAGTTAAGAGTGAAAAAAAAAAACTTGTTAGCATTTGCAACTTAGTAACTTAAAATCCCCAGCGGCGAGGCAAATTACAATGTATTAACTAACGGCACACGGAACCCAGACAAACTGTGTAAAGCGAAATATTACGAGACGTAAAATTAGCTTAGACGATGTGTTTTGTCATTCGTGCGACTCAAAACGGCGAAGTTTGGAGATTTACGTTGGCCGTTACTGTGGATAATAAGGCCACGGTCACACAGTTTGTGTGGGGTCCCTGTGCGTAACGCCTTATAAGACGTGTACATTTATCAGTGAGTGGGCAAGAAGAGGGCTATTAAGGCGTGCAGTAAGTGTGGATTGATAGAATAAATTACGGAAGCCTTCAATTTTTCATATATCGAGAGTAGAGCGGCTTTCAATCGAGTGTCGAAAGTAATTCGCGTTTTGTTTGGTTTTGCTTTACTTCGCTCTGTGATTGGTTAAAAAAACTCGCGCCACTTTCTCGACCAATCAGAAGTGAAACTCAAACCAATCGCGACTTGCTCGCACGCGTTTTCCCGCGCTTTGCGCCGGTTGCATGTATTTGCTTCGAGTTCTGATTGGTTCATTGGGTAATTTGTGTTTGTTGTGATTGGTTGGGATAATTACTTTGGTTTTGGTTTTACCACACTCATTTGAAAAGCGCTCTAATGAAGAGAACTAATTCTCTTATGAAATGTAAATACATTCAGTTATTAGAATACCGTTTCTTTGGGAATGATGACTGTTAACTAAGATTTTTTTATCGTAAGGGTTAAAACTCAATGTTATTTATTAGCGATGTCTTAGGGGATCTTTCGTTGTTGTTTTTTTTGGGAAATATTATTGGCAGTATATGTTTAACGTTGTTCGCATTTTAAGATTAAGTCTGCGATGCTTTCGTAACAAAGTTACGCCGTACACAAAGTGTGTCTCTAAGCCTGGGTAGCACTAGTTAGGGTTCCTGTACCGCTTTAGCCCAGGTTAGACGGGTGGGGTGTTATGGTGCATTGCGCTCGCGATGCATGACTGGTATCACCCAGTAGCACTGAGCCTGGTATCACCCAGTAACACTGGGCCTGAGCCAACCAAAGTAGTAGGAAAGTAGTCAATATTTCGGATTCATTTACTCTTTTATGAACATGTATTCTATATTTGTAACTACATCGTTGTAATAATAATAAACTTTTTATTTTATTTTCACTGTATTCTCGGACTTTTTAATTTGTCGGCTTTTTCTTTAAGCAAGAGAGGATAAGTCATCCCCATTTTCTTACCGACAATAGCACAAACACAACGAAACCAAAAAAAAAAGTTATATGAAATATATATGTGAACTGCGGCTGAAAGATTTATAGATGATAGATCATCGGAGTCATATAATTATGCGAAAAGAAAACCTGAAAAAACATTCAAGCTTTAACGGTATTCGAACCCATGACCCCGCGATTACTGGAGCGGTGCTAAACCAGCTGAGCTAATAAGCAACTGTGGGCTTGTCATTATGTTGTCTTCTTTTGTTGCCCTCACAGGAATCAGTGTTGACATAAGCATAGAAACAAAAACACAAGCTCAAGGAAAATAAACTGGCTTTTTCTACTTGTGTTTTTCTCTCCAGGACTTAAGCGAATGCGCTAACTATAAACAGGGAGCGCAAGGAAAACAAACTTGTTCGGTTTTCTTATGTTTATGCAGGAACCCTCCTGGTTTATGTTTAATTTTACGCTCCCTTTTCCTAATGAGGACAACTTAGGCAGTGGAATTCTCAGCCAGGTTGGTGCTTTTTCTTAGGCTCCATTTCCGCCCTTACTTGGGTACCGCTTTCTTCCCCGTGCACTGCACTGCTTAAGACAAGTCGCTGAGACAAAACACTTGCTTAATTAGTGGAAATTAAATGAAGGATTTAAAGTAGGGAATCCTAGATTATCACAGGGTTCCTGATTATGATGAGGGTACCTGGGAACTAGAAATAACGCTTTCTCATTGGTTGGTCTCTATATATCAGGGGGCCGGGTGGCATGAGAATTGCACACCTACGTAACCCACGAATTCTGCCCAGTTTGAATTTATGCGGCCTGTTTTTTCATCAGCACGGGCCAGGCATGTCACACGAAGGGACTTCTCGCTGCAATTTGTCCCCACGTAATGTTCTTACAACCTTTGTCAGTCCTTTGTTTTGCGAAGGAAAATGAGCGCCTTTATTTGAAGCAATATGGTTCTCATACGGCCTACGGAGTTCCTGTTTATTTCCGGCTCGTTTAAGCTGGATTCTATTTTCGCGCGGTGATGTCACTGCCTGCTCTCACCCCAGGCTTCGCCTTAGCCTCGTCCGAGCGAGGAGACCGCCGCAGACTTCGCTGACGCTGCAAGAAGACACTAGCTACTAGGCTGGCTTTGGTATATGTCATTGCTGTCCTGACTTAGCTTTTGCTTACGCTTATATTTATGTCGCTACTGAAATATTTGTATTTATATTCATCATATAATTATTTATATTCACTCACAGAATGATGGCGTGACTCCGCCCTACCCCCGAGCGGAAGGAAAGAAGTCCTCATAATCTAACAAAAGTAATATGAGCAAGATCCTCTGGACTGTCCCCAGGGCGTGAAAGGCCAACTGAGCTCATCAAAAGTTTAAAGGGGCACTGTCTTCCGTTTTTAGGATTACTTTAAAAAGCTAAAAGACATAACGCAATCAGAGGAAACTCAAAAATACTGCTTCAGTTTCGTTTAAAATTGTTCTACCAGTTCTCGGAAACTGTAAGTAACTGTGTTTGGCTACATTACGCTAGGACGGAAATGCATTGCAACTTGCAAAAGTAGGGTAATATTTGCAAAATTCTGCTTTGTTTCTTGGAAAAATCGCTTGAAACTACTATAGTTTATTCTCCCTTTGAGAAAATCCTTTCCCTTCTTTCTCTTGATGTTCTACTGAAGCCTCTTTTGTACAAGAAAAGGTATTTAATTTAAAATTCATCACGTTTTTAACCCAAAAATGTGAAAATCCCCGTGACATAGCCCCTTTAAGAGATTGACAGCACCTCCTTGCTTCCAAATCTTTTCCTTAACTGTCTGAAGACTTTTGCCAAAAGTAACTGTCCGGCGGTCAAACCGGTCTCCCGCCTCACGCCCTCGATAGCCAAGACATTCGCAGTGACTTTTAAGTTTAAAGGACTCGAAACAGAATAAAAACAATAGCGACTCATTCACAGACATTTCATTACATTCTGTAAGTAGACTCGTACCCTGTCGACACTTAATTATTCCTTTTTGCATTGGAATATGGGAAGGCAATCAACGCGCGCAATTCGCAATTTTCTTCCGTCCTTCCCTTGATGCACCGCAAACTCATCAAATCCTACCCATAAACCGCAGCGCGGACAAGAGAAGCGTCTGGGTACGAGTCTGTTCTGTAAGGACTCTGGATTAGCAAGACAGTGATCCTAGCAATTACTTGTAGTGATTTCATTGTTTAATGATTACGTGATTTTGTTCTCTAGACCTACGCGGAAAAGGAAATGGTTGAACCTCCCGTAAGCGACCATCCAAAATATCAAGACAAAGTGGTTGCTTACGGGAGGACGTCGCTTAAGGGAGATTACACCACAAGGGGTCGAAATTTCAATCTCTTAGTTTAACTAGCTTCAGAAGTTTATTTTATTGAAGACTGATAGTTCAAATAAGTCATATTAGGGTTGTACGAAGCCACACTATACAATTTGCATCATGGGGAGATGGGATCATGTGTCAAGTGAGAGAGCAGGGGCAGATCCGGGGGGGTGGTTGGGTGGCCCACCCCCCTCTTTGAGGTCGGTCACAGCTTGGTGTTAAGAGAAGGAACAAACTATCACTGAGGCGACTTTGTATCCGTTTGTTCAGTTATCGTTCTGTCAGGTCAGCCACCCCCCTTAAAATATCCTGGATCTGCCACTGGAGAGTGTCCAGTTATGGTGATTTGACTATGGAAACTTGGGTGTTTTGGGAAAGTCGTTGCTTACGGGAGGTGGTCGCTTACTACTCGCTTCACTAACACAAATAAGCTACGCTTGCCTCTGGGAAATGTACAGATGAAAGCTATTTGAAAGCTATTTGAAAGCTTGCCTCTGGGAAATATTTAGTTCCAGGAAATATCCATACACCCCCCACGGAAGGTTTTTCGTTTTGCACCCCCATCCCCCAAGAAATTCCACTTTAGCTTCATACTTTGCTTTCTAAAATTTTGGCTATTAAGACCCCCCTTCCCCTAGGAATTTCCAAAGACCTTCCAGGGGGTGGGTATGGATTTTTTCTGGATCTACACAATGTAAAATGTGGTCATACAGATGACAGCTATTTCGTGGTGGGGGGGGGGGGGGGGGGGGGGAGAGGGGAGGGAGAGGGGGGGGGGAGAGGAGGGGGGAAAACAGGATTCCCAAGGTATAGGGGAAACGGGAGAAAAAGAGAAAAATTGCGCAACATCGCGCAATATTTTGCAATCGAAAAAATGTAAAGAGGCGGGAGCCAACAAATACAGGGGGAAACGGGATTAAAGGGTGCGGGAAGCGGAAAGATTAAACCCCCCTGCCCCCCCCACCCCCCACCCTATGTCGGCAGACTTTTCACGTTTTTGTTTGTTTGTTTTTTTTTGTTCGATTTTGAACTTGAATGTCCTTAGAATGTTTATGATATAGACTTGCTAACTGCGAGTTAATTTTTATCTCTGTTACGGTTGTTTTCACCGTGGCTGACGGAGATCTTTTTCTGCCTTCCCCTCATTGCTGTTTTCGTTGTTTACCTGGTGGAACTCGACACTGACTTGATTGCATGGCTGGTTGTTCTTCATGCCGCCTTTGTTGTGTTCCTAGCTTTTGTAGCAGTGCAAAACACCGGTTCATCTGAGCAGGGGGACGAGATCGCCAACAGCATGGGAAACACTGGTTCATCTGAGCAGGGAAATGAGATCGTTAACCGTTATGCCTCTTGGGATACCCTCATGGAATACGTGTCTATTGTTGTCAGGTAACAAAGTTGGTTCTGTCCAGTACTGAACCCCAGAAAATTGTCTCAGAATTATTCAAACACACAAACCAAGTTCTCGAGACATCAAATTTTCTTGTATTTCGTGAAATTTTTTTAATGGCAGAAATTTGAAGTCGCCGGCTCACTACACTAGCGGCTCGACACGCGCGTCAAGTTTCAACGTGGCAGGCGATTTCGCGCTCGCTCGCTTGAACGTTTTCCTCGACTATCCCTGAGAGGAAAGAGACACTGCTCGTAGTCTATCACCGTTCGCTTTGTTCTGAATGGTTCTACCTCCTTATTTGCAATTCAATGTTACTGAAGGTAGATGTGAAGCAATTTCGGGAACTGCCAAATTGCCCCAAATTGCCTCGGCTTCAAGTTTGATTGTATTGTAACGCAAATGGGAAAAAAATGTTCTTGAGTAAGCTATTTAGCCGTCACTTCTCAAACTGCAATGTTTTCACCCTTCAAACGTTGACTAACGCGTTGTTGTTTTCTCTCACAGGTGGTTGATAATGCATGTCTTCTTTGTTCGCTATCTCCGTGGATTTTTAAACATCTCTAACTTTGGCACCCACCCACCGCCCGTGCTACGACTGAGCGGTGGAGGTCACTTCGAGAACTTGGCGTTGCTTCCACTACTGGAGAAAAAACTCAAAAAAATCGTCATTGTTGATGGTTCTCGCAATGGAGGTGGAGATGAGTATGCTAAGGCTCTGCGTCTTGCTCTGAAGGAGGCGAGGGAAAAGCTCCATTGCTCGTTTTACGGAGTGGATGGCAGAGGTATTGACGAAGATATCCGAGTCAAGTTTTTAACCAAGAATTCTGATAAACGACTGCCAAGGCACTATGAGTTTTCAGTTCATTACTACGATAATGACTACGGCGAACCAGAAAAGAGCGAGATACTCTTTATTGCACCCAGACACCCACGCGAACACATCCCCTTAAAAACAGATGAGACATCACCGGTCACTGAAGAGCCAAAGAAATGGAAAGATTTTGATCTCAAAGCTCTTGGTAAAAAGAAAAATCGGCAAGAAGGGCTTGAGTCGAAAGAAGGCGAAGCCGACAGACTTGACTGGGGAGAAGGCCCTGAGTTGACAGAAGACGAAGCTGACAGACTCACTTGGTGTTGCTGTGTGTGTTGTCATAAAAACGTCAAAACTTGTCACTGCTGCTGTGATTGTTGCCACTGTACCTCTTCGTCCTGCTTGGGCAAGTTTCCTCATCATAGCACCGGTAATCAGTTCTTCACACCTGATATGTTCAGTGCGTATCATCGTGAAGGGTATGCAGCTTGCGTTGAAGCTAAAATTGAGGAGTTTTTGCTCCCTGACCAATCAACAGAGGAGTCTTAAGGTATTGACAGTCAATCTGCGTCATGTGTCCAACAAGAACATGTTTATTGGCTGGAAATCTTACATTTCTTGAAATAGTATTTGCCATAAAAGCTATTACCGCTCTATTTAAGGAGCCATAATTTGTAAATATCAACGTTGCATAGAGAATGCAGTTCTGAAAAGCGAGGAATATATTGTCTTAGTGAAAATTTCAAACCTTTTCTCTTGGATCTCTTTTGCATTGTTCGGCATAATTTAGCTTTCCGAATTCTGGACGGTTCTCTGTCTCTCTTGTACACTTGACGAGCCGCCTTGTTGTCATTTTCTAAAGCACTGATACGTGATTTGCGCCCGGGGGGGGGACTCCCATATGAAAGTGACGGGGATGCTCGTCGTCTCGCTTGGGGGTGTAAATTGTAGATTTTGGTCTCACTTAGGGTGTTCAGGACAGAAAGCCAAAATTTTTACCCATACAGGTACCGCTCAGGGTTGTGCGTAAAGAAACCTATACATTAAAAAATAAGAAATATCTATTATAAAAAAAGGGTACAACATTAATCCATTTCCGTTGTTCACACCTCTCAATCACTATATCTCTTATTTGGAGGTCTGTTTTAGCATGGTCTCCTTTAGGGGTCAAATAAAGCCTAAGCCACGCCCAGATTGGTCTCCTTTAGCGGCGAGCATCCCTGTCCCTTTCATCTGGGAGTCCCCCCCCCCACCGGGGATTTGCGCATGTTAAGTCTACAGATATTATTTTCAATTGCAAAATCCTTTCCATGTGCTTCGGAAAATTACATCCATGTGAGCATGGATGAGCACTAGCGTACCAAGCTGCTGCGCGTGTCCTCCGCAGGGACATCAAACGGACCTTGAACTCAACACCAGGGCCTTAGCTCACATACCATTTATACCAGTTGGAAGAACAAAGGAATGCCAAAAATGTGCCCACATTTTGCTCCAACTCGGCTGTATACAGTTTAAGTAAGTGCCGCTGACCACCACCTCCAAGATTAGGTCTGCGGGCTCTCTTTTGCTCGCCCGCAAATATTGTAGAGTTTTTGCTGATTGCAACGTTTTCAATAGTTCGTTTCTAGTAGTACTTTGATTGAGTTTTCGATTTATTCCTTGGTAAGATTTTGGCGCGAAACAGATGTTTTGCGGTGTTGATTACCCGTTGCTAGGAAATTAATCCTTATTTAAAGAATGTTCAATTATTTTGTACTGTACATAACCAATTCGTTATTTTGGTTTTAACCTTGAGTTCGTAATAGTTTTCCTGAAAATGACTTTCCTATCTTGCTTTCATCATTTTAAGCGCAATTTCTTCGTGTTTCCTACCACATTCGTACCATTTAATGTTTTTAGCCGGTTTACTTTTAAAGGGAAAACTCCCGGGCGGGGTGGGGGTACTTGGAAAATTTTTGGTGGGGGTGTGCCCCTGGGCCTCTGAAACCCTTAACCTATACCAGGCCACTTTCAGCTCCATTTTGCCATCCTATTCTAGACTAGACGCCAAAAATCCCTACCCTATCCCAGACAAGCTATCAGTTTCAGAAAACTTCCGTCCAATGTAGCCACGTAGTGTTTTCAATGGCAACGATCTGTCGATCAACAAAGTTGCCGTGCTTGAATTTACATATATTTCCGAGTTTTTCAAACCCTGTTTTGGTCTAAATTTGTCACATCACTCAGTTAACATGTTTCCCGGTAATTGATACCCTATTCTAGACCGAAACTCCCTGATTTCTATACCCTATCCCAGACCAAACCGCCTGAAAACCATATCCTTTACAGCGGGATATACCTATATAGACTACATATGGGAGTACTCCCCCCCCCCCTGGGGAGGAGGAAACTTTAATTCACAAGTGTTGGTCAGGATAAATAGTCTATTGTTAATGGTGATATGTCAAGTTCTGTTTGAGTGTTAATTTGTTCTCCAGGATTGTTGGTCATTCCAGTTTTAATTTATTGAAAAGGCCACTTTGAAGAAGAAGGTGTGTCTATATTTAACCTAACTGTTAAAGAATGCTGTTACGTTATAATATTGAACTTGCAATTTCACTTGGATTTAAATTTAGGAAGAAATGGATTTTGTAACTGCGTAACTGGTCGAAGGTTTATATGCTAATCACCTTCGTGCGCAAGCGTACTTTCCCAATAGATCTACTGCGCAAGGCATTACGCTAGCCTAAATTTGAGTTTGACGGGTAACTGACATGAGATTGACAGTTATCGCCTGGTCAAGATAAAAGATCGAGAGCGAAAATTCTTGTGTGATTCGAAGTTAGACTCAGTACTGGAAAAATCAGAAGTTTGAATTGTTTGAATTTAAACAGTCAAGTCTTGGAGGAGACAACAAGTCATTTTAGTTTGTTGTTGGACTGCGATAGCTAATGCCCCTAAAAGGGCCATTCAACACTTGACTATCGAGGGAGTAAGGCGGGAGACCTTTTCAGTCTCCGCCGTTCTTTTACTTTTGTCAAAAGCCTGCATACATTAAAAGGAAAAAGAATTGACAGCAAGGAGATGTTTCCAATCTTTTAAACATGTTTAAACCTTTGAGGAACTCAAAAATTTCGATTTAACAACTGAGTTGTTTAGGTAAATTGAGTATACCGCAAAGAAGTTGGAAGTTGACGATTCCAGGCCTTCGTCATGCAGAGCGAATCAACCAAGTATAACCGTGGATTCGCTCTGACGAAGGGCTCAACACTCGAACCGTCAGCTTTCAATTTCTTTACGGTGGCTCAACGCAGCTGACATCTCCAAACTTTTTGTTTCACGCCCCCACCGACGCGACACTAAAGTTTGGAAACTAACCACTTTATTATCCCGGGGGGGGGGGTGTGGGGAGAAATATAGAAAGGAGTGGTTAAAAAAACCAGAAGCAGACGATTGGTTTTCCTCATAGCTGGGACCGTATTTGGGTGCAAAATTCTTTCCCGGGCTCAACCACTTCAAACCCAACACAGTTAACAACACAATAGAAAACTTTCCACAGTTATTTTTATTTTCATTTTGTTATTACAGCTCTATATTATTTTATTATTACTGATAACTTTTCTTTTCTTTCTGGCAACAAATTCTTCTCTTTTTTTCATTACTTTTACTAGTTCACTTTTCTACTTTTCAAAGACTCGGCAAGAGGATGTTGGGCAAAGGCTCTGCGCCGGGCTTGAAACATCCTTGCTCCGTTGTGCTTTGCCCCTGAGGACTCACAACATCATGGGAGCCATAGGTGTCGATGCATCCTTTCCTTCCACCCAGCTTTTATCCTTCTTTTCTCTACCCCTTTCCTTCTCTTCCTCTTTCTCTCATTCTTCCGTTTGCTGTTTCAGCCTTCAATCAAATGAATACAATCTTTTTACTATGTGTGTTTTCCGGTGTAATATGTTATTTTAGAACGAAATGATGTACAATAAACCTATCCTTTTGTGATGGTGTTATCCACTCTAAGGATGGCCATTATTCTGACAAGCCACATGATGTCCAAATGATTCAGTTTTGAAGATACCAATTGAGGACACCGATACTTTTAACCTCCTCTCCTTTTATTTTTTCTTGGAAATGGCTACTCCTTACAAGTTATCACAAAACGGAGACTCACTTCTCAACACTGAGGAATTTTCGAGAAAAGAAAAACTCTGAACTCAACAGACAATTTTATTTCAAACAATCTTACCTTGGAGGAACGTCAATGATTTTACTTCCAGCGAACTTCTTCCACATCAGATGGCTTTATCTAGATAGAAGAGAAAGTGACGCCTACAGTCAGAAACTTTACAATCACATCACCGAATTTGCAATTTCCCAACCAATTTTCCTTTTACCCCGGATTTTTTAACAACACCTTTCTATTTTTCTCCCCCATCCCATACTCTCTTTGATTCCTGATTGAAATGATACGGCTCTGGGATCCTTTGTTATTCTTTTAACAACTTTATTTTTCCTTTAACCTTAAGTTATTATTTAATATCATACCGTAATCTTATTGAACTGCGGGTGTGCTGCGTTGCAGAGGTCCCCCCCCCTTAATATAACCCATAACTTTAACTAAATTTTTTGGCTAATCTATTATTTTTTTCTTACAACAGTCACCCTCCCACATACCAAAACTCCCCTTACCCATTTATTGTAATCAATGGAGACTTGGGAACCAATTTTTTTTAGGATTCCATAAACCAACAACTGACAGGCCTGCTAGAATAACTACTGAGTTAATTTTTATCTAAATAACTGTAAGAAACACCAGAAGCGTCTCGGTACAAAGCGTCCCGCCTTGGCCAGGCGCCTCGGTATTTTTCACCCTTATCCAGCCACGGCCAGCGACCTGGTGGAGGGGGACAGCTGGGGGGAAAGCCGGGAAAAAAGAGGGCGGGAAGTGCACGAGAGGGGGGAAGAGAGGGGCTAGGAATCGGGATTCCCAAGGGAGCGGGAAAAAGGAAGCGGGAGCCAGCAATAAAAGGCGGAATGTGGGTATAAAGAGTACGGGAAACGGGAAGCTTGAACCCTCTTGCCCCCCCCCCCCGCCCAACCGACTTCCCTGACTTCCAAGAGAAACGAACAGAGGTGACTGGCTGAAAGTTAGGGTAGCCTTAGGCTCGACTACCAGCCGCTGTTCGGGAAAATGAGCCCGCCCTCATCCCCCCGAAAGTCTCTCTCGGGGAGGAACAAAGACCGGACTCGAGAGAGCGGCGGAAATCGAGCCTAGGTTACCCTGCTCTTGTTTCATACGCCGAGAAAAGAAACAAGATTAGAGGGGAGGAAAAAAGATTAGAAATTTATACCGATGCTGCCACAGGCTATTTCGCTAGCCTAATTTCCATCCTGCCAACTCTAAACCTATTTCTCGCTCTTTCTTCAAAATTATTCTCCTCGCCCCTCCCCGGTCAGTCGTAAATACGGAAGTAGAGAGTAATGACAGCAACTGAAACGGAACACATAGAAACCAAACTACACGGTCCATCGCATAAAGCGGAACCTCGAATTGGTAGCCAGACAGTTCAAGGGGCAACTGTAAACAAATGTAAACAAAACCACGCCCCTCAACCGTTGCTTGCATGCTTTTCGGCCACGTTCAGAAGAGGGAGGCGTATTGAGCTGAAAATCTCTGCTTATTTTGATCAGTAATCCAGCATCGTTGTAAAGACGAACGTTTCAAGGTAACCATCTTCTTTGTATTTAGTCGAGCAGTTTGCCAGAAAAGATGTCTTTGCCTGTTTACTTGTTTATTATGCTAAGGTGTAGTTAAGGGCCTTTCGAAAGCTGTTTGCCCGTCTGTTGTACTTTCTCTGAGTCAAGTTGGCTTCCATGCAGACGACACCACTACAAGCTTAAAGCTTAAATCAACTTAACTGTTTAACACAGGCCGTGTCATGAGCTTAAGTTGTATTCAATTAAGATACAAATGAACTTTTGCATTCGAACATGCCTGCCCTTTGGACGCTACCGTGTATAACCAAAGACCGTTGGCCTTGAACAAATTCATTGCTTTTTAGAGTTGTGATTGAAAATTGGATTTTTTCAAAAATTCAACGGTATAAACCCACTACTTTAGCCTTTTTAAAAAAGGCAAAGGCTGCATTCATCCGTTTCGTGCAGAAGCACATGTTTTCCTCGGCATTTTATATGCTTGAACGCACTAAATATGTTGTGAAAGCGTATGTACTGTTCAATAGCGACTGGGGTGACATGACAGGCCGAAGCATGAAGGTCTTCAGTTGAATCTAGAACCTCTATAGAGGTATATACGTTTTCTTCCATTTCTTCCGATTCGTGCTCAGTCTATGGTAGTATAGCAACACTTTAATATGTATCTCTCATATCAATGACCTGTCTTGACTTGTTCGAAGTCATTTATATTTTCTTGGGAAGAAAAAAGCTGTTTTCCTTGGGGACAAAAGAGATGTGTGTTTGGTGTGAAGCGCGCGATAATGTACCTAAAACTCGCGCAGAATAAGTGCGATGCAAATGATAGCTGCTGAACCTGCCGCCAAATTCATTTGCGCGCGTGGACTGCGCGCGTGTTCCATACCAAGCTGAACGAGCGACTTCGACTAATTGTCTGATCTGTCCTCTGAACCATATAACATACGGCTCATTGAACATTTTCAATAGTTTCTGTTTCTAGGTATGACTGATCCTAGAGAAACTATGACAGATGACCCAGAGGAGATTGTTGTTATTCCCCCGACTTGCGACTTGGACCAAGTGTCCTCAAAACCATACAACATACGGCTCATAAAACCTGAAAAAATGACAGAAATGAATCACAAGCCCGGGAGAAAGCGACCAAAAACAATCAGACTCATTTTCAGTACTGTTTCTGTTTCTAGATTTGACTGATCCTACGGAAACTATGGCAGACCCAGAGGAGATTGTTTGTATGCCCCTGTCTGAGGTACCACCGGACCCCGCTAATTCAGCAACCCAGCAGAGTGGCCCCAGTTCTGAGAGGCGAACTGAAAAGCCTAAGGAGACCACAGGCATCGCATTTTCAGGGGGAGGTATTCGTTCAGCAGCATTTTGCTCCGGTGCGCTGCGAAGAATGATCCAAAAGGATGTCCCTATGGACTATCTGAGCTGCGTATCGGGGGGAGGTTACACCGGGGCAGCATTTCTCGACTGGAAATACCGTGAGACAAAGAATGGCCGGCAGGTTAAAGACTGGTATGAGAAGTTCTTTGAGAAAATGCGGAATAATTCTGGCTACATGTGTAACTGGCAAACCCCTTGCTCGGCGATCTGTCAATCATTGGTTTTTATCACCCTCTTGATAGGTACCGTGCTCATATTGCCAGGTTTGTTGTGGCTGCCCTACTCACTTCCGGTTGCCGTGGTTATAGACTTCCTGTTTGGCGACATCTTGCGCGAAGGCAGTTCCTGTACAGAGCCTGTTAAACCCAGTTTGACCAGGTCTTCCTACCTAATGATGG
>Ga0126336_10000443_pt1 | contig 16624 bp, 9 predicted proteins | sample SidCmetagenome_FD_92530 | JGI IMG/M metagenome (GOLD analysis project Ga0126336, IMG submission 92530) | Coral microbial communities from El Islote,Puerto Morelos, Mexico - Siderastrea C C metagenome | ecosystem: Host-associated > Invertebrates > Cnidaria > Coral | place: El Islote,Puerto... | reverse complement strand
TTTTTCAAAAATGGTAACAAAAAAAGGGGGGAAAAAAAAGGCTGGGATAATTTTTTTAGGGGTAAAAAAAAATTTGGGAAAATTTACAGGGGGCCAAAAATCCCCCCCCCCCCCCCCGCCTCCTCTTTTCCTAAGGAAAACAAAAACTTTAGTAGTTCTTGGTTTCCGGTGTCCTTTTATGGACAATTTGCACTTCCGGTATGTAAGGAATTAAGTAATCACTAACCTGTGTAAATGCTGACCCTTACTAAACCAAATGTCCTCAAAAACGTCGACATAAACATTTAAACGCTTACCTTTAATTAACTTCCATACGTAGCAATACTCAAAACAACGGAATTAGACTCCTCTCTAGCACTAATTTTTTCGTAATCACGACTACTTGAGAAACAGAAGTAAAGCAGACTTTTAACATTGGCCTTTGGTGGCCTGCTTGGCACAATTAGCTCTTCGTGTACTGTCACGATCTGTCACCGTATTCCCTTTAAAAACATGATTTAACACGTCTGCAGCAATTATAATGTAGTTCGTCAAAAAATTCCCTGAAATTTTCTGCGCTCATAGATCGAAAATTTATAACAGCAATACCATTCTCGTTCAGTAAGCCTTATGTGCAGTTTTCTCTCTTGGCCGCGCGACACTAAGAGGACTAAGTTCCAGTGACGGACGACGACGGACGACGACGAACAACGTCAAACGGAATGCAAAAGGAATGCAACTTCCACTTTATGAGTTAGCGCGAGGTGCATATATGCACGATGGCCGCCTAAATAGGTCAGTAATCTCGGATTGCTGAAGTTATTTTAAGATCTTTGAAGCGTCTTAAAAATATCTGGAAGGTATTGGGTAGGTCAACTGGAACAGCAAGCGGAAACAGGAACACGTTGCAGGGTCACATGCAAAACATAGTGAGTGACCGCGGGTTAGTCAAACGGATTCAACATCATTTAAAGCCCCAAAATCAAAATTGTATTCTACCTACTAGCCTTCTTAAATTCCTCATGAAACAGGTTAGGAGAATATCAAGACACCTCATCTTTGTTGATCGTTTCCTTTGTTCTTGTGTCGTTTATGGTTGATCAAGTAGTAATATCGTGAGGAGAAATTAAATGCTTGGCACTACTGGGGCTTAAGGGGTTAACGAGTTGGCTCAACGAATGCAACGTTCAGTGTTGTTCACCCCTGAAAAAATAAAATAAAATGAAAGAACATGATCCAACACTGGTCGCAAATGGAACAGCTTTGTTCTTTCAGGGACAGCCAGCGACCCTTTTAAAGGGACATTTGTACAAGCTGTTACAGACAGGTTGATGTCTTTGGATCCTTAGAAAAGCTGAGACTAAAGCAACGGAAAATTTTAATGAAAGAAACCTTATGTCCCGAATTTCTGAGCTTCTGCTGGCTTCTAAAATATGCTAGCTCAGACCTGATTTTACACTCTACTATCCCAAAGAACAATAAATTTATTTCCCGTTTTAAGAAAGTTTAAGGAAACATTTCGTCAGACGAAACTCTTGAATTCGATTATCTCAGGCAACGTAGGCCTTCTGAACAGATATTCCCCCAAAACGAACCTTTGAGTGCCCCTGTTATTTAAACACAGATCCAAGTAGAATTTACTATTTAATATTGCTATGGCTTCCACCCTAATAATAATAATAATAATAATAATAATAATAATAACAATAACAATAATAATAATAATAATTTATTAATTGCTATAGCGCCTTTTAACATATGAATGATCAAAAGCGCTTTACATTCACAACATACTAGTTAAAATTTATGATACGAATCTATGATAGATAAAACCGATAACAAAGGAAAAATGCTAATAAAAATGCATTAATAAAATGAGAATAAAATGAAATATATTAAAACTACGTAAAAGCTAATCTAAAAAGGTGTGTCTTGAGATGTCTCTTAACGGGCGCCCAGTGATTCGATTTCACGGATATGCGCGGGAAGGCTGTTCCACAATGTAGGGGCGGCAGCGTAAAACGATCTAGCGCCTAAAGTTGCCAACATGCACCCCATAGGACGTTCCAAAACAATAGTGTAATTCGATCTTAACTGAGTTACTGAGTTGCAGAGTAACTCGAATTTGTAAACTTGAGAATCAGTGTTGAATTTCGATCGCAGTTAAACAGCTTCGTTTAACAAAAGGGCCAGTATTATCTTGCAGCACAATTTTATTCAAATTTTATTCTACCACCACCACCACCACCACATTAAATGTGGTGACAGAGGAAAACAACAAAATTGTGGTGGTGTTGGTGGTCGCGCTGGTGGTAGACAAAAAATTAGAATTGTCGTGGTGGTGGAGAAAACAATAGAATTGTGGTGGTGGTGGTGGTGGAGAAAACAATAGAATTGTGGTGGTGGTGGTGGTGGTGGCGGCGGCGGTTGCGGTTGCGGCGCTGGTGGTGGTGGTGGAGGCATAAGACAATTGTGGAGGAGGAGGAGGAGGAGGAGGAGGAGGAGGAGGAGGGAAATAAAAATTGTGGAGGAGGATATAGAGGCTGTGATGAGAAAACTAGCATACTGTTGAGTCAAAGAAATAAATCAAATAGGAAAAATGTTTGTCTGTTGAAATTAAATTTTCACTTAAAATCTGTGTGCCATGAGCCAAACATAAACATGACGTGATGGACAAGCCAGTCAAACCGGTCATAGGCTAATGAGATCCCTGCGAATTTTATTCAAGAGTACAAGACAATAGACTATGACTTCATCGGCGTTAATGTCTGCCACACAAAAGTTAATTAAATCCACAAAAAGGGGTCTAAAACATCCCTACTATACTATTCGAATCCCGTAACCACTCGACAACATTGCCGGTTACCAGTCTTTTCTCACCCGATGATGAATTTTTTTGTTGGCAGTTTGTATTTACCACATGCAATACCGTACCACAATTCTTGCAAGGGACGACGAGTATAGAGAGAGAAAGATTGCGTATAAGAACGGTCCTAGCCTTGAATCTTTGTAGAGTTCCAGCAATTTACATGGAAATGGTGGCTGCTGGCTACACTCATTTCAGTCTTTAACGCTTACAATTTTAACGTTTCTTAGATATGTTTTGCATTATGTATTTTTCTTAATGACCACAACATTTGTATATTTAGCAGATATCAAGACGCCGAATTTGTTACGAGGAATGCCTTAGGAGGACTAGTATGTAGATTTTTTATTTAATTTGGTTTTGCCTTGTTTTTTTCTTCAGAAGTTAGACAAAGTGGGTAGATTGCATGCACATACTCAGACCATCTTCTTCCCCCATCCCGACAGGAAGCCTATTTTCCAGAGCACTTTAACAGCTCATGTTGGGAAAACCCACCGAACATAGAATTACCCCTATGCACAGTCTACTTAAAGTAGTAGTAGCTTCAAAAGGTTTGTACTCTGGAAAAAAAATTCGTCCACCCATCAGCCAAACCTTTTGTAGTTGCCAGTGGATCGGTCAGTGGGCCAGCTTGTAATTCATTCAGTCAACTGGGGTTGCAGGACAAATTTTATTTGATTTCAGGAAGAAAAATATTGCATTTGAAGATGAACTTGTCCTTCCCATATGGTTAACTCGCTGACTAAGTCAGTATCAAGCCACATTTCTTACATTTTCTCTACCATTATAGGAAAACAATACTTTCAAGGAATTCAGCACATCAAACCATTTTCCAAGAGAATCAAACGAGGTAAGCTTAGTTGGGTAATGGCTTGTACTTAGTCAATCAGTTGTCTGCATGCTATTGTCAGTCAGTCCGTCAGTCGGTCGGTCAGTCAGTCAGTCAGTCCGTCAGTCAGTCAGCCAGTCGGCCAGTCAGTCATTTAGCTAGTCAGTGTGTCAACGGCTGGTGGATTGATTGACTGATTAGAGCAGTTTCCAATTGATTGTCAAGAGCAATGAGGAGTAACGTTGCGTTCTGGATTTTGCTTTAGTTCGCAATAACTTGCGCACTTTCTCAACCATATCAGACGTAAAACCAAACTCATAATGACTTACTTGCGCACGTTTTTGCACCCTTGACGCCAATGATTTGTCCGTTGTGTTGATTGGAGCTGTTGTGACTGGTACATATTTCGCTCCTCCACAATTTTATTTCCGTCTTTCTCATCCTTCACACTTTTATTTTGTGTCCTCCACCACTGCCACCACCTCCACCGCCGCTAACACTACAATTCTATTGTTTTAAGCGATGTTTCGCCACTACCACCATCACCACAAGTCTACTGTTTTCACCACCACTGCCATCCCCGCCACGGACACCACAATTCTATTGTTTTAACCAACACAACCGCTGCCACCCCCACAACATCCAGGAGGTGGAGGTGGTGGTGGTGGAAACAATAGTTTTGTGGTGGTGGTGGAACAATAGAATTTTGGTGGTGGTGGCTTTGGTGGAGGAAACAAAAACGGCTTATAACATGTAGTCTTTTCTATTGTCTATGAACGCTTCTCCACTTGATCTATGAGTATATCTATGACATATGCATTATGATAATTTCACTCTTTTTGTTGTTTACGTTTAGACGCCTTAAATGATAAAGAAACTTCAGTGCAATACACTGACTTTCAAGGTAATAAAAGTGTCTTAGTTTGTACCTTTGCAAATCCTAGGCTATTTTTTTTGGTTAATAGAATAATGCTTGAACACTCGGCTCACCATCAGAACTTACAATATTCGATATTTATAACAAGTAGTCTCTTAGGAGACATAAATGTTACCGTGTTATATTGTGAACACGCGAATCCAATCGGTTGGCTAAATAGAGTTTTTCTATCGAGAAGCTATCGCCATATCAGAAGATATTCAAAAATCAAAAAGAAACGATCGAACTTATAAAAAAAAAAGGTTGATTTCATTATCTTGATACCTAGACAGAAAATTCAGTCTTGGCGAGTTATAAATTTTTAATATCAGAGTCGGTGTATTTTTTGTTCGAAAGAAATTTAGTTTCCTGTGGAAACGGGTTTCTTTAACCTAGCATATAAGCTTCGGGTAACGTTTGTAATAAGAACATCAGATTTCCCACCAGCAACTATCACCGATATCTTCTCGACAGAAACACTCCAATAGTTCACACTGAGTTGCCTTCGTTTTTGGTGGTTTAAAATGAACAAATGGCGTAGTAGTGCTCCTCCACTGAGAAAAAAAAAACAAAACAAAAAAAAGAAAAGAAAAGAAAAAGAGCTGTCAGGAATTAGTGTCCGTCCGGCGAAAAAAAACCTGGATGGAGAGTATCAGTTGGCCGAAAATCTCAAAACTAAGTAGGGTTTCTGATTTTTTTTTCAATTTTTTAACGTCTATTTTTGTTTCTATTATTTTTCTTTTTGTTGCTGTTTAAATTGGTTTTATTGCAGTTTTTCTTCTGAAACGCAATTTTGGTGCACTGTAGAGTTGGAAAAATCATTTCTGGGGCGGAAAAATTTTGTGGTGAACAATGAAAACAAAAGAGTGTTCTGTCTCGGGACGCATCGGCACATCCTTGGGAATTTAATGCCCTTAAAACTAGCATTTGAGCCCCAGAAGCTTCCCTTCTCGGGCTAGTATTTCTTTAAGAACATCACATTTCCGGGAAGCAGCTATCAGTCGATAGTCCCTCGTCATAAATGCTCTACTGTGTGGGTAGAGTCCCTCTGCAGATCACCACTATCACTTTGCGTGATCAATTTAAGCCAGTCAGACTAGAAGGAAATTTAGTGATGAACATGACAAGTCTAGAAACAATGTTTGGGCTGTGGCCTTGGAAACTTCAAATTCCACGGATTCTTTTTAGGAAAAAGAAGCGACCTAAACATCACTGTTTTAACACGAGTGAGGACCATAACTATGCTTTAGCACCTTAACGTTGTTTAAGAGTACAAACTAAGGCCAAATACCAGTTTCCTTTTTTTATATATATAAATAACAAGAACAATTTTCTTGCATGCAGGCAAAGTATGTGAGAATGCATCAGAAGGAAGAGGACTTTCAAGATCTGATGGGTTACACGCAAGCTTCCACAAATGGGGCAACACGGGGAGGTTTTTTGCAAACGTATCGTGGAATCCTCTACCCAGTACGTAAAACAAAAAACAGTAATTTAAGTGACATACCTAAACGACTCGCAAAATGAAGGGAAATATGCATACATGGAGCTGAAGGTTAAAGAGAAGTCCGGGTTGGGTCTGTGGGGAAGGAGAAGCAATGGGAGCGTATTTTACTCCCGACCATTTTTTTTTCTGTAACGTTGTATAAAGAACAGTTTAAAAGGTGCGTTTTTGTTGTTGTTGTTGGATCAATCGGCTGTATCTGGCACTGCAAGTTGAATAGAAATTGAAAGAAACCAAATGAATAGAGTGGAAACCCAATAAAACGACCACCTACAGCTACGAACAAAGGCTGAAAAGCTTTTTTCTTAGCGAACAACAATTAACTGGAAATAGAGGACGATGCTCACGAAAGAAAATATCTACCTGGATAATTTTGTCAGGCGATAAAGACGAGGTGGGGGTATTAACGGTGCGGCCATCCGAGGTGGGAATCCATAACAGCTTACTTCTACTTCTTGGATTTTAGAGGAACAAGGAATCTGTCATGATCATAACACGACAAAGAAATCAGAAGACAATGACAACAACATAGCACAACAAGAAAAAAAAAGACACTATTAGGCTTTGCTCATAAGACATTTCACTCTTCTCTTTTTTGTTCCCTCACCGAGGGAACAATGTACGGTTACATCTGGTCAATTTTATAAATATGTGTTTTTTCTTTCTTTTTACTAACACGGTTTTCCTTTGTGCCAGATAGGAGAGCGAACTGGACTGGATACACGTTGATCTACCAAATGGAAAACCAATTTTCCACTTTCTATTGCCGACACCTGAAAAAGGTGAGAATATGGCAGACTGAAAGCACCCTTTTTAAGTCTATTTCCAAAGGAAAAAAGGGGGGGAGTTGGGGTGGGGGCTGGATCAGGAACGTGAATTCTGAAGTAAACTTATATCCACTATTGTGCATTTCAGGACGCTACCTTCTCTGTTGTCACTAATTCTTCATTCGGCTTGTCAGAAAACTCGAAGATTTGGTTCCTGGTAAGTATTATCAGTTTTAATATCATTTACGTTTATTTTGTTGTCAATAATCGTCAACTGGTTCATGCTCGTCACAGCTAGCCTTCTTAAATGCATTAAAATGTTACTGAAGAATTAACGGTTAAGAAAGTTAAGGCCCACGATACTTTCGCGTTTAGCCATTACCTTGAAATAAGTAAGTGATGTGAGGAAAATCCTCACATCGATTCCTGTAAGTGTAATGGGTGGTTGAGGTACATACTCAACGTAAAGGTTTGTCATTACCTAGTTCCATACTTGAACTGTGGTCATACGTGGTAATGCATTATTGTACGTCATAATCTCCGCGGTATTTTGGGTTGACCATGTCTTTCGGCGGGGTTATCTATTCGGTGCGTTCGAGTTTCGGAAACCGTTACATTAGAGAAGATGGTGTCGTTACTTTGGGAACTCTACAGTAATTTAAAGCATACAACGAGCTGCCATTGCTTACATGCCGATAGAGGAAGATGCGTCTTTTGAACTAAATAAAAGGAAATTTATGGTCTACTGAGTAGAAAATAGTTTGGAAATTAACATACGAGTGTTCTCTTTTGAGTAATTTGCTTTCTTTAGTTGACCTGGACAATTCTAAGAAAACATAATACACACGTGTATAAAAAGGCTAGCCTAACAGCGGTGCTCCCAAGGAGTAAGCCTGGTAAAATCACTTTTAGCCCAGAACCCCGTCGTTAAGTTATTTGTATAACGTTTTTGTTTCTGTTTCTAATACTGATACGTGTCTACACAAATATTTGAAACAAATACTGTCTCAGAATAAATCTTACTACAGTCATGCTTAGCATAGAACGTTTGGAGAAAGTCCATTAAAATGGGCCAAACATGCTAGAAATAGTCAAATTCACTCCAAATCATGCTTTTGCTAATTAAAAAATTGTTTTGTTTTAGCTAAATTGGCGATTCTATGTTTAGTCGTTAGTTTGGAACTCAAATGTCATTCACTACAAAATTAATTAAAACATAATAAAGAACATGAACATTAGTACGAGGGTAGTTCGCCCTTTTGCACCATAAAACACGTGAGTATTCAAGGACACCTCGAACATTTCTGCCTTTCCATGTGAACTACGAGGAAGTTAATTTCACGGCTACTTTGAGCAAAATTTTCGCAACTTTGTCAAACCTTTTCAGGAAGGTTATAGTAAACATGTGAATAATAAACGTGAAATCGCTCAACTGTACAATTCGTACGATGTATATCCACTCTTGACCATAAAGTGGAAGAAATATTGCCGGGTTGCACTGTCACGCCATACAAAAATGAATTCGAAACCATTCAATAAAAGACGCCAAGAATTTCAATCGTTATCAAAGATTAATAAATAAACAACTTCTCTAAGTCTCAGGGCTATGCGGTACAGTGTTCTTGAGTTATTTGCCAAAATGTTCCACGGAAATTTATAGAGCTCAGTATGTAGACGCCCGCATATTGGTGTACCGTCAAAGAAAACACCTAGAATTCACTTTTGCTATGGAAGCGATTACTTTTAGCTCGTGTCAGCTAGCATACTTTTACGTAAACACCTCACTTAATACTTGAAATGTTCAAACTGCTGAAAATCCTAACAAAACAGCTTTGTCACGGCGCCATCTTGATGTCACGTACGGCGGAGAACTCGAAAATTCAGAATGGTCTAGTTTAAAAACGAAGGGAGCTACCAAGCTGAAAACTTGTAAAAAGGTATATTTTTATGTCATCTTACACCTGTTGTCGATAAAAATTCAGCAGGCCAAGTGAGTTTTGATTTTAGAATTTTATGACGTCACATGCAAACCAGCAATTTGAAAATTAGAGTCCTTGAAATGATCGCTTTCCTCAACAAAGGATTTCTTTCCTTTAGCTCTCCAATTTATTCTATATGCGTCATCGAGAATTCTTCAGATCATCTCCTGACCATGCAGAGCTATTATATGGTATGTTCTTATTCAAAGAAAGTAAAATACCGTCTTGAAAATCGAGCGTACGATAAGCCTGTGGCCATGTTGTTGACTTTTAGGCTATATTTCTCCCGTGATAACAGACCATACGAGTTTTACTACTTGTCAGTAGTATTTAGTGAATGAGTTATTGCTCTTTATCTTGTTAACATCTATCTTGAAGGAGTAAAATTTGGAGGCCTCAAAAACAGAGGATTTAGCCCGAGGGAAGTCCATCATTTTTCACCAGTATGTAAAAGCGTGAGCTTTCAAGGACACTTCAAACATTCTACACGAAGAATGGCGCGGCGGTCTCCGTCGTCGTCGCCATTTTCGTTGTACGGTCATCACCGCCTCAAAAACGAATCGCATAAATGTACATATCTTATGAGTATGGAGCTCTGCTATTACTGTTTCCAGGAAAACACGTTGGACTACTAACGAAGAAACTAATTTGAATGTGAATAAACGCTTATTAATGAAAACGCTTCTCTCCTACAGATTACCTCTATCCCACATGTATATGATGAAAACCAAGGTTTTGAATGTAAGTAAGAAAGATACACTATGTTAAAACAGTAGTTATAAATAATCTTATCCCTTCATAAACTCATGTGACCTCTTACTTATCACTATTTTCCTCTAAAGGGTGACGACTATTTTCCTCAAGGGTGACGACCTTGCAGCCGCACCTACGTCTCCAGTACAAGGGGCGGTAAAAATCGTACTGTCCTGCCAAGTGCGCAGCACGCGAGCAAATAACTAGTATTTAAGAGATTTCAACCACAAGATTAAGAAGCTAGACGATCGCATTGGGATTTTTATCTGGTAACAACTGGAAAAATTACAGTACTCAAGAAAAATATACAAAATGTTTGCCGGGAAAACAAACAAACGATTGTTTGTTTGGTTGTTTTTTTAACTCTATTGTTTAAACGAAAAAAAATTAAAAACAAAAACAAAAACAAAAACAAATAAATAAAAACCTTGTGGTTAATTAAAATTACGATATCCTGTGGCCAATAAATACTACGTAATGTTGAGGCTACCTCATTATTGTGCTACTTGTAGCTTACTCTTGTTCTCAATCATAATATCGAAAAACGCGATATCCTGTGGTGAATATAACCATGAAAAATGTTGGGGGCAAAATGGTCCATTATTGCGCCAGCTTACTCTTGTTCTCTTTTCGTTCCTTAGATTACGCTGTTATACCTGAATCAGGTGGATACTTTTGCTATAATGTCAGTAATAGATACTTACCTTTCCTAACGAACAAAAATCTGCGATTCAACACTGAGTAAAGCGGGTAGATGAAAGCTAAAAAGCCTGTTACTGTTTTGTCTACTCTCGAAACAGTCTTAAACCAATGACTGTGATGTTTAACTGAAGCAATTTCTGTCTTGTATGATCGTTCGGTCGCAGTTCCGACATTGGTGAGTTTACTATTTTGATATTGACATGGAAAGAGCACAGATCAAGTGAAAACCTTTTCCCGGCTGGGCATGCTGCAGCGAGCACGTAAGATCTTGCCTCGATGTGCCTGTATCGTAGTACACAATGCCATAAATTGCCATTGTTTGACTGCTGCTCACATAATGTGTCTGGGACAGCTGTGGTGAAGGGTGCGAGGACTATCTACTTGTAGAGAGATTACTCTGCTAAACCGGAAATTTCTTTCTAAATATTTTGACTACAAAAATTAAAGTATGAACAAACACTAAATGCCAATAGTGTTACTAACCTCTTTAACTATTTTTTTTTCTGTTCATAGACAAGGTAACTCACACAACAACACCTTCGTTTCCTGGTAGGTAATAAATTGCTTCGATCGACCAAGGCGAGAACGTGTGAACGCCGCAACACTTGGCATGATATCCAATTTCCGCATAAGGCAATATACGCTGATTACCAGTTTGTGCGCTGATATCCAGAAAGAAAGATTGAAATTCAACAAACCTGATTGACAACTTAGGTTAAAAGCATCCAAGCTAGTCATCTAAGGCAACGTACATTAAAGTAAATGTTGAAGTAACTAGACAGTTAACAGTCCTTTTCTGGATTATCGAGAGCACGAACACTCCAGGCATCGCCGCGAGACTGGAGCAAGCAGAAAAAAACAAGGAGAGACAAGTGGACTTAATGCATCTTTGTTAATTATTCAGTGTCAGCTGATTTATCATTTTCCATTAGTTCTTTGGTCCAGTTGCCACACTCTTGCACATAACTATGCTTTAGCTGTCTACACGCTTTTTATTGTGGGAGAAGCTTGAAGCAACATAAATGAAAACGGCTATTTCTTTTGTTATTTGTTTCTAAACACTTACACTTTTTTATGTTTTTGTTTATGAATTTTTTTGTTCTGTCTTCCTAGCTTACTCTTCAAATCTGACAAGCCGCACAGGTATTTAGCTAGAAGTAATAAGAATAAATTAGAAGTAATACTGTATATGCAAGATAGTAAGAAAGGAAAATTTCAACAAATCAAGACGAATTAAAGATCTGTATCCGATTTACTGCGGGTGATGTATTCATCAAACAGACACTTTCTTTGTGATTGTTAATTAACAATTAAAGGATGAGGTTGATCATTTCGGGGGAATTTTTGAAGGCAGAGGCTTACAAGTGTTTTGTCGTAAACAACTCTATTTTTAAGCTCTCTCCAAGACTTTCCAATATAGTTTTACAAAACTCAGCTTAAAAAAAGTTGTTCAATCCTTAAAGTTTGAGAAACGTTTACTAAAAAAATGAACTTTTGACTGAATACAATAATAAAATAATAATAATAATAATAATAATAACAATAAATAGCTTACGCTTTAGTCTACGTGAAGCTCTTGCGTTAATAAAGGCTATTACCTGAAAAAAAAATAGCGTCACTTCTTGCTGCATAAGAGTTACTCGCCTTTTGTGTGCAAGAACAAGCAAAAAAGCCGTGCTGATAAAAAAAAAAATACTTCAATGAATGAAAGGATTTGTTTCGAAATTTATTGCTTTGTTTATATAAATATTTTATTTAGATAAAAATGTCTTTAACAAATAAAAGGGTAAAACAATAACACCGGCACAAAAGTATTAGGTTATTTTGTTACAACATGTAATGCAAAGGAGGAGTGAAAGAAGGAGGGGCGGGCCGATCGCTCCTTTAGTCAGCGATTGCCTTAATGTTTCCTTGGGTTGAAAACTTACAGCTCCTGCTGACAGTAAAAACGTGTGAACGCCGCAACACTTGGCATGATATCCAATTTCCTTATAAGGCAATAAGTAGGGTTATACGCTGATTACCAGTATGTGCCCTGATATCCAAAAAGAAAGGTAGGAATTCAACAAACCTGATTGGCAACTTAGGTTAAAAGCACCCACGCTAGTCATCTAAGGCAATCCACCCTACAGTAAATGTTAAAGTTACTAGACAGGTAACAGTCCCTTTCTGGATTATCGAGAGCGCGAGCCCTCAATATCACCGCGAGACTGGAGCGAGAAGAAAAAATATGGAGGGACAAGCGGACTTAATTCAACTTTGTCAATTATCCAGTGTCATATTTATCATTTTTCATTAGTTTCTGGTCCACTTGCACATTACTATGCTTCAGCTGTCTACACGCTTTTTTTGTTTGTAATGGTAGAAGCTTGAAGCAACATAAATTAAAACGGTTATTTCTTTTGTCATTTGTTTCACACACTTTGCTGATTTTATTTTTCTGTTTGTTTTGTTTTTCAAGTTTACTCTACAAATCTGACAAGCAGCACAGGTATTCAGTTAGAAGTAGTAAGAACAAATTAAAAGTAATATTGTATACATAAGATGGGAGGTCGTGTTGTATCCATCTTGTAACTCGAACCCGAAAGTGAGAAATGTTAAATCGGATACAAGGCGAAAAAGAACGTATATTGTTTATGGCACGGATACGGCTTTCGTTATGTTACAATATTTTGAAAAGATTTCACCTTTAGTAGAAAGCCTGTGACGTGCGCTACAAGATGAGGTACACATTATGGGTTGCCTCGCTGCTGGGGCCAGTGACGTCATTCAAGATGGCCGCCCTATTGGGCTCCATCTTGGATTTTACCAAAAATTAGAAGTTGTCAAAAAACGTTAAAAATTGCAAAGTTTGATGCTGGACATGTAGCATATGACATAATTAAACATTTTTTGCATTTTCCACTTAAAAAGAGTTAAAAAAACCGAATTTTTCTTCCAAATGGCTTGACCACCTGCTACTTATGACGTCTTATCTCGTAACCATAGCAATCGATTCTCACCAAAATTATATCAAAATGTGTCTTAGGGATATGCCCACAGCTACTGAAAACAGCAGGTTTAGATGATAATTCGTTTCGGAAAAATTCCAGGAAACCCTTTGGAGGTGGGTGGCTTCCCCCTAGTAAGCCCGAGAGTTAATGTATAGAAAAGGGAAAATTCCAAGTAAGGGCCTAATCGCATTAATGGACAAAGTTGGGATTTGTTTGAGGTTGGTCTAGACAAATTTTGTGTGAATTTGCCCAGAGACAAAATGTTTGTCTTAAAATCGCAATCGTACTAGGGAGAAAATAAGCTAACAAATTTGGTCCACGTTTTCATATTTTCTCGACTCTCCAATTAATCGTATTTTTCATCCCTTAGCTAAACTCGCCTCCTGCTTTTTCTAATACTGTGTTCTCTTTCGTTCGGCTGAGGAAAGTAGACGGTCGACATCCGTCACACCAGTGATGCAGTTGCGCTTGCAGATCAGAGATTCCGAGCTGGCCTTTGAAGGAGCTGTGCTGGTAGTGCTTTCATATGGTGTCCACGTTTAGGGGAATCCGCGATTAAAAGAACCGTTTTATACATATCAAGGAGAATACAAGTTGAGACACGATTCATGGTTGCAGAATGGTCACGTTTTCGCAGAAAGTCTACCTCGTGGTGAATCTGTTATCAATCAACTGTCAGATCACCTCCGAATCAAAACACCCTCGCCTATTGTTTCTCGAGATTTGTATCAGTTTGGCCTGCCTCGGAGGTACTCGACGGCCTCTTTGAAATTTGTCTGGCGGTGAACAACTTTTGATCTGGGCAAAAAACGCAATCGCAACTGGTTTTTCGTCATGATGACAGATTTTTATTTATTTATTTATTTTTTTGACACCACCAAAGAGTTTTGTCCTCTAGTGCGTTTAGGTCCTAAGTCAAGATGAATTAATAAAGAGCTGTATCCGATTTACTGTGGGTAATGTATTCATCAAACAGTCACTTTCTTTGTATTTTCTTTGTGATTGTTAATTAACAGTTAAAGGGTGAGGTTGAGCACGATGGGGGGATTTTCAAGGCCGGGGGCTTACAAGTGTTATGTCGTAAACAGCTGTATTTTCAAGCTCTCTCCAAAAGTTTCCAATATAGTTTTACAAAACCCATGTTGATACAGTTGTTCAAACCTTTAAGTTTGAAAATAATAATAATAATAATAATAATAATAATAATAGCAATAATAATAAATAGCTTACGTAAAAAAAAGAGTTAGCGAAGCTCTTGCGTCAACAAAGGCTATTATCGAAAAATGGTATTACTTCTAAATGCATAAGACTTACTCGCCTTTTGTGTGTGTGGGAATGACGTAACGAAAATAGTTCCAGTCGGAATTAGAGTGTGCCTGTGTGCCAATCAAATAAAGTTAGTGGCAGCAGTGTATGATAACAAGTGTTACCATTATGATTACACAAGTACTAGCGTTAGGATTTACTGTCATTTTTTTGTGTAGGTGAATCAGACCAAGCAACAATGTCTTCGTTTCCAGGTAAGAAATGAATATACTTTGGCGACAAGCAAAAACCGCCGTGTTAACAAATCAATTACTTCAATGAAAGAAAGAATTTGTTTTGAAATTTATTTCTTTATTTATATAACTTTTTTATTTGTATAAAAATGTCTTTAACGAATAATTAAAAGGGCAAAAAATAACACCGGCACAAAAGTATTAGGTTATTTTGTTACAACACGCAAGGCAAAGGAGGAGTGAAAGAAGGAGGGGCGGGCCGAACGCTCCTTTAATCAGCGATTGCCTTAGTATTTCCTTGCATTGAAAACTTACGGCTCCTGCTGACAGTAAAATATATCATCTTAAGCAGTTGAAATTAAAGAACGTCAAAGAAAACTAAAAAAAAATAAGGATTGAACATACCGGTGCAGTGCTCTAACCAACTAAGCGGTCAAGGCAACCAGGAGCTGGTCATTTGTGAAGGTAACCTAAGCCAGATTTTTTTGCCATTTTTTTTTTAGTTTCTTTAGTTTCAACTGTTTAAGGTACAGCTTGAACTGTGATGGTTGTGATCATTTTTTACTTCTTCTGAAGTTCACATACGGTTTATCTTTTTTTTCTTCAATATATTCACACCAAATTATGCTCCATCTACGGGATTAATACGAATTCCCAAATGACCAGCTCGCAGTTTGCTCCAAATTTCCGGTTCGTTAGAGCGATGCTCCAGCATTGTAGGGTCGTGTTTGTGAGTTGTTTAAGTCTCATTTTTTTTAGGTTCTTGAATTTCATCTTCTTAAGTTGATCTCTTAAAAAGCTAAGGAAGCCAACATTTCATACTTTATCAGCAGTTCGTAGATGATGGTCTGTCTCAGATGGTTTCAAGTTCCTACCCAGGGCGGTTGTATGGGGATCAAAATTGTTTCTCCAGCTCTCCGGAGTCTATTTTGCAACCGCTGCTCCTCGGTGTGACTGCTCAAGTATTCAGATGACCTTAGCTGAACGTTTGCAATAATTATCCGAGGTACTCTGCCACAACCAGCTGGCGGGTCGGGTGCCAGAGACGGTTATAGGTATCTCCGGGGGTCCTCCTAAACCTGGCCCGGTTATTCAAACAAAGTTTAGACGTGGTTTAACAAAACCGCGGTCTAATTCGATTTAAATCTGGCCAACCCGAATATGTAAACTTTCTTTACCTTATTAAATGTCAAGCAGACAGATAGCACATACTACGAGACCATTGTCTCTTTCAAATAACCCACTTGTAAGGACATGTAGGGGCTCTATGTCAGACGTCGTCTAAATAATTGGCCCACTGGAAAGTTTCTAGTCTATCATCGTGATACTTGAAGTCTTTTCATAATTTCTTTTTCAACAGGAAGCAAGACTTCAGTCAGTAACGTTGCCACTTTTTTCATTGTCTCAGCGGTGTTTGCACTGTTAATTGGTGTGGCTGCTTTAGTGTTTTGGTACTTCTGCTGCTCAAAGAAACCTACACCCCCCATTTCAGGTCAGTGACAGGAAATGCGTTTCTGAAAGGTTTTGATCGGAAAAAAATACATATGAACGCGCTAACTTCCGGAATCAATCGTTTGAAGTCATTCTGTTTTTAATTCTTAAGAGCTTAAGGTGATTCCATTCAATTGCATTGCGCATCCTTTCTGCGCATCATTTTTTGCGTGATTAGCGCGCGCACGAGCGCTCGCGCGTTCGGAACTTGATAGGTTTCCTCTGGAAGCTGAGCTGTTCAGAGAAATAAATGGTCGTTTTCTCCCAAACGAACTCGGTGACCCCACTTTTTTATTCCATTTATTTAAGGAAAATACGACTTTACATGATATATTCAAATTTGAAG
>Ga0126336_10000442_pt1 | contig 16629 bp, 10 predicted proteins | sample SidCmetagenome_FD_92530 | JGI IMG/M metagenome (GOLD analysis project Ga0126336, IMG submission 92530) | Coral microbial communities from El Islote,Puerto Morelos, Mexico - Siderastrea C C metagenome | ecosystem: Host-associated > Invertebrates > Cnidaria > Coral | place: El Islote,Puerto... | reverse complement strand
TTCAAAACCACGGATGTGCCATGATGAACGGTTTCTAAATTTATGGATCAAGGATTGCCCCTTTTCTCTCGATTACCTTTCTGATCTCCCTAGATACGTTGGTCCTGGCCATTATCAGACGGTTTGTGATGACAAAAGTGGCTATGATCATATCTGTTTAACTCCGTCTAGTAGAACCCTTTTCGGGCTTTTTTGGAGAGGTTGCTATTTCGTGTACAATACCCTTCTCTTCGGCTGGAAGGCGAGTGCCTACGTGTACCACACGACCGGTTTGTTGGCGACCAGTTATATTGGAACACTTGGCGTGCCCTGCTCTCAATACATCGATGACCGTCATGCACGCCAGCTTGTGGCACACAATGGACCAATTTTGAATTAGCCGAAGCCGCTGCTTTTATTGTTGTTTCGGTCCTCACTTCCCTGGGTTATACCCTTGCCTTGTCAAAGTCGTCTCTCGTCCCTTCCCAGTGTTTCCGTTTTTTGTGTTACCTTTCGGACTCCGGTTTATCGGCGTTTGTCCTTCCGGAAGACAAGAAGTTCAAGTTTAAGGCCTTACGAGAATCCATTCTGTCTCAAGAAACTGTGGATGTTAAAACTTTTGCAGCGTTTTGCAGGTAAAGCTACCTCGTTGTCTATTGCAGTTCCCGCCGCTCAGCTTTATGCCCGTGCCTCGTTCCGTGCTACCTCGTCCTGTTCTAAATCACCAAATAAGCCCAATAAGGTCTCAGGCAACCTATTGACAGAAATCCAATATTGGAGATTTCTGGATAACTGGCAAGGTTGTCTTCCCTGGTTTGACGAGAGTTCATAACCACTTACTCCGACGCGTCGAATTCAGGCTGGGGTGGTGTCTTCACCGACAAATCTGGAAATTCTATTGAAGTGCGTGACTTCTGGTTGTCTTCGAAAAGTACCCAACTAGTCCAATAAAGTTATGCCGGGAGGTCAAAATGCTTGCAACAGTATTTTTCTTTTTACATTGTTTGTCTTTGAGGCATGTATATTAACATAGTAAAAGTCAACAAAAATCAACTCATGGGAAATACGTAAAAAATCCACGGGTTGATGACTGCCATATTCTAACGCTAATTAGCCATTGTAAACTGTTCCATCACGACATTTACTAGTTTTAGTTACACTTAACATGTAAAAATAAAGGACTATTAGGTAAAGTGTACATTTAAGTTCTATCATGGGCCGTTTTCCAACAAATATTCTACAAAAAAGTGTTTAAATAGTAATTTCTCAACCCTTGCTGGTCAGTTACTGGACTACTATCCCTTAAATTGATATCTCGAACATCACCTGATTGTCTATCGGTACCTTTCTAACGGTAGTGAAGTTAATTCATAAGGCATCAAGTTCTCCCTGTATCGCTATCTGTATCTGTCAGAACTGGTGAATTGAAACAAGCACTTCCACGACACTCTCCACAGACAGGTGAGCAGTCAAGTCCGTGCTTTCTGCAACTGCAGTGAGCCGTGTTACAGTCGAGCTTGCAGTTACATCTGATAACTCGGAGGAGAGTTTCCGGTGCAGGTGGTTTGTCGGTCATTACTGGAATTAGAGTACCATCTGTTTCTTTCCCTCCCCAGTCACACGGTTGAAGCTCTTGTTTTACAGTCCAAAGTTGTACTTGGTAGTGCACGCGAAGGGAATGAACTTTCGCTGCAGACGACGTCGGAAGCAAGGACTTCACTTCAACTGCGGTTGTGCTTTTAGCTGTCTTTTCGCAAAATCGTCGATGTCGCAAGGCCTCCAAACTGTCGCTCACCTTGCCACCATACACCTCTACCAATGCACGTTCTCCTGCTTTGATAACGTCTTCTTTCAACGAATTGGCATTATAAAATACTTCGGCGTGCTGATATAACTGTGTTCTCTTCTTAAGACCGACGGCCTTTGCAATACCAAACGAGCGTGACGTGGTATCACATCCTAGCAATGCGTGTAGAAGTGGGAGATGTCTGCAGAGGTTTGACCCGAGCACAGAACAAGTAGCCTGGATGTCCCAAACCTTGCCTTGCGTGGACCCTTGTTTCGGCTCTGGCTTGAAGAAAATTTTCTTCTTGCAATTGTTTCCATGGTAGCAGAGTAAAATTAAAATGTCTGTGTCATCTGCGATGACGACGGTGTCTCTGGTAGCAGATACAGAGACCGCAGACTGAGCTATCAGGACATCGGCATCGCCTGCAGCATGAATGGTGTCACACCCCGCCTCCCTTAACTTCTCATTCAGCATATTGATGAAACGTTGTTTGTTCTGTTTGTTTCGCAGGAAGATGTCTTTCTTTACAGTGAGTGTACTCAGAAGATCACAGTGTACAGCTACAGCGTTGGTTGATCCTCTTCTTAAGTGTGCTGCGTCTTTAACTGAGGGCCCGTCCGAATAACCGTCAAATACAACAATACACCTGTCATATTTTTGAGTGACATAATGAACATAGCAGCTGCAGATGTCACAAAAGGTTGCATGTTTCCATGGGATACGATGAAGCAGTGCTCCTCCATCAAGAACATAGAGTGGTTGACTAGGCTGTGATATTTGTTCAGGTTTGAGTTCATTCCATAAGGCGTCAGCTAGCACTGGTTTATCTGCTTGTCTTGGGACAAATGTGGTTGCAAACAAAGCAGCAGGGTAGCTGCAAAGTTCGTACTTAAACAGGTCTTGTAAGTCCATAAATTCATTTGCAGCAACAACGAGCAATCGCTGAAAGAGCAACTGTGGATCAATTTGCACATGTTCCTTGTTTATTGCCACAGCCGCCTTTGATCCAATGGTGGTAGCTTGTTGCTTTCGTTTGAACGAATACTCATTGATACTCTTTCCCTGCATAGACTTAAGGATCATCTGCCCGATATCCCCAGCATTTTCAACATTTACAGATTCGTGTGCTACAACTCCTGATGTTATGCTCCTTAGCGAGGTATCATCCTTAGAAAAGGGGTTCCTTGTGCGTAGAAAGCAGACTAATTGCTCTGTATCCTTGCAGTCTCTCTTCTGTCGAGTATCTGGAGCTTCTACGTGTTGCTCGCTAGTGTTGTAAGCGACGCCAGTGAAATCTTGCATAGACCTGTACACGTCATAGCAGAAAGGCATAGACTTGACCCACACTTAAATCTTTGCAGCTCATTCATTCCTCTTCCTCTTGTAAGGCCACTGGTTGATTTGATGCTGCGCATCAGCGTCTGTTCAATTACCAAATCAGTTGAAAGACCAGCTTAAAATCTATCAGTGCGGCGAGCAACATGTAGACCATTAAAAAAAGTGCATAGATATCTGGATGGTCAGTTTGTAGTGTAACCATTTGCTGAAGGTACACGTATGTCGTTTTGGTATACAAATTATGCCTAGCTGCAGCATAGTAAGGTTGCATCTCTTGCAATGAAAACAAATGAAGACTCCATTATTTATCTCCCGTCTTTTCCGCTCTGAGAAAACGCTTTAGTATATCCACCATTTTCATGTACTGAAGCCAAAGGCCCTGTACTGCTAACTTCATTTCTTTTCTTTTCTTTCTCAAGTCTTGCATCAACATCCTCTAATGTAGCCTTGAATGTTCATCAATACTGCCATCAAACAGCAGCTTGTCTAATGTTTCTTTTGTTTTCTGTAATAAACTACTTGAATCAGTAGACGACACGTTATCAGTGCAGCTTCCTGCCGCGGCAGAACTATCCAGCGGGTCCACTGTCGAAAAATCCACATCGTGATTGGCTGTGCTGGAGAGACTTAACACTTCCCAACAACTCTTCCTCAACTGCTTGTTCTGAATCTTTGCCTTCCTCAAAATCTACTTCTAAATTGCCAGTTTGTGGCATAGAAAAATTTGGCAGAGGAACCTGAAACGCGTCTGCAATAAGAATAATATTGAGCGCTGCGTCAACCAAAAAATGACCCCTGCGAGCTCTCGCTACTGCCTTTCCACTTAGCATGTGCGTGACAGCATTGCTGCCATACACGACTTCTAGTGCTTCAGACAAACCAGAATTCTCCATTAGACGACCTATGCAGCCAAGGTAGCTCATTTCTGTGTGTAGACCACCAATTCGTAACACCACGGACTTTAAATGACTGTCTTGTGGCTCATTTGTTTTGATAGTCCAAGCCTTCCACCACAAGGGCTGATCAAAAGTCATGACAGGTGTGACATGCTGTTTTCTTGCTTGATCAGACAGAACGAGTAGGGTGGAATATATACAGGTCATGTCTGACGGAAATCAATCATAGGTTAAGGAATACCACAGTTGCTTTCCCTGGATGGTTCCCCTTATGTACCATTTGCAGAAACCCAAACCAACCAGGTCGTGGCCACTTTAAAAAAGAAGAGACTTTCCATAAGATGTCTGTCAGTATTTTTGGTTCACCACTGCGAGTAATTGCTTTTAAAGCGCTAAGGTCATGGTAGGTCAGAGGCTGCTTGACCTTGGGGTAGTTGTACTGAGAGACTTTTACTCTTCCTTGTTTAATAATTTCATCACGCGTTACCAATTTCCGGGGAACCACACGAGACATTTCTTGACTAGGGGTGATTGCTGCTATCATACCCATTCCATGGAATGTTCCAAGGTCGTCTAGTGTCCTGATATTGTGGTCCACGTTGTCAGCTGCGAATTGCACTAACTGGTTTTCGGAAGTGGGTGGTGCAATGTCCTGTGTGGTAACCGAGGCACTTCTTAAGTACTTTTGGACTTCACCGCAAGAGCAGCAGAAACCGTGTTGATGCATAGAATCCACGAGAAACTTCGATGCAAAATGGTGATGCATTTGAATTGCTAAACCAATCTGCAGGGATGCAATTAACCCTCTTGGCCTTGTAGCTTGGATAATGGCACGCCCCAGTGAAGCTTGTTTCTTCTCAGTATTTTGTCCTGCAAACAGGACATGTAGAAGGAGCTTTAGGCTGCCTGGCAAAAATGCTATTGCGTTTTCGGTAGTTAAATCCTGGACACCGGGGTATTCAGTTAAAGAATTCAGTGCCTTGATGCTACTTTTTATTAATTTTGCGGCAGTTTGAATAATTCTCCCCTCTTCCTCTTCATCGTCGTTACACTTTGGTAGTTTAAAGTAATCGTATAATATGGCGGAAGCACTTGTTTTCCATGTCATAACGTTTGCCTGTCCCTCCAAGTTGGTAAAAATTACCCTGTTACCAAAATGTTCCTCGAGCTTTTTCTTCATGTACTGAACTCCATAAACCTTTTGCTTTGAACCAGTTTGCTCGAGATATTCCTCCATTTTTTGGGTGAGTTTTTTTGTTGTTTTTTTTGTTTTTTTTTGCAGGGTGATTTCTATAACTGTTCTCTGCTCATCACTGTTTTCTTCGCAATTTCTTACGACAAGTAAGAAAGCCTCGTATTTTTCTTGTAAATCTGCTTAAGAATTCTCAAGTTTTTGCCTTTTGTCAGTCTCAGCACCGTTAAATTGCTTAAGAATATATTCCCCAGTTCTAAAATTTACACTACACTGTTGATAATACACTGCTTTTTGCGCATAAAGATCACTGGCGTATGATAGCCTACTCAACACGTCCTGACTCCACTCATCCTTTCTCTCCTCACAGACTTGTCTTATTAACGTCTCAAATGCACCTGTTTTGACTGGGAAGACGTCATAGCCCCGTTGCCTGCCATCACACTGAGCATGACAAAAAATACAATCTTGGCTGATTTCAAATTTCTTGTTTTGAGATCTTAGTTTGTACGGAGAGGGAGTGTCGACCTGCTCTTTGCTTTTTGCAGGCTGGATGTAGTATTTAACGCCCCATCTTTTTCTGCATTCTTTGTGGACACGCTGTCCTTCCTGAGTACGCACTTCACTTCCTCTTTCTTCGCTTTTTTAGTTGACAGTTGCACTGCCTTTCTTACCGAGGGTAACAATCTCTTCTTGTGGAACTCCTGAGATGTCCTCTGAGTATCAGAGCTGGGTGTCGCCATTACAACTAGATGTGCCCTTGAGATGAAGATCTGTGTAGCCTAGAGACCGCCGATATGACATATAACAATTTTGTGTATATTTATCTTATATTTATTTATTGTATATTGATCTTAAATTATTTTTGGAGAAGATCCCAATGTTTAATCCAATTTATTTAATTTTTGTTATTTACTATACTATAGTGACTTTACCTTCCCTCTGTTGTTTCCTTTTAATTTTGTTTTCGAGAAATTAATTTGCTATAAAAATCAAGATATGGCAAAAACATGAGCGACTGAAAAGGGAACTTTAATTATACGTAGTGTAGTTATTCAGTATCTCGGCATACGCCCGTAAATTTTGCCCGTGCTTTGAATTCGACATTGTTTGTCAGTCTCAAAATTTGCATAAGAGGCAAAATTCAAATTGTAAAGTCACATTTATCCAATTTATTAAACTTACTTTTTTTATGTAAACAATACATGGTCCAATTCTTAAACAGCTATTCAAAAACCCATCCAGTGTTTCATAAGCTGTGAACTGTAGTGTGCAATCAAAGAAGAAATTCTTGTAAAAATTTGCCACACAGTGCATGTGGTCTACTGTTCCTCTACAAATAACAAGGTTTAAATTTTGCGAACTACTATAGCTATAAGCACTCCAATGCAAGGGCTCCAGAATCGTCTTATACAAAGCACATATCAAAAAGTATTACGTGAAATAAATAGTTTTACCTGAAGTTTGAATAACTGGACTGGCGAGACTTGCTCCTCGTCTGTCGTACATAAACTCTGCCCTGCTAATCTTCTGGGGAACTGGTGTCGACCTTATACTCTATCGTCAGCTTCCTGCAACGCAAAACTGGAGCGAACTCAATCTTTTCGTATACTAACATTTATTAATTGTTAATTTTGTTTTTATCCTACCTTAAAACGCGATAAAAGGTTAAAAGTGTGCCTTTACACAGTATTTCAAAGTTGTAATATCAAAGTGCCATGTAGAGCTAAAAAATTCTAAAACTTCGTTATTAGTAATAATAGTAGTAATGGTAATATTTCGTAGCAAGTATCTTCGATGAGAAACCAAAGCATTAATTCGCTCTTTAATAACACTTTACTAAAAAGTTATATGATTAATACCACTTGAAATGAAATTTTGTTGTAAAACTTATCTGTGATGAGGCTATTTTGCATAAAAACATGGCGTCTAAAGGGCAAAATGACAGAGGTAAAAAACTTGCAATTTTTTGTATTTCGCCTGGGGTGATTTTTGTTGACTTTAAATATGATTATCTGGAGTCCTTAACAAAAGCATCCCTGAAAAGAAAAATTCTGTTACAAGCATTTTGACCTTACGGTACCAAATCGCGCTAACTTTCCTGGACTAAACCGATAATCATCAGAGAAGCTTTGGCACTCAAAAATACCCTCGTTGCTGGTGCTAAGTCGCTTTCGGCTTCCCGAGTAGACGCCCGCGTGGATAGCCTCCCGCTAGTTCGCGCCTGAACAAATCAAGGTGGGAAGAGCAAAGCTCTTTCTAACGTCATTCAAGCTATCTATGAAACTACTCTGCAATTTAATATCGCCCTGTCCTTGGTGTATGTTCCTTCAAGGGATAACCTCGCAGACACCCCCTCTAGAGTACTCTCTTCCAGTGACTGTATGCTATCTCCCCGCGTTTGGAAAGAAATTGAGAAGCGTTGGGGCCCGCACTCCATCAATTTAATGGCTTTAGATTCAAACGCGCCTGTTGATGCTCAAGGCTCCTGCCTGAGGCATTTCACCCCCTGACCGACCAAAGACTCCGCCGGAGTTAATGTTTTCTCTCATACCCTCCATCATTTGGACAATGCCTACGTGTTCTCACCGTTAGCTTTAGTTGGGATAGTGCTTCGGTTCCTCGCCTCCCAGTCCTGTCCTTTCACCATTGTCGTGCCTGACCCTCAGCCCCGTCGTTACTGGTGGCCTGTTATCTCGGGGCGCGCTCAAGATTCTGCCTGCCTTGGCGTTTTGTGCGACCACAACGTGCCTTTATTCCCCACTTCAGAAGGAGCATTCCTTTCTCGTCCTTTACCTTGGGACATTTGGGCGTTTAGGGTATCTTCCTAATTCCGGAATGTTTTTTTAGGTCACCCTCACGGTTCCCCGTCTCTGGCGACCAGCTGCCCAGTGTAGTGAATTTTCGTATCCAAACAACGACTGTTTTCAATTCTGGCAACAATGTGGGTTTCAGAGATATTCTGGTAATTTAAGTCAATCCTCCAAGAAGCTTAAAATTGACTTCGAACAGATAGACACCCGAATAGAAGATTTCGACTCCGCCAGAGCTTTAAGGCCTATCAGCGCTAAAAATCACAGCTGGAGGCTGAGTTTTCAGATTTCCTGGCTTCTTCGCAGCCGCAAAAGACTATTTTCAGCCAATCCCAAGGATATTGTTAGATTTGTAATCTGGAAAGATGGCAAAGGCAAAACAAAGGTGCACAAAGACTCGTGTCAGTTCCTGGGCTTTCAGGGTAAGTAGACCTGTAACTGTCCTACTCGGTAAGCAGCTGGCACAGTGGACTCTCTCACTGGGAAATTGCGATCCATTTTCACCGCCCTGGGCCGTACTGGTGCCTGGGACGACCGCTTTGGTTTTGGAAATCCGGCCTCGCATTTGTCAGTCAAGCAGTATCTTAAATCTGTTCATTCTGAACAGTCACAGGCAAGAGTGTCTCCAAAACAAGCTACCCCTGTCTTTTTTGACAAATACAAAAAGAAAATGTGTACCTTCTGTTAAGCAACAGCATTTCCCCTTCAGAACGTTACATTTACGCTCGAGATCTAGCGTTTTTCTCGCTCTTTTTATTTCTCTGGTGACAGGGCATCCGACCTTGGCAGGATTAAGACAGTAGACGTGTTAAGACTCCCTGATGGCACTAGCCTCCTGTTTCACCACTGCATCAGCAAAACGTTAAGAGGAAAACATTCAAGAGCGTTTGCAGTCAAACACAATGCTAATCCTGCTATTTGCCCTGTGCAGAATGTGCAGTTCTTCGTCAACCTTTGTACATCAATGCGCCTCATCCTTTCCTCTGGTTTTCTTTTCCGTCCCACATCCAAAAAGGTGGCATTCTCAATGCACTCCTCCTCGCTTCTACCGTGCAGGCAAGGCTCATTAGTAACTTTCATCCCTGGGCATTAACGATGGTGAATCAGTTCATGGTTTTAGAGCCGGGAATTCTATCCTCCTTCGGCTTCTCGGTGTGTCTAGAGAGGAGGTAGCGAAACACATTGGATGGACATCCACTGCCTTGGTCGACTACTACACTCAAGTTGAAAAGGTTATGACTTCATCCACCTCTTCAGATGCCTTAGCTCATAGTACTATTGACAGTGGAAGCGGTTCATCAGCAGAACATCTTGGGAACACTTTCCGTAAATGCAACATTCTTGCTGGCTTTACGCCAGCTTTCTTGGATTCCTAGATTCCTAGATCCCAGATTCGTGCTTGTTTTGGGATTTATGTTTTCGGATGCGGGAGTTTAGTTACGGGTTTATGGGGTTGGGGAGGCTGGTGGATACCTTTCATTTTGTCCAAGGCTGTCTTGTGCCTCCGAGCCAAGGACTCGCATGTCCCGTAACTCAACTCGCGTGTCCTGAGGCCTTTGTGAGGCGAGCGCCCACTGGGAATAGATTAGTATTCCCAGTGCTCGCTCGCGCAACATAGGCCTTAATTGTGGACAATAACTAGCCAGAGTTTTAATTCAGACGTGCGTTTGGTTATCTCCCTTGGGAGTGGTTTTCTGTATATAAATAAACACGTGTAAAGGTGAATTTGTCCAGTTTAGCAGCAAGCTCGGAAGAATTGGATCCCTGTGGAGTCAAACCCCTCACGGTAAGAGGGGTGGGAGCGGGGGAGAGAGGGAAGGGTGTAGGTCTACGCCCGTTTATCTGCACTTGTACGATTGTTTTCCCCTCCCTCCCCCTCCCCTCATTTTGCACCCATCTTGGTCTTGTCTTTTCGCCTACTCGCATGCCTTAAATTTTCAGCTAAAAACGTCGAACAGATCAACCCGTATTAGCTTAAACAAATATGCCTTTAAAATTTTTATAAGAACTGCAAAAAATTTTCAGATATAACTAAAAGGAAAACTCGTACACACTTGGTTCAAAGGTTTTCATTTGCGCGTCATCGGTGGTTACACCTTAAAATTACATCCCTAACTATAAATTATGAAAGTCATATTTCTTATGAATGTCAAACGTTTTGTTTCCTTAGAAGCTGTAGCATTGCCCGACGGATCACTTTGCTTCTCCAGCAATAAATTATGGGATTAAGTAACGAGTTTATTAGGAAGAATGAAAAATAGAAAGGTTGTGAACGAAATGATAGTCTCTGCAGCACGGGAAATGGAGAATTTCTAAATGCAATGATACTTATTATTCCGGGTAAATAAGACACAACAACACGAGCTATAATAATGGCAGTTGTTTTCCAAGCTTTTTTTCCTCTAGAAACTTGCTAAGATTTTATCTGGATTACATGACGACGACAAATAAAATAAACTGAGACATGACAATGCACCATCGGTAAAAAGCAAGCAATTACGAGCGCTGGAGCTGGAATTAATAGTTTATAAAACAACCAAGTGAAACAATAAGAAATCATAATAAGCCAGCAACATGCAACTGCTACAGTTACTCGGAATCTGGTCACGATGCTGTCGTATTGCAGAGAATATTTCATCGTAACAAAACGTTCCACAGCGATAAGTACCAAATGGAGAGGAGATAGAAGGCAAAGGCAGCTTGTGGTCGCCCTTTGTATGGTAAAGAACTTGCAATATACAAATAATGATCCACTAGCCGCTAGGAAAATTTCTTGTACGACAAAAACTGGCTGACAACATATTCCCACCGCCAGATCTGTTGCTGACATAGAGGCCAACAGTATGTTATGCATGGTCTGGAGTCTTCGTTTTTTCCTCATTGCGGTTATGAAGAGACCGTTCAGAAGAATAACTAGTGGGCATGTTAACAAGTTTACGATTATGGACAGCACAGTATACAGCGGCGTATTCGTCATCAGGTAAAGGAATGCAAACAGCTTTCACTGAAGTGGTCGAATAGTTGGTGACATTTATGTCATCTAGATCAAAGCAAGCGTTTTATGCTAAATGCTGAAGTTGTACTGGGAGCAAATAAATTATTGTGAGAGGCACACCAGCTGAAACAGCTTAGACGACTTTCGCGGCAATTGACTGTTTGGAGAGCCCTACTTTAACTTTTTCACACCAAAGTCTCTCCCCCTCTACTTTCAAAGCTGAACACTCGCTGAACACTCGCTGAACACTCAGTTCTCTCGACTTTGAATTTTTGAATTTTATTTTTTGGAATTCTTCAGTGAGAAATAAGCACCTGATTTTCAAATAAACAATGCGTTACAATGACTGGAAAGCTAAAAGCTTTAATCTTTCATCCCTCAAGTCCCTCATTCACTGATGACACAACCTCATGTTAATTTTTTGGGAAATTAACATTGGCACATCCACAAGGTGGCTCTTCGTCTACTGTGTCCAGATCGAATTGGAATTTAGAAATGTTGGTTTTTGGGGAGAGGGGAAAAGGAGTACCAGGAAAACAATCCCTTGGAGCAAGGGCGAGAACCAACAACAAACTAAACTCACAACTGATGCCGATTCAGACGCCCGGGACTCGAACCCGGGCCACATTGGTATGAGGCAAGTGCTTTCACCACTGCGCCATCCCTGCTCCCCGCACCGTTTTGTAATACAAGAAAAACAAAAGTAATCTAATCTAACGATCAGGGTGGTCCTTCCTCTAAAAGGCTTTAAAACTATTCAATGTTGGCAAATTTCTGACACTGTTTGGAAGTGCATCCCATGCTGTTGCCCCACGATAAGCAAAAAATATTTTAATGAGTTAGTTTTAGATCTTAGCCAATGAGAAGGCAGAAAGTGACCACAATGTATAATAATAATACTTATACGACTGATTATTGATCTCAGCTCGATCGAGAGAAACATGCGGATGTTTTTCCTGGGAAAAAAGTGTCGGACGGACCGTCGTGAAAACTATGGTTGTGAACAGAAAAAGAACAGCTCTGCTATATTTGGCGTCGGGACCGCTGCCAAATGATGTGCCAACCGAATTCGCAGCAGAAGAACGTGACAAAGATGAAGTCACTATCACCTTCTCCTACACTATCAGCCTCTCCTACACAAGGAGAAGGACTTACAATCACTTGTCCGTCGAATTCTCCCAACTGAGATTGCAGACTCTGTCCGTCCATCTGGTTCAAGGTTAGCTCACCTTTATGGTTTGCCTAAAACACACAAGGAAAAGTTGGCTATGCCACCAATTTTGTCAACTACACAGACTTACAACTATGCGCTGGCAAAATGGCTAGACGACAAGCTTAAACCTCTTGCCATCAGTCATTAAACGATAACCGACACCTTTGAGTTCGTTAATGAAGTCCACGCACGGACACTCAATGACGGTGACCTTTTGGTTTCCTACGATGTTTCTTCATTGTTCATTAATGTACCTCTTGAAGAGACAATACACATCCTAGCCGACAAAGCTTTTGCCAACGACTGGTTTAATGAAACGCGCCACCTCAATCTCAGTAAGCAGGACCTAGTCGTTCTCCTAGAAGGGGCAACAAAAGATCAACTTTTCCTGTTCAACGGCCAACGATATGAACAGACCGACGGGGTCGCCATGGGCTCCCCGCTTGGACCCTTACTCGCCAATGTCTTTATGTGCAACACTGAAGAAAGCCCAGATCGCGAAGGAAAGATGCCCAGCTACTACAGGAGGTATGTGGATGACACACGTACCATCATCCCTAACAAAACATCAGCCAACAACTTTCTGGAGACTCTTAACCAATGCCCTTCCTCGATCAAGATTACCATGGAGATCGAAAATAATCGCATGCTTCCGTTTCTCTGAACACAGTTGCTCAACAAATCTACCCATGTTACACTACGAGAGTCATGTTGACTGGGCCTACTTCTCTGAAGAATGCGATCGTCTCAAGTTGTTGTTCTCCCGTCTAAAACACCCAGATAAGCTAATAAACTCCACCGTTACACGCTTTGTTGCCATCAAAGCTGCTGAACAACCCGTTCCTTCACCAACGGAGAACAATAGTCCAGAGCTCGTTCGTGTTGTTCTACCGTTCAAAGACCAAGCCTCAGCTGATATTTTTTGCACGCAACTGAAAGACCTTAGCCAGAAAATTAACACCACCATCCAACCCGTTTTCGTCAGCCACAAAATTGAGCGAGACCTGAAATTACGTGGAGTCAAGCTGTCGGTCGTAAACCAACAGCACCTAGTTTACCATGCAGGTTATGTTGGTTTTACGCGCTGGCACTTGCATCAACGCGTCGAGGAGCACAAGAACGTGTCGTCATTTATTGGCAAGCATTTTCAAGCGGAACATTCTCTGGCCCCTAAGGATCTAAACAAGATTTTCAAAATTCTAAAGAAATGTAAAAACAAGTTTGTCTGCCTCATTTACGAAATGTTTTTTATTCATGAACTGAGACCAAGTCTCAATGTACAGTCCGACTCAATTCTTGCGAAGGTTTTTAAATAATTAGTCTTTATATAGTTACTTTTATTGTTTTAAAATTTTCTTTGTAAATTCTTTTTACACATACTTTTACATATTTTTACTTCATACATATTTCTTACATGGTTTTACCTCTTTGTCACTATACATATATCTATGCAAATTCTTATTCTAAACATTTCGTTTGATAATGACCGAAGAGCGGTCGAAACGTCGGCAATTTTTACCGTTAGTTTTTAATGTCAATTATGTTAAAAAACCCTTACTGATAAAGATGAATTCGAAGGCAAATTTCGTAACTTGAACATTGCGCCTTCGACCAAAAAGTCAATTGAGTATTCTTTTGAACTTGTTCTTTCCATTTATAGATATGTTCTTTTCTCAAGTATAAAACTTCAGTACTCTCGAATAATCGTTCTGCTAAATAAGCTTTAGCTTTTAAAGAAACCTCTTTTTGAAAAGCGATGAGCGGTTGTGCGATTTCCCGCCAAGAAAAACGCCGTTTGTTCAAAAGCATCATGCGATGTACCACCAATACACATGGCATTATCGTCCTCCGTCGGGTTGCTTTGTGACTCCCCTCCTCCTTCCCCAGAGTCTGTACTGGCGGACGGGCGGGCGGGTAAACGCTGACGTGAGAATCAAAGTTTCTAGGATCGATAGCTCACCAAATTTGCTTACTCATTGTGCTCTGCCTTACGGCATTCGGCTGCAAAGGAGCTCGATCCGCTAAAATTTATTTAGCTTTAATTAAAAAAGAAAGAACAACATTGTAATCGAAGACATAAATTTCGCTTGAGCACCTCAAAAAAAACCTGATTTAATGAAGTACTTGACTTATAACGTATTATGGATGAGGAAACCGACCGATTGACGCACGAGGACATGGAAGACAGTTTTCTTGACAAACGTAGCATCCATAAACGAATCGCTCAAGTATACATTTTGTACATGGATGTGCGCATTCATGTACAGTTCATGCTGACTTTAGGCCTTTAATGCATCTGTTGCATTGATTTTCAATCCCTGCATGCCCATTATTTTTTAAGCTCTTATTGTCTTTCTTGGATACATTAAATGACCGACCATGGGTCGAGGGCTCCGTAATCCGTCATCACTTATCAGTGAGAAAAAGTGTACGCGGGGATAGGTTAGCCTTTTTAAGGCCCTTTTATTTGGTTTCTTTTCATTCTTTAAAGGTGACCGGAATTTAGCACTCTTTAGTAAGTATATGTCATGACATGGGTCCAATGGCGTCCTGTGTATGGTTATGCTACTAATAACAACCATCTGCTTACCGGTATTTTTGTTGCTTTTCTTCATGCGCCACCTTAGTTCAAAGAGGGTTTTTAAATCTGTATCAGAAATACCAATTTATCTATTACTTTAACATGCGATTCGATGTTTGCTGATTTGAAGCATGGCTATGTTGTGGTTCAATTTTATCCTTGGTTCAATTTTTATTTTTCTTTGTTTTTTATGTCAATATATGATAATGAATACGAAACGAAAGAAAATTAAAATTGAACCAAGGATAAAATTGAACTACAACATCTACACGTGCCTCAAAATAGATATCGACAACAACGACGAAGCTTTAAGCCTTGAGAAAAATTTCGGCAAAGGCAAAAGAAACACCACATTCGAGCGGCACACCGAGGTTTTAGCAAACTTCGTTGGTGTCTTTCCATGAGCCGATGTAAGTTTACCGCTGTCTACTGCAATATTGCTTCATAATATATGTAATACCTAATCGATGACAATCAAACATATTTTAAGTAACAGGTAATTATTTTTTAAATTGCTGTTTTCTGATTGCTTGTGGCAGTTCTACTTTTTGAATAAGACAATTGATTCCTGAATAAAACAGATGTGTTCTTGGTGTCAACTATATTCGCTTCATGCTTCAGCAAAATCGTGAAACTGAAAACAATATCCCATCAAAAGAAAGTTAGTTAGATTTTTGCTAAGAAGAAAACTTCCAAGACCAAGAAGTGCAATTTTACTTGGACTCTTGATCAATTAAAAAAAATTGAGAAATTTTGACTTTATGCGTTTCCTTGTACCGACTTTAAGCACGGAGCGAGCCTATAAAAGGTTTATGGGAAGCATTTTGTTGGCTTTATTTGACAAATTAATATAATGGTAGACAAAATGACAGCGTGAAACGTTTGAACAGTTATTTTGTAGACTTTTCCTTTGCTTGATTTGAATAAATGGCTTTTAAGTGAAGAACAAAACTATAGTAAACTGAAATTGAAACTAAAACGTTGCACTGATGCGATTTACAACATCTCAATTGGAGTTAATAAATATAGCCATAATATAGATACTTTACACGGAGTAACCGAAAAATTGTGCCTACAGGTTAAATATTCGCTGTTGTTTTAACATTTTTTTAATGTCCTTAATTTATTATAATTTTATCATGTACAATTTTATTAATGACAGTTATTTATACTACTATGAACTGTATCTGAATGTGCACATGCACTCAAAAGCAGTTTGAAATGGAAGATGTGAAGTCATTATAGTCAAAATACTCAGCGCGTTCCGCTCATTATTTTGGAATGATTTTCATTACTCGGGAATGGATTGCATTATTGGAATCAAAATTCCATTTTCAAATTGAAGATTAAAATCTTCCAACGGTAGACTCATTCGCAATAACGAATGTTGATTGGGTTGTTACTTACATAAACCAAAAGTTCACACGCGGCTGTTGGTTTCAGTCGGTTTGACATTACAGGGAATTTTTTTCAATTTTCAGGAACATTTCCCGTGCATTTACAGCAGACTTGTTTTTAAGAAATTATTTTTCACGGTTTTATGGCAACGGACTGCTTCTTCACTTTTAAAAGGATTTGCGACTAATATTTTGTTGAGCGAACACAAATCAAGTCAGATAGGTCAGGCCGCCAACAGTCTGCTACTTGCACGTGAACATTCGCCTCATGTCAATAATAAACCAATCAGCATTCCTTATTTGGAACAAGGCCACCGTTGTAACATTACAATATTCAATTTGAAAGTGGAATTTTGATTCCAATAACGCAATCCGTTCCCGATTAATGAAAGTCATTCCCAAATAATAAGCGGAACGCGCTGAGTATTTTGACTGT
>Ga0126336_10000441_pt1 | contig 16673 bp, 8 predicted proteins | sample SidCmetagenome_FD_92530 | JGI IMG/M metagenome (GOLD analysis project Ga0126336, IMG submission 92530) | Coral microbial communities from El Islote,Puerto Morelos, Mexico - Siderastrea C C metagenome | ecosystem: Host-associated > Invertebrates > Cnidaria > Coral | place: El Islote,Puerto... | reverse complement strand
CTGAATTAAAATGTTGTTACTTTCCCCAAACCTGTCCGCCATTTTGTTTTGTTACGGTTTCGCGACTTTCCTGTCAATCAATTTAATTTCAACTTTCTGCACTCAATTTCAACTTTTTGCACTGTTTGGGATTAATTGACCTGCTCTCAGCCAATCAGCACGCCGAAATGTTTGCATGTATTTCATTATCCCGAAAAGAACGCGACCATAGTGTCGGAATTTCATATGCGTGACGTTGGGTATTTACATATCAAATAGAAGTGGCTGGCTTCCCTGTGGTAGACTTCCACAGAAAACGAAGCTTTAGCACAAACCTGGTTTAAAGGTAAGCGGAAAGTGAGTGTATTAAATAATTCGCGTGTTATCTGATATTTATGATGTTTGGTCTAGGAAATATTATTCAGCTTCGTTTGTCTTGGTAGATGAGAATTGGGACAAATCCTTGTTACGCATACGTATGAAGTACGTTTGGTGTTATATGGTTCAACTTTTAATAGAGTGTGAGAAATAACGTGACTTCTGTGCAGTGGTGTCCCCTAGTAAATGATGGTAAATAGATGGTAAATAGCTTGAAGGTATAAAGAGGGCAGAAACGTGAATTTCGAACTGAAACGAATTATTGTTCGCACCTTTCGGAAGGTTTTAAAACTAATGCCCGCTCGTTCTCTGGGTCCGTCAAAGGTACAAGGTCGACAAGGAAAAAGAGTGTATCCCTATGTGTCATATGCGTTACTCGCAGGGGGGACTAGCTAGGCGCAAATTTAGAGGCGACGTACCAGAGGAATGGGGTTCTGGTTAGGCTGCGTGGAGGTGGCGGGTTCTTTGTGCGAAGATTTTCAGCGGAAAGAGCAGAACGACAAGGAGCAAATCAAAACAATTATCAGTACGAATAATAACACGCAATAGCTCCACGCAATACTCGTTTCACAGTTTATAGACACAAAAATCGGCTATCATTTTTCAGATTACAAAAAACGCTTTACTAATTCCCTGCTTCCTTAACTTTCTTCCTTTGTGTAACCTCCAACTACAGCTGTCACGCAGGCCAAAGCGCCGAAAACGAACTTATGACAGTCTCATGAAAGTATCGTGACTGGCCATTGAACTTTGTCCCACCACATGTTTGTACGTGACAAAACACCACTTGTTTACACAAAATAGTAACCTGATCTCACGCTCAATCAACATAACACGTTCTTTACACGTGAAACGACCCACACTAAACATTATCACATGACTGCCCGACCCATGTGTTAAAATTTTACTTGTTTACTATAAGCTAAATGTTTTCTACCACTTCCCAACATAATATCTTTTACAGCAACTTTGAACTACTATCTATATTTTAGCCAAAATATCACAACCTTATATGTGGCAGACGTCCTCCTTCAATTTTTCACTTCCGTTTCTCCGCTAAACAGCCAAATATACAATAAAGTAAAATTTGACCTTCACCTGATCACATGTACCCAACGTGATAAAATTCAGGTTGTTTACCGCACAGGCGAACCCCTCCTTCATTCTCAAATTTGCTCATTTTTAAAAAATTCCAACGATTCATTTCCCCATTTCCACCTCTCGCCATAGCAAAACATCCCTTAATATTGTTTTTGCCCAATTTCGCATCTTAAAAAGGCTCACTAAAACAAAACTTATTCGCTGAACACAACCACTGATCCGGCCACAGATTTTTGATTAATCACGTGTACGCAAACACTAACATAAAACCCACTGGCTGACTCAAACATTGATCTTTGATCACCCTCAAATCTGGAAAAGCCCCCACAATTTTGGACACAGCTCCACTTATAAGGTAAACCAAAACTTTTCAATCCTCAACGCAACTCAAATAAACAACATCGCAATAGTGTACCTTCGTACTCGCACCTTCATTCAATAACCATTTCCTTACCTCTAATTGACAGCTACAAAAGAGCTGACGCACGCTCTGCGTGCCTATGTTTTTACTTGGACTTGATCTTTGTTGTTCGCGACTGCGAACTTGGTTGGCATATTGCTTGAGTTTGCAGCATTTGGCAACTGTCCCGACGCCAAATTTAGAGGAGCTAGTGCTTGGATTTTTTCTGTCCGCAACCAATGGTTTTTGGGCGGGTCGAACACATTTTCCCTGGAAAAACACTTTGTGTTTATCTCGATCGACCTGTGTGCACAATAAACAGTCGTATAATTACTAAAACAAGAAAACTTGTGGAATATCAAAGATGACAGAAAATGTCAAGCAAAACTGCATTTGAATGAAAAGCTCGATGTGTTTATTGCCGAAGGACTAATCAGAACTATTTTCAGGGAGCCGAAGTCGAAGGAAACTTTCTGGTAATTTAATGATACATGTAATTTGTGAATCCTATGGAATGTTTTCACCGGTTATATTTCAACATGAAAAACACTTAAAAATGTTTGAGCGACTTATTCAAAATCGAACATGCAGTTTAACTTGTTTGAGATTTCCCCATTTGGTGTGCTACACTGTGTAGATTATAGCGCATTTGCTTATCGCGGTTGGTTCCAAATTCGAAAGATATTTAAGGTGCACCTAACCCCAATTTTTTTTTCCCCGTCAAAAAAATTCTGTTATCGTTTGGAGCATTTCGTCACAAAATTTTTTTGATTTGGTTGAATCCCTGATTTTCTGTGCGCGGTTGAAGTACGGAAAATAGGGCGAAAATAGACACTATTTTGGTTCAGGGTTGAGCAGTGAGGGCATGGGACTAGTCACCTCGTGACGTCAAATCAAGAACTCGCAGTCTCGCACTATCTTTATCGAAGCTACATTTCTCTTGAGCTCTCGAGGATGTACAGGAAACTATCGACCGTTTGTATTGCTCGGAGATGTGGTAACCAAAGAAACGAATCGCAAGACGTATCACTACATAATACAGCATTCTTTGACGACGAGCGGCCAGAGGCGAAGAGACGAAATAAGTGGATTTTGTAAAACAATAGCGAGCAAAGCGGCAGCCTTCCAAGCACTCGGTACTAGGCTCGATTCAATTTAAGTAAAGATTTGTTGTCGCAGAAGAAGGTGTCCGATCAACCGATAGCTTTTTGTGTATTTCCAATGACTCAACGGCCGATAGACCACAGAATACCCTGCCACATGATTAATTTTTTGTGGAGCCCTCTACGCGATACGCGGTACGCAGAAAATTATTACCTTTGCGAATTATTTAAGTTGGCTAGAAGGTAAGCGCAAAATAATTACATGCCTAGCGGTGCCCAAAACAGCCAAGGGTTTAAAATTAAAGACCGTATTTGTAGAAAGTCCTCCTTCAGCAGAACCGATAAGCTTTCTCCACAATAACAAACCATTGCCATTATTCCTTATTCTAGTCTATGAACATGCCTCGCTATAAGGATTTTATTTTGAGTCATTTTAAATCACTCGAACATAACACATTACTGTGCAGAGATCCCTTGTTCGTATCCTCCGTTGAAGTAGACTGTAAGCAGTCTCTTTCTTCTTTTATTACCATTTTTTGCGCCAAAAAAGGCCGCAAGAAGATCGAAGTGCGAGCGATGAGCGGTGAAACCTCGAGTGGCGAGTTCAGTAGCGAGGGCCGGTTGATTTACATAAGTTTTACATTTCTGCTTGCACGTAGGATCTGAGGAAACTGTTTGCACGTTGAAGCGAGAAAAACGATTGGTAAGATAATCTCAGTTGAACCGATACTAACAAACTCTTGTGCTTTATTAATAATTCTCGTCAATATCCTTTAGAAAATAATTGCCTTCCTGATTCACTAGTGTTATAAATTGTTGTTATTGTTAATGCTGGTTACAGAAATGGACAAGACGTAAGTAATATCCCAGTTTCCAAATTTTCTTCTATGTAAAATAAATAAATAAAAAAGGAATGCTTTATTAAAATCTCCATTTCTATAAGCGATTCCCCCAGCTTGAATATAACTCTCAAATGCTAGAAGCGGAGAGAAGGAAAACCTAGACGAAACGTGAAGACCGAACGTGCGAAATAAAATGTAAACACTCACGGGCGAAGCTCATCATTCCGGCTTCTTCGCAGCCCTCCAAGACCCTCCAAGGCCAATCTTTGCTTTATTTGCTGTTCCAGTTCTTAGTTTGCCTTTATTTCCTTTTTGCATTGAGTGATTCATTCTTCGTTGGTTAGCGGGTTATTAGCAGATACGGCCAGGACGGCACTTTCTTCATCATTTGTCGGTGTACTGTCGACTTCGTGTTTCGCATTTCAGAGCTAAAATTCATCTACAAATCAGCAGAATCCGCGTAACTCGTCTCAGTATCTGCTTTACATTACATTAGAATTTTAGTCATACTATGACTTTGTTCGAATTAACCAGAAGGTCAGAAGGCTTCGATCAACAAATAAAGTCAGAGAAAACAGCTAAAAACCAAGCGGCGTGGAATTGTCGGTCTGGTCTGATCTGATTCTTGGCCTGATCTTGATCTGACGTCACAACTACGGCCCCAGGTTCCTCTAACTCGGACTTGAACCAAATCTTTGTTGAATTTAACAGGGCACAGAAAATCGAGAATTCTATCAAATCAAAAAAATTTTTCGAAGAAATGTTACAGATGATAACAGAATTTATTTAGCCGAAAAAAAATTTTAGGGGTTAGGTGCACCTTAAGAAAGTTTTTTTTTAAATATTTGTTTACCGTTGCTATGGAAACGCTGATAAGCATTAAAAAATATCCTCCAAAAATTTCATCCAAGCCTCACATGCGGTGTGAAATTCACATTCATGGAGCTAAAGTAAGATTATGTGGAAGCGCATTCAAAACGGAAGAGTGACCCTAAAAAACTACTCGGAGCCACCTTAAACGTTAGAGTTTGAGTTTAATGCAGATTAAACAAACCAAACATTCGTTTCAAACACGTTGACTGCAGATTAAACAAAATTTAAATATTGCTTTCAGATACGCTTAACACCAGTTAAACAGAGTTTATACAAATGTCTTAGACTTGTTTAATGAGAAATTAAATAACTTAAACACGTGTTTTACATGCGTTTAATCTTTAAATGGCAGCTAAACGTTTGTTTCAGACATGTTTAATGTTGGTTAGAGGTGTTTTAAAAACATTTTTTTTTCACACGTTTAATTCAAATGAAACGGTATTTAAACTGTTGTTTCATACACATTTAATTGGGATTAAATAGCTGAAACATATGCTTAGGGAGTGTTTAATGATAACTTAAACCTGTATAAAGTTTGAACCCCTAGTGTGTCTAATTCACGTTTAAGTTTTGGCTTAAACATGAATTTAGGTGACTTAACCTTGAAATTAAATTTGTTAATATATCTTATGTTAACCACATGATTACAAGTAGTTGTACTTTTAACTCAAGGACGAGGGTGAGAGAAACGAGCTTATCAGTATTTATTTATTTAAAGCTTATGCACTAAGTGGGAGAATGGCTGTTGCGACATCGCGCAAGAATTCATGAAGAGGCTTTTCATAAAACATTCAGTTTCTGACTCAATAATTGCACGCACGGTAAATCTTGTTCCTCCCACAGATATCTAGTAATGTCAAGCATTTTTCAATTTAAAAAATACTGTCGAAGTCCGTTTTTTTTTACGTTGAAACGTTAGTGGAAACTTTTTAGAAGTTGTCCGACAAAACAAAGCAAGAACTAAACTAATACTCCTTAAAGCTAACATAGAGTTTCGAAAATGCGTATACTCTTCAATCCAAAGATTTTGTTCTCTCTAAATTGGAACGTATTGTTCTTTCCTGGACAGTGAACAATAGCTTCTAGAGTTTCATTTCCATAATTAGCATAATCTTAACTTAAACATTCGTGTTCATTCGGTAAGCCCTTGGAAGACCTAAAACCACTAATTTTATGTTCAAGAATACAGCGCGGATATAGAATCTCCTGAACTGAAAATCGAAATCCATAATGGCTTCTGTTATGACACAATCGAGGCCTTAACTGGTCAATGAGTGGCAAAATCAAGAAATGTCGTCTTCTCCACGAGGACAAAACTTGGACTCGGAGTCGCGTTTTCAAAGTCAACTTTGGAATCCAAAGCATCGCACAAAAGCACAATCTATCAAACGACAAACAACCTTTTTTGCACCTCCACCATTCCCCTAATTTTCTGTTAAGTTTCAACACAATCGGCTCCCAAACGTTCAAGACCAAAATTTTGCCTTATAACTTTATATATGAGCAGCTTGTCAACCACGGCCTTAAACTCCTGATTGGTCAGTTGTTTTAGCGGAGCTTCTTTGCGGCCATAGCGGAGCACCATAGGTAAGTAAATCTGGCAAATCGATGCTAGATCCGTGCCCGCCCGGACACCCGCCCAGACACCCGCCCGTACAGACTCTGCGGGGGAGGGGGGAGAGTCCCAAGGTAGCCCGACAGGGGGAGGAGAATGCTATTATTTCTTGTCGGAAAATCGCGCGGGGCTTTTGACTATGGTCAACCAGCGTTTTTCTTGGCAGAAATTGCATGACCATCGTCGCATTGAAAAAAGAGGTTTCTTTAAAAGCTTAAGCTCATTTAGCGAAACAATTACTTGACAGTGTCGAAAAGGTTTTTTCTTATTTAAATATCTGACATTTAGAAATGGAAAGAAAGAAAAATACTCAGTTTTCTTTTCTGGTTGGCGGAAGGCGAAAAGTCCGAGTTACGAACTTTGCCTTGTTTTCTTCATGGCGGAGAATTTGTCCTGTTCTAAAACACAGCAAGCAATTGAATATTCTAAAGGGTTTAAGGTACACGATTTTGAGCGTTATAGTCAAAGAAATTACGTTTTAAAATGGGAAGAAAATTTATGCCATCAGAAATGTGTCATTTACTTTTTATTTGAGATGCCTTTGACTTCAAAAAATATTAGAAAACGCGCGCAGATTTGAGAGAGATGTAGTCTTCAATATTTTGCCATGTGCTAAGTCAATTTCACTTGTGTGGACGGGCACGTGTAACGAGAATTTCATTTAAGTGTAAGCTTATGAGTTTTTTAAATAAACTTTTTCAAAAATGATTTCTCTGACTATTATTTTGTGTTTGTTCTTTCATAACAGTAGGTCAGTTGTAAACAACAGCAGCGAATTTGCACACGCATCACTTTAGTGAGATGTCGGCTCCATCTCTAAGGGCAATTGTCGATTTTCTTGTCCTATAGAGATTTTCAATACTAATCTACTTTTAATCGAAGCAGTTGTCGGCTTAAGGCTATTTTATCCGAAGAGCTTCTGAAAACAGTTTTGTGCGTTACTCAAAGCGCCCGAATTTATATACTTCGCAGCCGCAGAACTAATGCCATAGTTTAAAGCATTTTGGTGTTTAATGTTTCGTTTTCCATCTCAATGGTCTCTAGTTACGGAGCGAAATATAAAAGATATTTAAGAAACTATAAGGTTTAAAGCTATTTTAACCGAAAAACTTCCGAAAACAGTCCTGTGCATTTTTCAAAGCGCCCGAATTTACTCGGCCGCTAAACTTACGCGATATTTCTTAGATAATAAAGCATGGAAGCTCCCAGAAACCTTTCGTTTGGGTAATTTTTCCGATTAAAATGCCAGGATTAATTTGTGACTAAACGTTTAGTGGCAGTTCGTGTGATTTGTTGACATCCCAGCACGATGATTGATCATGAAGACCCAAAAATATAACCCATTTACTTCAGATTAAGTTACGTTTTGTTGTTGTGAATGATCGACGTTTCACTGAAGTTCATTCAAGCGAACAGCCAATAATTTGACCAACAGCCGATAGATTTGACAAACTTCGACAGTTAAATGATAGAATATGGAAACAGTGCAAAAACCTAGCAAGACGGCTCGTGACTTTGTTCAGCTGCAGTTTGAAGACCGAAGTAAAAAATCGTGAACCTGTACTCTAGAAAGATCTTTTGCGCTCAGATTTACAGAACAGATCCCCAGAATAAATATTGGAGGACAATCCAAACAATACCCAAAATATATTTGGGACCGAAAAGTTTCAAGACTATTTTTAAGAAACGAACACCAGCTTATTCCTTAGGAGCTCCGCTCTTAGGTTTGACTAAATTTACATGTTACTTCTTAGACATATCTTGCACGTGTTTCAAACTGTAAATAGCAAAACTTTCTGACAAAATTTTCGAAAAATATAGTTAGGTAAATATGTGTTATCGTCCAAGGCCAGTGAGGTCAAAATGGCTGGATATTGGCCAAGTTTTTTTACTCATTTTATTTTATTTTATTTTATTTTATTTTTTGCCAAAGTTTCGTAACAAACCATACGAAACATTTTTCACTACAAAACAAGTTTCGGATGAAACATCATCCATCGTCAGATACACCTGATGTAAGACAGCGCTTTTTGTTTGAACAACGAAATACGTACCAAATATATATATATAAAATATAATATGTATATAGTGAACATAAATACGCTAGTATGACTAAGATAAATTACGTTGTTTCATATGTAAGTGGCACTTACATATTCAATGAGGGCTGCTTCCTCGATCAGCTTTAATTGACAGCGTGTGGAAGTCGAGTCAAGGATCTTGAAACACGACGAGAGATGGAAGCAGTTGCTTGTCTGAGGACAAGTGCTCATAGATGCGTGTGACGAAGTGTCTTTTGGTTTCACCAACACAACAGGCACTACATCGTGCCCAACTTACAGATCACACACGATAGTACGGAACGGGTTAAACACTGACATTATGTCTAGGTCGCTGCAAAAGGTTTTATCTCTAATTTCATGATCTTACGCTGCGTCATGCTGTAAAAGGAGCCGACATATGGTAACCTGAAACATAAACAGTTGTCAATGCGAACGGCACCGTGTGAAGAAGTGGAATTGAAGTAATTGTTAAGATATCTTTTAACAACATTTTCAACTGCGTGTGAGGGGAACAAATTTCTACCCAAAGTGGTAGAAAGATTGCTTAGGTAATAGTGACATCCAACCCAAGTGTCATTGATTTTGAACGTTCTGTCTACGAAAGCTAATCCTGATTTAGAACCAAAAGCTACGAAACTGTTGATTAAAGTTAGTGGGAAAGCCGGTGTAGGTCTTCTTATGAAACACTGAGGCGATGACACCCTACCGACTGGACCACCTTAGATCCATTTTTATGGACCAAGACGGAGTCAAGGTCCATAAAAATGGACCGAAGTTGGTCCATTCGGTACATACAGAATAGCAACTGGCTCATACAGATAAGCAACCACCATAACATCGGTTAGAAGCAAAGCTGCATGCATACGTAATTAGCAGTGGCAAGAGAGGATAAATGGCTAGTTACTATGACAAGTTATATTTTGGATGGTTATCCAAGTAATCGTACACACAGTTTTACTTAAGACACTTGCAGATTTCGAATGTAAAACCAAAACCAATCTTTACACGCTCGTGTGCGTTTTCCTTTAAGAAGACATTACGGTTAAATGCCATTTTTGGGTCATCTAAGGGAATTTTTTTTGGAAACTATCTCGCTACCATTTCAAGTAATCCCAAAATGGCTCAACTGATGTGCAGATCCCATAACTGCCATAATAAAATAGCTTTTCAATTTTTGGGGGGGTGGGGGGGATTTTTGGGATGCTATAGGAAAAAAAGGGTCAGAGAGTGGGATTTAAGATTTAATGAAGGGTCAAAATCAGAAAATGAGCTGATTTAATTATCAGTAGATTAACACCTAAATAGTCTTCTATCAACCCGAGAAGCTCAAGTTGCTTGGGTATCGATCGTCTTGTGGCGTTTAAAAAAAATATAAGAATATAGTAGCTGTATACGCGCCATTAGATTTGAACGTGCACTATTTTTTTTTATAGATGCACGGTCGATGCACGGCTGGAATTTATGGAGCTATATCCTGGGTGTTGCTTGGCATCAGGTTCGACTTATTCAAAAGCGAACGAAAATACTGGGAGCACGAAGTGTTTTCAAATACAAGCTTTGAGTTCGTTTTCCTTTTTAGATGAATTTATTGGGATTTTTATACCTATGTTAAAATGTTTTGAGGAAGGAGTAATTAACCGCGAGTACAAGTGAGCAGGAAAAATTGAGTTTGGCTACGAAAGAGCTGTAAACGGCACAAACCAGTGCCTTTGGCAACATTTGGCGACGGCCTTTAATAGCAAACCAATGCTCGAGGTAAGAAAAAAATCCAATTTCGTCTACAAAATAGATAAACTTATAGTCAAGATTTACAAAGAAACGAAGCCACACCCAAATTCGTTTTCCTTTATCCAGCTAAATCCTAGAAAGAAGCAAACAACATTTTAGCGATTAACAACTTTTCTTATAGATCAAAGGCCCAAACTTGTTTTTTTTCAAACTTTCAGAAAATTTCTAAGGATCGCAAAAGGAAAAACGCAAGAAAATTTATTCGCAGCTTGCATTTAAATGTCCATGAAATTTGAAACTGTAGTTTTTTTGCTAGTTTGAACGGTCTTAATAGGCATTTGTAGTTGACTGTCCTTGTAAACAGCCTTCAGAATTTTCCCTTTCTGCATTCGGCAGCTTAACTATATAGAGTTTTAGTCTTGCTTTTAATGCTATACTCTAAACAAAATAGAAGATAGTGTTCCTAAGTCAGTCTAAGAAAATAGTGCACTTTTGAGGGCTATAAAAACTGCCGAACGCACTCGCTTTCCTTTCATACGTCCACTAGCAAATTTTCTAGACCTCAAAGTGCACTGGCTTATTAGAAAACATGGAACACCATCTTCCATTTGTTAATTTTTCAATCTTCTATATCCTATTTGAAACCCTTACATTTTATTTAATATCAACCGTAATGCCCTCTTAAAAGAGGGCAAATATATCACTTTTTCAACATTTACAACCGATTTACAGCACCAGATGCATCCATTTGATACAAATACCAAGTTAAAATGCACCTTATAACAGCAGGTTAATGTGACAAATTCAAAAACTACAAAATAATTCGAGAAAAATGCTCTCCCATTTCTGCTCCCCCTAAGCCCCTCATTGGGGCAAAGTTCCAGTGAGCAGAGTCTCTGCAGAGTCCCACCCTCACCGGTCCACCCATGCAAAAAACTATATACCTAATTGAAAAAAACGTTGTCGTGTGAAAAGCATATGCTATAGTTTTGTGGGGAGCAGGAAATTTAATTCTATTTTCAGGCACCATGGAGATAATATTAACACAGTATACCCAAAACTACTTCAAAACCTTCTTAGGGATGAAAATATCTAGAACATCAATGAATGCAACTGAGTAGCAAGTTTGTCAATGCTGTCTTCCCAGAATTCCATCGTTTCGCATCGTTCATGGTTTATACTTTGCACCACACAACGTTTTATCGATCAGGTGTATATTAAAGGCAAAAAGCTTTTACTCTCCCCTGTGGGACACTTTTTCCCACATGTGCACGAGGCATAGCCTCGTTTTGGTGCTATTTTTGTTTTCGTCTTAAAACGTGATAAAAGCACTGTTTCCATTCATAACTTTTGCAGACCTCTTTTACTCATGGATTTCTTGATATCTATTAGGTTGAAGTTGCCGAAATCGTATATTTTTCTGAAAAGTTTTAGACTGCTGTTAGTTGTACTTTACTTCATCGTGAACAATACTTGGTTACAACCTTGCGGCACTATATAACAATTCAACAGAAATCAATTAATCTAATACTGACCTACATCTTTTTATTTTTAGAACAGTGCTTTTTGTCGTATGTATAGAATTTGTACATCTTTCGAATTAGTCATCAAAAAGTCTTTAATAAATCTACGGTTTCAGGTCGTTTTGCAGCTCCCCTAGCTCACAGATTATATGGTTGGGTGTGGAAAAGGTGGAAGGAAGAATAACCAGTTACTAATTACGTTTTACTGTATGAATCAGAAAACCGTGCACCCTTTAATTAAACTTCTAAATGACTGAAGAAAAAAACATCCAAAACAAAAAACTTGCAAGAAAATAGTCAAGTGCCTTTGTTGCTGTCCGTTGGTTGACATTTCCTGTGGTTTGTGGGCTTTTGCAATGGTTCGATGGGAAAATTGGCATATCAACAACAAATGAAACCAAAAGAAAAATAGGTTTACGTTTTGTCAGTCACATAGTGGGTAAAGATCAATTTTGAATTTTTTTGTTTACTGTGACTGCTATACTATAGATAAATGACGGGAACGAAAAGTATAACAGGGAAAATTACGATTACATCGTTTTTTGCCGAAATGGATCCCGAGTTCTGAATACGCTATAAATTAGCTTTAGCTTTCTTTGTGCGTGCTTTACATGGCCTGGAATTCAATTGGTTCAATTGGTTGACCACGACTTGACTCCGGATCTCTATTACAAAAGAGGTCCTTTGCCGCTTTTCTAAACTCTTTCATTCTTATAGCATATATCAAGGGATTGACTAAAGAACTGGCGTAATATAGGACATAAGCTGCATTACTAATGTGAAACAGCGTCGACGTACTCCACAAACGATCCCATTCTTTGATTAGAATAACAAAGAGAATAGCCCAGGGCAGAATGGCCAGTGTAGAGACAACGGTACCCATGAATAAAGTTACTGTGAGTTTCCTGTCTGAAGCTAATGAGCTGGAGGGCTGAGGAGGAGGGTTACTTTTGACGTTTACAATAATAATAACATAGGAGATTATTAGTGTCAGGAGGGTGAGGATAATGTGTGATGCCCATAAGTAAATATGCGCATTTCCCAGTGATTTATACAGTATAGAAGCAGACAGCACAGGTGACATAAGCACAGATAATAACCAACTGCAAAAGATTATTTTAAAGTAAAACCCTTTGTCAATTAAACAGTGCTTAAAGGGACAAAGTGTTGCATGTAGACGCTCTAAGGCAATTAAGGAAAGATTAATAAGGGAAGCAACTTGAAACATGTTGTACAAGGTTAAAATAATCAAGCGTTGCCAAATGTAAGCAAGATCAATCTGAGGGTAGTATAATTCCATTGGCTCCGACACTACTCCCACCAGCAAATCAGCCACAGTCAGGTTTATTATCAGGTACGTAGTGCACTTGCGTAAGCGGTGGTTTCTTGCGAAGGTAAGCAGAGTGACTGCGTTTATTGTAAATATCATAATGCACTCTGTGACGTAAACTGCAAACCAGGTAGTAGTCGCCCATGGTGGAGGATTATCCTCAGCAGTCTCGTTGGTCATCCTAGAATAAATGTGGCGCAACGTTTTTGCGGCATAACCTTCTTCTTGAGTTCATTTCATGGAGCTAAGATTAAGAAGAACAATAAGAAACAGTTGAAATTTCCAGTAGGCTCTATGACAAGACACCCTGGTATTATATTACTGGTATGACGTCTTCATCGTTCAGCTAGCTGATTTGTTTGATCTGTCTTTCAGTTTCGTTTGATAACTTTCCTAATAGATGTGCCCTACTGAGATAATGAATTGAAGGCTTCATCAGCTATTAAAGTGCTCCATAGATAAACTAGAGCAATGTAGATTTGCAGAGTTGGATTATTTGGTCGAAGACATTTATTGCTACTCAGAGTTTCATGCTTCTTGCGAAGCAATGACCTCCATGAGTTTTATAGCACTTTACCATGTCAGACTTTATATATAGGCACGGTAGGTGTTAAAATATCCTTTTTTGTGCGTTGTTCTCCGGAAAAATGAGGGGAAAAACATTTGGGCAACAGCTGTTGTTATTCACAGTATTTAAAAGTTAGTTTAAGACAGTTTCGGAACTTTTTTCTACACTGATACTTTGACTCGATAGTGACGTCACTGACATAGTAAAACTTTTACCAGTAAAAAACTCCTTTTCACCCTGGCTTTCGAACAATGCAAATTTGAAATATACTAGATATCAAATGTGATAGATGGCTTAACTTTTGAAAATTATATTCAATTACCTCGACTTTTTTTCCCCGTTTTTTTTATTTACAGAAAACTAGCATTTGAAATTTTAACTTAAAATCATGATTAGTCAAATCTTTTACATGAGAGATAGTTCTTGCACATAGTACAAAATGCAAAAAACAACTGTTACCGTCAAGAATGTTTGCGAAAAAAATGACGCTATGAAAGTTATCACTACTTTAACAACCCACTCACAATTATCTCAGATTTTTGTACAAGTCCTGAAGAGGCAAGAAAAACGAAAACTGATCAAGAAACTGAACTTTTTGGACTACAATCCAGTTTATCTATTATCCATCAGCTTGGAATACTTTAACACCACTTATTAAATGCGCATGCTCAAAATAAAAATCTCAGACATGTTTGAACTCAATTCATGTTTACCTACTTCCCCAGTCTGATTTTAGACCATTGTGAATCATTCGTATTTGTTCAGCAACGGTAATGAATCAAACCAGCCCAAGATGAGAATTATTTTATACCGGCTTCACATTTCATATTGCCTTCATGTAAACAGAAGCAAGCGTTAGTATGGAGTTGATCTCAAGTTGTACCGCCCTATGTTGGTACCACTCTCAAAGACTACGAGCAGCCTCTTTATTTTCCCTGGCGCGTGCACACCGACTGTTCATACATATGTACGTCGCCAAAGAAGAAATTGTATTCGTGTACAAATTTGAGCAGTAACATGCTTTTTCCGGTGAAATAACAAACAGCCTGTAGTTCTAACCCTTAAAAGTTTCCTGGGGGGCTACAAGTAGAAAGGGTATATATTTCCATGGATATTTTACTAACTCTATTAGAGCTCAAAAACAGATCTTTGCAGCTAATGAGCAATACTTTTGCGAACAATATTGCAAATTTTTCAAAATTCCTTTGCCTATTGATTCCCAAAGGAGACTGAAGAGAAAGAAATCCAAACCAAATATAGAGGTTTTTCTGTAAAGCCTTGGACTCATGTTAGAATTTTGATATATCTTATGTGGGCTATTGGGAATTTGCTGGACTTGTGAACAAGATCTTTGACATGGCGATTCCATCCAGGTGACAAGTTCTGCTTGTTTTGTGGCATGACTTAGTCCTTGTGAGCTCCTCAGTTAGGCTAGCATATCTGTTTTAAATATTACTTTGGTTTCACCACGAGATTTAAAAACTCCAAAAGCCATGGACTTATGTACTATTGGCAATTGAGATAATTAAAATCTGCTTTGTTTTCCTTTTCAGGTTTTTATTCCATCAACCTGATGTCAGGAAAATCTGGCAGTTTATTATAACGCTTTGGTTGAGCAATGTGTACTCTGCGCTATATACCCAGACAATGATTATCAATTCAGTTTTACTCAGCTCGATTAGCTTTATAGTTATCCTGAGTAAACATTACCTCTTTTTTGTATTAATATATTATATTGTAAAGTTTAACTTCTTTTTTGGTAATAAAGCTTGTTGTTGTGTAATTCAAATAAAAAAATTGAAGAGTAGTGTTGAAATAAGGTTATGTATTTTTGTCTTTTTCTTCTAAATATTTTGATGTCATTGATTAGTTTGACTGTAAGCACCTACACCAGAAACTCATAAGGAATTGAACAGCTCGTTATGATTATACTTTATGTTTCCTCGGTACCACTAAGTGGTTGATGTGTGAGAATGGAATGAATCCTGGAGTACCTCTAAGTAGGGCTTTAATTCAAAATATCTGATGGATACACCCATAACTTTGTTTTCGAAGTACCCCCCCCCTCCCTTCATCCCCACCACCATCCCAGGAATGAAGCTTCAGACCTATGTAATTGAATTCACTTTACACTTTATGGAGAAAACTATTTCAATTGACTGATTTACCACTGTCTGATCCTTTCTTGTCAGTTCACTGCCTGATAGGGTTCAGACTATTCTGAAAGGAAGAAGAGGTTTTTCTTTTTGTTTTTCTTTGGTACCAGATTATGGCAATTAGTAACAATGCTTATTGGTTTCATTAGATACAGTGTAAATGTTAATAATCACACCAAATACAAAATTGAAATCACAACATTTACTTCCATCATGGTCTGGGGTAGTAACAGAGTGAGTCATAATCTGTGCATCGAATAAAGTCAATGGTGATTACTGGACCATTTGTTATTCTCACTGACAACACTTTAAGTCACGGATTGGTTAATTGATTGATTTTTTTCTTTTTAATTGGCTGATTGACTGATTCGTCAATCATGTGGTTGAGTGGTTGATTGATTGACTGATTGGTAGTTAACTAGATAAATGAATTGATTCACCTGAGGCAAGGCGAACAAAAATTGTGCCCAATAATTAAGTTTAAGACCTACAACAGGGGCTTATTTTTTATAAAACAGGTTCTACTAATAATTAAAACAATTATAATATTGTTTTCCAGTCCCACTTGTAATAATAATAATAACAATAATAATAAATTATTAATAAATAAATTAGCTGCATAGGCTACGTTCGCGCCCTGTGCATGCTATTTAGGGTGGTAGCATATTTACGTCTTGCACTGCTATAATAATAAAAATAATAATAATTAAAAACAATATTATAATTATAATAAGAACCCTCCCAGAATTCTTTACACCAGAAAAATTGGAATGCAAAATAACGTAGTTAATTTGTGGTCGAAGAGAATGCTGTACCATGTGTTATTTACAACTTCGTGAAAGTTATCCCTCATATTAACGTTAGGGTGATGACGTCATTATTCACGTGAACAGAACAGGCCTCCATCAATTCAAAAGCAGATAACGTGCCCTGATAGTCATTGGAATGGGCAATATGGAAATTGCCAGTTGACATCTGGCATTTGAAAGTTAAGGTGGCTCTGTACAGGAGCAT
>Ga0126336_10000440_pt1 | contig 16676 bp, 13 predicted proteins | sample SidCmetagenome_FD_92530 | JGI IMG/M metagenome (GOLD analysis project Ga0126336, IMG submission 92530) | Coral microbial communities from El Islote,Puerto Morelos, Mexico - Siderastrea C C metagenome | ecosystem: Host-associated > Invertebrates > Cnidaria > Coral | place: El Islote,Puerto... | reverse complement strand
TTTATAAGAACCATTTTTATAAGAATGTTGAGGCTGAGATTTGCCCCCAAAATTTAAGAAAATGTATGGGCTAAAATAAGAACATCCTCAGGCTCAGCCAAATTTTACGCGTTCTTTAAAAAAAAAAGAGTGTAGTGTTTACTCGTCTTAAGGCAATACCATGAGATTCTGTAAAATCGCTGTGTCACGCAAATTGAAATAACAAAATATAATTGTTATGGGTTTTAATCACGTTTGGTTGTTGTTCGCTAACATTTTCTGAGACCAAGTTCCATTATTCTTCAAGAAGAAAATTGGACTAAAGAAAGCGCTGTAACAGTTGCTTAAGGTAAGTGGGAAACGCTTAAAGAGTTGCATATTATTATTATTAAGAAGAGAGTCCTGGGAGACTCGGTCAGTTGTCACTGACTCCCGAGGAAGCTTGTGGTCTTCCACTGGGGGAAGCCGCGCATGCGTACCCCGAAGGTAGAGGACGCATCGACCACCACATCGACCTAGCAACAGTACTACGTTGCAAGCGCAATTCTGGAACATTACAATCGATCTTCTCCACATCAAAATACTGCTTTGGGTCCAAATGTTTTACCAACTCAAACATAGTGCCCAGAATTTGGGTAATAGATTGTCAGGACTAAAACATACAATTCGAAAAAGTTGTGACAACTTTGCTTCCTATGCCGTTATATCTCTCTTGTCGCTTTTTCTATTAATTCAACCTACCTTTCTGCACCGTTACAAGGGTGGCTTTTTTCCTTAGAAAATGGGATGTTTGTACATTAATTTTAAGGTGGTTGGACTGTCGGTTGGACTGTAGTTTTCAGAGGCACACCACCAAACATTTGAATGGTTGACACTAAGTAGCGGACTAGCTACTTCACACATTTACTCGGCACATCGAACAGTCTTTGCAAAGAAAATTAGTTTGATTGACAAAGGTGTTATCATATAAACGCAGTAGATCACGTTTTTTAGCATTTCTTCTTACTGTTATTTGGTGAGAGGGATGGCAAGGGCGTTCGCGTGGCTATTTAGGTCCCGTTCGCTCTCCACCCTTTAGGATCTTTGAATCGGTGCTGTAATTTTTTGTATTAATGTCATTAAAGTTTGTAAAGCCCGATGAAGTTTTCAATGAAAATTCAAATAAAGTTTTTTTGTGGGTAAATAATCGATGAGTCAGTCACAAAACTAAAGAATGTGCATGCTTCCAGTCAAAATAAAAAAGAGCGGTGTATTATATTCGCGAACCCAATGAAGCACTGAAATAAAGCCGAAAGTGAAATCCACGCGAAAGTAAGGTACACTTCAATAAGTAGCTTCAACTCAATAAAAATATAAGAAGCTTCAACTACTTTAATGCTGGCGATCGGAGTGCTAAATTGCCCTGCTTGTGGCCTATGGGATTGAATCCACAAAAGTTCATTGTTCATGGCAGACCCGCGTTTTTCAAACACCACTCGCTAGGAATGATCTGTGATCATGACATCTTCAGTAAAGGTAGAGACACACTAGAAGACAGTTTGCAGAAACAGGTGTCTGCGATAAGCCGCCTTGTGTGTATTGCGTAGGATACGAGTCGCTGAGACAAAACGCTTGAACCTTTGTGCACACGAACGGATTTTAAGAGGGGAATGCTAGTTTATGACGAGGGTACATGGTAACTAGAATAAATAACGTTTTCCCATTGATTAATGTTTGTTTTGTCGCGGGGTTGGACAGGTTGCATAAGCAATGCACACGTAACAACAATAAAAATTTGTGTCATTTTGTCCCTGCGATCTGAAGCACGAAATTCACACTGGCAGGAACTTGGGCCTTTCGGAAGGCAGCGAGAAGAATTCTTCATGTTACCTATCCCAGAGTCACTGTGTCCCTGCAACCCGCGTTATGTTGTGTTTTAAGTCTTACCCACTATCTATAACTTACAATCGAATTATAGCCTGCGAATTATGTTTCAAACCGGGCACACTGAGGTGATTACAATCTGTTCTTTATAGGTTTCAGTACTAGATCCATGACTCATTGACCAATCATACTGCACGCCACTTCATATTTACTCTTCAGTGACTCTTCGGTCCGCTGATTCAGTTGCAATGTTTCTTTGCATCATCCATTCTCACGGTATGACGCCATGAAAAGGACAACACTCCACCTTACACTCCACCAGCCCAGCCATGTCTTGGTTTATTCCATTTTTAGTCGGTATTCTCGCAATTTACCTTGTAAGCCGACTGATCCCGCGATCAAAAGTTGATATCAAAGGAAAGTATGTTCTCATTACGGGCTGCGATGCTGGCTTCGGTCGCATGACAGCCATTCGACTGGACAAGATGGGAGTTTATGTGTTAGCGGCTTGCTTGACAAAAGAAGGAGAACAGAGTTTGAAATCGGTGACGAGCAACAAACTGATGACATTACAGATGGATGTTACAAACTCGAAGCAGATTAAAGAAATCTGCGAAGAAGTCGAAAGAAGGATTCCTTCTGACACAGGTAAACTCGTATCTGACATTCCTACCATTCCTGCTTTTTGACTCTGAATTTTGAGCACCGCTGGGAAGAGAACCATCGTATCAGTAAAATACTTTAATTTAAAAGGAGTTCAATTTCGCATTGGTCGAAGACAAAAACTAGAAGGCTCCTTATGTATTTATTGAAGCAGGCACAATATCAAAATGGAAATGTAACGACTTGTTTTTCATGAATTTAAATTCACAGTGTGTCCTTTGTTTTAGCCTTAATTCTGCACTTGGCTAATCAAGTGCTGTGCACGGAATCGCTGAACAACGACATAACTGCTGAAAAATGCTGGGTACTGGAAAACATATGCAGTAGGGTTGTTTATAAGCTTCGCAGTCGCTGCTTATGTGCTTATTTCAGTCACATGAGCAAAAGATTTGGTGAAGGTTTTCTGCATGCTTTGAATAGGAAATTAGCTCATTAATACTTTTATAATTATGTTAATAGACATATTGGCCGAACAAAATGTTTAAAAATTAGATAAAAATGTTTTAAAAAAGTTAAAAATACTAAAAGTTTTCGATCATTAAGATCATCGTCAGAGTAAAAATGATGATGATCTTATTAATCGAAAATGTTAAGTATTTTTAGTTTTATAAAAACGTTTTTACCTAATTTTTCAACAAATTATGCTAATTTTACTCTTACGTATTCCATCTTAATTTTTCAAACCTTCTCTTGTTTAGTTGCAAAAAACATCCCAATATTATCTCCCGGGTTTTTATAAAGCAAAACCATGAAAGGACTTATTGTTATTATTTTGTTTTATGTAATAATAATAATAATCATAATAATAATAATAATAATAATAACAATAATAATAATAATAATAGTAATAATAATAATAATAATAAAGCGGGAATGCATGAAGCGAACTCCACATTTTGCAACTTTATATTTTCATCCTCTCTTTTGCCATGTTGGTAGGGTTGTGGGGCCTGGTAAACAATGCTGGAATATTATACGTGCTGCCTATCGAATGGACAACCCTGGACATATTTAAACGCACCGCGGATGTAAATCTTTGGGGGATGATTGACGTGACTAAGAGCTTTCTACCGCTGGTGAAAAAGGCCCGGGGACGAGTTGTTAACTTCTCAAGTGTTGCAGGTCAGCGATCGGTGGCAGAGTAGCTCCGTGTATTCATTCAGTTTAACATGAGCCCGACTGCTCAGCTGTTGTGTTATAGAAGCCCTAGCTATGTCATTTTTTAGTTCTTTGTACTTGTAGAAAAAACAAACAAACAAACAAACAAACGAGTATTGGAGAAAGTCCTTTACTAAGCGATTAAGTTTAAAAAGGATCGAATTATGGCGCTTTAAATAGTCAATAATCAATATATCTAGATTTAGCCAAGCCTAAAAGCGGAGCTCCCCCTTTTTTATTTATTTATTTATTTTTTGGCTGGCACTTATTAATTTGTAAAAATACTCTCATTCAAGCCGTTAAATTAAAAAAAAAGAAAAAAAAACCAAAAACAAAACAAAACAGAAAAATTCATGTCTATCAACATGAACATGCTGGTGTTTTTCCTGGCAAAATGTGTTCAGACCGCCGCAAAAACCATGGTTCTGGACAGGAAAAACCAAAAGGCACTAGCTCTGCTAACAACGCGGCAAAACGCATTGCGCATGAGTAGACAACTGAGCTTCCTGTCAATTTTTTATTTCTGGTCATGCAATGAAAGCTCACGCAAACAAAGAAATTTCCAGAGCGCGAAATTCAAAAGCAAAAAGTAAGAGTGTTAGAAAGAAATTATCTTGTTGGAAAGCATTTTTTATACTTAGCACATACTTCTGCACCAAAGTGTAGCTACTTGCACCAAGGGTGAAATTATGTTTGGAGTCGGCCTCGTGCTCGGAGCCGCTCGCGCTCGAGGACAGCATTGTTTTCATTTCTAGTTCTTGTCGTGTTAGCTCATTTGCTTTGTTCGGTCTTCGCTAAATGCTCGAGAAGGTGAAAGTCAGGTAGAAAATGTGGAGGTCGTAGCTATCCATTAGGTCCAGAACTAGCAAGGGCTGCTGAACTCCCAGTGGGCTTGACAGTTTGTCGTGTCCACTGGGACAAAATACGCAGAAACAACAACAAGTGTTCGGTGCCGGGGAAGACTCATTCCAAAAATCTCCACGAACAGCCGATTCCGATAAGACACCACTCAGTTCTGGATGCCATTGGCAAAGAAAAAGAACAGTACAACCCAGGGACGAGGTGGTGTACGGAATGCTGTATGCAAGTTGACAAGTTAGATGAATTCATCACCCGTCCTGAATACCAACCACCACCAACGAGAACGGCCAAACAAAAGGTTAGTTTAAATGCCCACCCGATAATTTTTGTGAACTGGCAAAATTGCAAGATGTGAAAAAAAAAAATACCGAGTAAACGATGATATTATCCATCCCATCCTTTCTGTTTCTCTATCCAGTTGCTATTTTCTTTATTGAGTTTAATTTAACAAATAGATAATAAATGAAGAAACAATTCAAATGTCAAGATCCACTCGAAAAAGCGGCTCTACCACTGAGCTATTTACAATATGAATAGACACTGCAACACTCAAAAAGTATTCTCCACTATTATCATAAAAAAATATTTATATTTTTTAATATATCTCAATCTATCCTATCCTATCCTCAATTTCTAGGATGCTGAAAACATACAAACCACAACTGTTGAACAAGTGAAAAAGGTGCAGTAATAATTATTATTACAATGTGACTGTTAAAAAATAAGTACCACAGTCCACCACAGTATTATTTTTTTAGAAAGAGAAATTTCAATGAACTGTTACACTGAAAACAAAAGGTGTAAATATTCAGCAAAGGTAAAATACATGTACAGTGGCACTAAATTTATACAGTATTCTCTTTCTCTGATGCTTTGTTTATTTTCCTTTTTGATTTAGATTTGGCAATTTACTGGCTCCCCAATTTTAAGACTACAGAAAAATTTACAACAGAGTCAGAGCAGTGACCAAGACCATGCCAAACAAATTAGAGAAATAAAATGCCACTTTCAGCATCTTTGCAAAGATAAAAATGTTTGGAAGAGATTTGTGGAATATTCATTTTACACAACAATGGCTGGAAATCGTGGGGTGAAATAGAGATCGAATTTGGGACAGTGAGGCTGAGTGGGACTGGCGATGTCATGGTTGACAGCCTTGTGTGGAACAAGATGGCAGGAGCATTCAACACACTCAATGAACTAACAGGTTGGTTACACTCTCCCCAATATATAATTGTTGAACCTCCATGTGTGACCTCCTCTGGTAAAGAACCATCTCTTATTATTTACATCCAGTCTTCATGATTAACAATTACTTAAGTTTTGCTTTTTATCATTTGTTTTTCTAACTAAGTTTTGCTTTTTGTCATGCACAGTGCATTCAAAACATTTATAGGGAATGCACTTAACAAATATTTTATAATTATAATATTATTACTGATTATTTGTTACATACTACGTTTTTCCTTTCACTCCTCATTTCAGAAAACTCATTTGACCAACTGGTAGAGAGATTTCAGAAATTCCAACACCATCACCATGACAGCAGCGATGCAGTGGCACTATATGACCCCACAGAAATGAAAAATTTTGCCAACAAACATGCACCTGGCCTATATGATCTTATTTTATGATCCATTCTGCGGGAAGACACAAGACTGACTGAGGAACACCGCATTTTGCAGGAAAAAAGGACTGTTGTTTTGCTGGATATCATAGCATATTTCCAGTACAGAGTTATTGTCAGAATATGTTAATTATTAAGATAAAGTTTCAGTTACGTGTGTGTGTATATCTTTACATACATGTGTGCACAAATAATTTGACTGAAATATGAATTCTTGTGCCAAGATACTTGACTGTTGTGAGGTTTCAAAGTTTCACAAAAAATCTCTTGAAATACAGTTTTAGAACATAGTTTTTTTTATTACAATAACTTAAAATGTATCACTTCAATGGCTGAAAAAGATGACTTTTTGTTGATATTATTAACAATAAATCTTTTAATATTCTTTCAGATCTCAGAAAACAAATCAACTTCAAAGAGAGGAGGGCTTATTTATCCAGCAGCATGGTGCATCCAGAGATGTTGTTTACTCCGGCAGGCTTCTTGGTTTCAGCACCAGTCCAAGGGATATTGACAGACAGAAGAACCGACACATTAGTGAGCAGTCAGAATTCATTCACCTTCAGATTTCAAAGGCAATCAAAGTAAGTAGTTTTCACTGAGTTAACCGTTTCACTCTCAGAGTCAGTAATGGATACACTTAAAGTGGTTCTAACTTTTGGGTCTGTGGATGAAATCCTATGGTGTGACCTGATTCAAATAAAATATCTTTGGTAGTACTTTTGAATGGATTTTTTTGTTTTGCACAAATTATAAAAAAAAAATGAAATTTGGGATTTTTCTTGAATAATAATTTTTTAATTTGACCACTACAAGGAGTGAAAGGCTACTTAACATTCATGTACATGTACAATTTGTAGGTATTAAGTTAGGGTACAGATATTTTAATAGACCAATTTACAGTGTCTGCTTATGGGCCGGGGCTAATTGAATGGAAATGAGGGGAAATTGATTTTGCTTTGGTACAAATAATATCTTAATATCTGCATTCCATACAAAATGCATGCATATCATGTTGATCTTATATTATATGCTAAATAGTTTCACCTGGCTCTCTAGTTTCCCAACATAATTTACACAAAAAGCAGATATCTTTGTACCACAGCAAATTGAACTAATGTTACATTTGTTTACAGGAACGTTGTTTAATGATCTACTTGCTGGATGATTTCCATAATATCCAAACCATAAGACTACAAGCTGGTGCTAACATGAAGCTTTCCCTTGCAACACACATGGCATCCAATATGCTAGATATTCAACTAAGCATACCTGGCATTTTCCTTCCTGTGGACAAGACGAAAGTTCATAGAATAGTTACTGTTAATGTTAAAGGGCATGCAAAACAAGCAATAATGTAGGGGAGGAATTGATCCAGACTACATTTCTCAACTGGTGCAAGACAAATAGGGTCAGCTCAAGTCCACATTTCTTACAAGTTTTAAGAGAGGATTTAAGGACACTGACACCAAAGGACATCCAATCACAGCTAAAGGAATTTAGGTACTGGCCATGTTCTATATTATTTGTAGAATGCCCACACAAATATTGATTTCAAGTAACAAGTAAACTCTCTGCTTGTGCATTGCAGTATACATAAAGCTCTAGGTAATTTAAAAAAGTACTTTGAAAGCATTTATATGCAAACCTGAAAAGGTAACTTTCTCCAGCACTGATTATGTCTTTTTTCACTTAAACAATGCACCCGGTGACACTACTTAATAATGCCATATTTGATTAATGGTTTCACAAAATATACAACATTTCCTTCCCACACAGTGAACAAGTTCCATTCTTATTCTATCTAATACCAATAAGAAAAAAATACCCCTAACTATCAAAAACAATCTTCATTCCTACAGTGTACAAATGAACAGTCAGTTGATTGAGTCCTTTTCATGTTCATTTGATGCAACTAATCAATTGAGAAAACATTTTTTTCCACCAGGGTGTACTCAGGAAGATCTAATGATGACCTTAGCAATTTGGGTTCTTGTATGTTGATAGATGAGTTTGAACAATCTTTAAAAAGCAAAGAGGACTACCAGGATGCACTGGCTCACTCATTTGAGGTTGCTCCTTGACACTCATCTGAGGTTGCTCCTGGACTATAGGAGTATCTTCAAAAGTATGCCCTCCCAGCTCCAGAAGACTGGCCAACCTGGTTTTACCTTAAGAAAATTATTGCACAAGAAATTAATGACGATACAGCTTTCCTTTTCATGGTTCCAGAACAAGGCCCTTTTCATGTAACATTAAATGTCCATGCAAATTTATCATTTTGTGCTATCCAGTGTTTACCGAAAAACTTTTGGATCTAAGCTTTCCCTTAGACCCAAACCTTTCCGAATTAATTTACTGTTGAATGCTGTTTTCCTCGGATGGCTGCAGATAAGAACCAAGGTTCTACAGAAATTTCAACTTTGCAAAGAGATTGAGTTTACATGCATATTGCGCCTTTTGGATGAGGTTATTCCACTGTCTTTCTATCACTATCCAGTGATGTTCCTTTCTGGCAGCTTAAGTTCTTACATTGAAGTCATGCTTAGATTTGTTTTGTTGTTCATTATCTGGAGACATCATCATTACGACAGATCAACCCTATCTGCGTTGAGTGATATTTACCATCAAAAATTTAATTTTCCTAGCTATTTCGTTTGCAAAGAAAACTGGATGTCACTCATCACTGAAAAGAAGGTTGAGATCTGGCACAGTGTACTTAGAGCAGCAACCCAAGCCCATAACTGTGCAGAGGAAATTCGCAAAAAGGCAATAATGTTAGCAAAGTCAAAGTCAAGCAAAACCTTCATGGCTGAATTTGTGAAGCCCTACTGCAGAGGAATGTCAGAGAAAAGTCTGGAAGCAGTTGTTTGGAAAACTGCAGAGAGTTTACTTGAAAACACAAAGAGAATGGGCCAGAATATTGGAAAATCAAAGCTGGTAATAATATAATAATTTATAATAATATAATATTATTTATGTCTCCATTCATTTGGCAAAATGTTTTAGTTTTTACTTTATAATACTTCACTTCACTTGTACTGTTAAGTTAAACACTCTCAGACTAAATAAATATCAAAATTCTGCTAAAAAAAGCTTATGTTTGTAACTAGGCAGAGAAAGTCAAGCTCTTGCATTGTATAGTTTTTGACAGTGGGTGCTGGAGGTGCATGTACTGATAAATACTAATTAATGAAAACAAAAATAGTACACCTTATGCTGGATATAGGTCTGTTACTGAATCATTGTAAAATAAATGTCACAAATTTATATTTTTCAGGTTCCACCTAAAACAAATGCAAGAGGGAAACCTATTGGAGAACGGAAGTACCAACTTGCAACTTTCAACACTTACATCACAAGTAAAGTATTACCTTTAGCATATTCTTTCACGAGGCTAAATGATGATAACCTAAACACTTTACCCAATGCATCTAAAATCTGTGACTTGAAAGACTGCACAGCAAGCAGCTCGGAGGAAGCAACTTGTCTATCCCGTTTTCATACTATCCACCTGTGTTGTTATCAAATTGCTAATAACCAGTGTCCTATCTGTACAAAACCTCTCCTAGATGAAATGAAAGGGCTATCACATTCCTTCAATGAAAGTTTACTGGAGCCAACCAAAAATCATCTTCTGCAGCAACTGCCACAAATCAAAACTCTGATAAAGATAATGAAGAGGAACTGGCCATCAGTGGTACCAGTGAAACATATGTGTACTATCAATCAGGTGCTTGGCAACAGAAAATCGATCAGACATTAAATTCCTTTGTTGTTCCACAACCACAGCAGCCAACACAACCTCAGTAGCCGACACAACCTCAGCAGCCAACACAACCCCGGCAGTCAATACAGCCACAGCAGCCAACACAGCCATCTTCCCACACCCAAGATCACTCAGCAAATTCTATTTCCCTCCTTCTCAACATTACATCCTCAAAACGGCCTTTTAGTCCTCTACTTTCTGGTTCTTTCCTCCACAGCTCTCACAGTCTACATTATTTGGAAGAAATGGATCTAATTCTTGTACATTTATTGCTTTGTTGTTGGCAAAATTTTACATTCTCAACAAGTCTGCCCTTTCCTTGACCCAGTTTATTTCACTACCTCTCTCATGGACAAATCTATTTCTCAACTGCATTTCACTTGGAACCCAAATTTACGACAGCGTAACCAGGGGTGAAGGGCGATACTTCAGTGTACGAGATGCAAGTGCATTCCTTTCAAACATTACCGGTGACCTAGAACTTGAAGACTCCTTTGATTTGTCAAATTTGAGTGAAAATGCAGCAGTCCCACAAAGTTCTTTAGCCTTCTTGATCACATGACCATCAGCTTTGTTGGAAAGAACAATGAAATAATCATCATAGACAGCCATCTGCATGGCCATGTTGAAACCATGGTTGGCATGTCTCACATAGATAAGGAGCTACTATTTTTTGTAAAGCAGCAATTGTCCCCTCACTTTAATATTTGTTCACTTACGTATGTAAAATATTAAATTAACAAATAAAAAAAGCCTTCACCATGGTTTGCTCTGTTCAAAAGCATGCAAGCAAGTAACGAGAGCACAAAAGAACGGTAGAGTGAAACACAAGCTGCAGACGAGTATTTCTCCCTCATCGCTTGCTAATTGCAGGTGCTTTGTAACAGAACAAACCACAGTTAACATTTTTAATTTGTTTCCTAATATACATTTTCTTCATTTATAAAGGAGTTTGCCTTATCTTACGAGAAACCTTTTGTACCTTTCCCCTAGATTGTATCACCAGCAAGTTTTATACTGTGATAAAGCACGGTAAAAGAAAAAAAATCTAAAATCTACATTTTCTAGGTCTTCTTCATTTTCCAGACACCTGCCATTTTCGCAAAACATGCTCTAACAGCCTTCAGACTTGAAAGGTTATGGCAACTGGCAGTCAAACATGTCACCTTTGACACCCAATAATTACTAGAACATGTTTTCCATCACGTGTCCACGCTTAAGTGAATATGACAGTATTACCGAGCAATGCTTGATGTTTTGGTATTATTTTATGGTACTACTGTACAAATTCAACCAAGAAATTCTCAAATGGTTTGCAGAAAAAGCCACTTTTCTGTCCTTTGAAAGCTGTGTGCATACTTAAATGGGCCACGATTTGCATGCTTTATACCCTCACAAGGCACACTAATTTTTTAAAATAAGATCACTCTATCAAGACAGTACAATGCTCTACTACTATACAGCAAGATCTGTTTGCCAAGGCAAAGAGCTATTAATATTTTCCAACTTAAGCAAACTCAGCTATCTACCCAAAAGTAAATGTAATTTTTTATCTATTTTTTCACCGTGATCCAGATAGTGTTGACAGGACATAGACACTTCAAAACAAAAACTTGTTTTCAGTATCTTTGTTACTGCTACATGTACATTTGAAGTCGTTGTGTGTAGGATAGTTCAATGGGTAGTTCACCTTTCAGAAGGCTCAGCAGCTTTTTCTTGCATTTTTGTACAAACATTTTCATAAACAGTTCGTGACAACAGCTCCTCGCAATTGCATTTACCGCATGAGATATATAGACATATTTTTATGAGAAGTTCAGCATTTCAACGCAAATTTGTAGCTGGAAAACTAAATTAAAATTAAATCTCTACTGCACAAACAAGAGCGCAGCAATATTTGGAGCCCTTAAAGAGATCTCGTCGACGAATTTTAGGGGTGAACTTTATAACACATACGCTCATTTTCGAGTAAAGTTTGTGGGCCCGTTTTCAGGAAAGTTAAGACTGCTCTAAACTACACTGAAACACGGAGAAACGGAAAACAACGTATTCATGATATATCATATTCAAAGTGATGGAAGCAATAAAGTTGAAGTTGAAATGATCAAGCTGCCAAGGATGAAACTGGAGATTGGCCGTCTGTTTTTTAGCTGCCCTATGTTTTAACTCTTTAACATTAGACATTAGAAGACAAAACTCTAGAATTTTATTCAGGAAACAGCTTAACGAACATTTTCAGTGTTGAACAAATTTTTCATCCTCACCTACTTTATTGAATTTTATAATGAGATTTAGACGTTAGATTAGGCCTTAGATTTTAGTTTTTAGATTTAGATTTTTAATTATTATTATTATTATTATTATTATTATTATTATTATTATTATTATTATTATCACAACTGACAAAAATGGCGGCTACTCGAAATTGGACGAAAAAAAAAATTGAGCCAGGTATTTCGATAAAAATGAGGTCTACCGTCCATCCCCTATACAAATAAATGCAACAAATTAACACCTACATACTTTCATACATCCGTCGTCGTTGCTTCTTTCATCCACAGCTCTAGCTCCATACAAACTTCGAACGCGTCATCACCGAAACCACACCGAATAAAAATGAACATGTTCGAAACCGGAAATGGCCGAAGTGAGCGCATGCGCAGACGTTTTGCCGCGATGTTAGTTCTGCTATATTTGGCGTCGAAACCGCTGCGAAATGCTGCGAACTCAAGCGGTTTGTCGACCGAGTCGACAACAAAAAGGCAAATTTGAACTTTTCGCCTGAACTTTTTCGCCTAAATTTTTTCGCCTAAATTGACCTTTTCGCCTTCCACCAAAAAGACAACTGAGTACTCTTTTGAACTTTTTTCTATTACTAAAATTGTTTTTGACTTTTGTTTTCTTTGCTCGTTTTGCTACAACGCGGGTCACCGTGCGATTTCGCGCCAAAAACGCGGGATACAGCACAGGGTTATATCAAGCGTATGCCACCTCATATTGGTTAACCTGTGGTGCGGACGGACGGGCTCAGTAATTATTGATTGATTTATTGTTGATTTTATACGCAGGTCGGCTTTCGTCTAACTTCTTTGCGAGTTATGCTATTTCTAAATATGGTGTGGAAGCGTTTTCAGACGCCCTCAGGCGAGAAATGTATCCTTGGGGAATAAAAGTGAGCATCATGGAGCCAGGAGGATTCCAAACAGGAATGGTGGAACCTCGTGTGAGGGAAAGGCAAATAAGACAAGGCTGGGATGACTTGAGTGATGAACTCAAGAAAGAATACGGAAAAAACTATTTGGACAAAGGTAATTCTCCAATCAAATGACGATCCCAGATGCTGTAGAGGCTTCAACGAAAGAAGCTTCTAGCCAGGGACACAAACCACTGTTTGAGGCGGAACTCAATGCGTCATACTCCTTTTAAAAGCCCAGCAAGTCATAACACAAATGGAAAAGTAGCGAAACCCTACAAGCTACAAGCTTTAACTGCTTACTATGTTTAATCTCTATAAGCTCCGGTTTTGTGCTTATTTCATCTCTACTAGTTCTACTCTTGCTTTTTCACTCCCCTTTTGGGCATGATATAATGGCAATATGAAGGTCATATTAGAACTGCGGGATGAAGAATTTAATGTAAAGAAGATCATCGCAGTTATAGACGCAACTTTTGCAGTTGTGAAAAGAAAGCCTGAAGAAATTCAGGCTTGTACGGGATTCGAACCCTTGACCTCTGTGATACCGGTGCAGCGCTTTGACCAATTGAGCTACCCAGCCAACTGGGAGCTGGTCATTTAGTCGGTTCGTTATAAACCCGTGAAGGATGAAGACTATCTCCCGGTTGGCTTGTCAAGGTCAAGGGTTCGAATCCCGTACAAGCCTGGATTTTTTTTCAGGCTTTCTTTTCGCAACTGCAAAAGTTGTGTCTATAACTGCGATGATCTTCTTTTAATTCCTTTTTGGTCAGCTCGCACATGCTCGCACTAAATACTGAGCTGCTCAAGATATCCCCCAATCTCCCATTAAAACATTGTTGCCTTTTTATTGAAGGCAGCAGAAGAACTGAATATTTCTATCTTTTTTATTCATTTTAGCGATTTCTTTTTTTACGGATTATCCTGCCTCATCTAACACTTATCAAGTTGTGGACGCTGTCGTAGATGCGCTGACGTCACAAGCACCACGTGACCGGTATTTGGTTGGCTCTGATGCTCGGTTTTTCTTTTTGTGGATGTCGCGGCTACCAGCTGTCGTTGCAGACTTCATATTTGCGCGGATGGTGTTGAAGCTACCAACACCGCTAGGATGCAAGTGACGCAGCATTTTGCAACAGACCCTTTATTGTCTTATTTACGAAACGTCTGACTTAAAGTTAAATCCCAAATTTTATAAGTCAAAATATATACCCACAGAAAATTTGGGGAGAGTAGAGCCATGAGTATTGAGATAAGGGCTGGGCTGTAAAAGGCAACAACACTTCCATACTGCTGTCTCTTATTTTACAGTGGTAACGATTACGTTATGAACCAGTTCTAAAATTCAGACCTTATATGGGACGTTTTTTGAGCAGTACAACCCGGCGATCATCTTCACACTCCACATCATGCCGAACAAAACACTATCTTGGCACAAAATGTTGTACCTACTCAAACAATGGTATTCAGAATTTGAGTAATAAATTTTCAGAACAAACCACGAAATTCGAAAAAATATGACATCTCACTTTATCATTCTGGTCCTCAGTCTTCACATTACTTTTTATTGTTTCCTCTTTTGCTACTTTTTTTTTATCTGAATCTACTTTAAGCGTGCAGAAATTGATGATTGCACATTTTAAGGGGGCTGGAATGTATTTTTTAGAAGCGGGCACACCACCAAACATTTAAACGGTTGACATTTTACTGTCAGAGATCGGTAGGACTAGTTAGTTCACACATTTGCTACGCACTGAACAATCTTTCCAAAACATTTAGATTGATTGACATGAGTTTTACCATATCTGCACAATAGAGATTACATCGTTTATCATATTTTCTTACTGCTATTTGGGGAGAGGGATGGGAGCTCCCTCACTTTGCTTTTAGTCTCGGCGTTCGCGCGCTCTACCCTTTTGGGTCTTTCACCTATAATGTTATTTTCTGTATTAATGTAACGAAGGTTTGTGAAGTCCAAATAAAGTTGTGAAATCAAAATGAAGTTTCTGTGGATATGAGTCAGTTACAAAACTAAATTTGAATGTACAAGCATCCAATCCAAAAAAAAAGGTGGATTATATTCAGCGAGAACAAATGAAGCGCGAAAGTAACGCCGAAAGTAAACCCACTCGAAAATAAAAAGCATTCTGGTATCCTTCAATAGGAAGCTTCAACGCCTCTAATGTTTTGGGACGGAGTGCTGAATTGGCCTGCCTAGGGGCTATGGGAATAAAGCCTCAAAGGCTCTGTTTCTTTGGAAAATAAAAATAGGTTATACAGTAACGGTAGGGACACACTAAGCGAGAGATTTTAAGGACAGGTCTCTTCGATAAGATTCCTTGTGCGTATTGCTTAGGAGACATGTTGAGATGAGACACTTTTACTTATCAGTGATGAGGGTACCTAGGAACTACGCTTATTTTGTTGCAAGGACAGGTTTCGTTGCGACAATAAAAAAAATTGTGTTATTATGTTCCCGGAGGCTGAACCAGTTTGAATTTATGCAGCCTGTCGGAGGACAAAGTACTGTCTTAGCGACAAAGATTTCTCAGTAAATCGGGCATGCCATACGAGAGGAGTTGTCACTATTTCCACGAGTCGTGTCTCTACCCACGATCTAAATCTTAAAATGTAGTCCAATTTTAGCCGGTGAACCCTGTTTCAAACTGAACACACTCAACAATGACATCGGCTGTAACAGCATCTCTTGAGGTTATTCTTTCAGCAAACCATACAAATACGACTTGATGTATTACCGTATGAGATGATGGCAATTTATTGTCAGGTTGACTCGAGCAATATGCATAACTTATTGACTGTACGGCATGCATTATTCGCACCAGTTATTTACACGGTATCATGTCACGAGAAAAGAACGACATTGGACCCTGTACTCCACCAACCTAACCATGTCTTGGTTTATTCCAGTTGTAGTCGGCTTTCTGGCAATTTATCTTGTTAGCCGATTAATCCCGCGATCAAAAGTTGATATCAAAGGAAAGTGTGTTCTTATTACGGGCTGCGACTCTGGCTTCGGTCGCGAAACAGCCATTCGACTGGATAAAATGGGAGTTCGTGTGTTGGCGACCTGTTTGACAAAAGAAGGACTGACAGAGTTTGAAGTCGGTGACGAGCAACAAACTGAAAACATTTCAAATGGATGTTACAAATTCGCATCAGATAAAGGAAGTCTGCGAAGAAGTTGAAAGAAGGATTCCTTCTGACACAGGTAAACTCGTAACTACATTGTGTTGCGTTGCTATTTTGATAAGCATTTTTCTTATCAAGACTAAAAAGATGGCCAGTTCTGACATCGACAAAGTCGCAGCCATACTTGTAGAAATGGGAGACAGCCAGGCATCACCGCCAATCTCTCCAATCAAGTCCCCAGCCAAGCGGACTACTTCAGATTCAGAGGAAGACTTCCCATCCTCTCAGCAGCCACCTGCCCTCAAACGTCAAAAGACCGAAGAGGGTTTCAGAACGCTGAGGAACAAGATTGCTTCCCTTGAAACCAGACGCGTCAATAGTCTGAAATTTCTGTCTGTTCTAGAAGAACACGT
>Ga0126336_10000439_pt1 | contig 16708 bp, 15 predicted proteins | sample SidCmetagenome_FD_92530 | JGI IMG/M metagenome (GOLD analysis project Ga0126336, IMG submission 92530) | Coral microbial communities from El Islote,Puerto Morelos, Mexico - Siderastrea C C metagenome | ecosystem: Host-associated > Invertebrates > Cnidaria > Coral | place: El Islote,Puerto... | reverse complement strand
CAAAAGACACCTTCACCAGAGTGCGAAAGTAGCTCGAAAGTTAAGCGATTCACCGTCGTCTGTGAGGCGCTTCCACTCGAAGTCAGCAAGGTTCCAAGAAGCCTCCAGTTCTTTAAGAGCTAGATCTTAATTGAATTTGGGCATGAAATCGAAACGCGCGATGCAGAATGATGCAAAATTAGGCTTTTTTGTTTTCGTTGTTGAAGCTTTTTTATAGCAAAACTGATACAATGATATCCAATTCTTTTGACTGTCAGAAGAAAAGGAACCAGTGCCCTGTTTTAAAAAACGGGCATCTGTGATCAGGTGACTATCCCTGAAAAAGGAACCCATGAAGACATGGCTTTAACTGTTTCAAATCAAACATCGATGAAAGAGAGATCGAAAAAGTTACACGTCTCTTATTTGGCAAAAAAATCCAGTTGGCATAATTTTCGTTACATTTTGCCCCAAAGCATCCAAACATCGGCAGTGTATAATTCGCGGTCTTTGACACGCAAACAACCTTGCTTATATCAAGCGTTTGCATAAACAAAATAAAGCGCTTAACAAAAGCCCCGGAACAAAAGCCCGGGGCGGGGGTTACTCCCCTATATTGCTTATACGAGGACGTGCCGTTGGACAGGGTATGGTTTTTGGCCTCTCTGTTCTAAACAGGGTACAAAATTTTAACCGACTCTGTCCTAAATAGGGTCTCAACTTGTCGTAAACAGGGTATGGTCAGAACCGATTGTCGTCGTTAAATATGGCTTACCAGTATTTAGGTATCCTAGATCGGGGACGTTTGCTGGTCTTTGAAACACTTTATATTGTGTAAAACAAGGGAGTTGGTATAATAACCATTTGCCCTAAACAGGGACCTAAAGTAGCGGGTGCTGTCCTACAAAGAGTAGGTATTTTAGGGCTTTTTTTGTTCTATACAGTCAGGCCCTCATTCCCTCAGTTGGTCAAGTGTCCTTCCCCCTGGGACAAAAGAACCAAAAGTTCGAAGGCGCTGTGGAAAAGGAAGACATAAAAAAAAGCAAAACGAAGACATAAAAAATCAAAACCCGACTACAAAAAAGTAGAGATTCATTTTTATCCACCAGAACAGAATAACTGTAACAAGCTGTCCATTTCATTGCAAACAGAGTTATGAATAGAAGTCAGTACTGTAACTTGCTGAATTCATCGTCAACGTTTTCTACCTACAGTGCGTGTAGTCTTAACATTTCTTTAATATTCAATTAAAACGAAAGTGGGATCCACACAGGTAGAAAGGTTTTGTGCAACGGTTACCGAAACGGACCAAGTTTAGCAGACAACCTAATTTGCATAATGCGAGTCACGCAATCTCGGGATTAGCATCCAAAGATCAGGACTCAGTAATTTAATTCACTTATTTCCTCAATTTGAACAGTTCGAAACTTCAATTTGTGTACGCTTTTCTGTATTTATGACTTGAAATGGAGAAATCTTAAAATCTAGAAGCTATTTAATTCACACAATCTGAATTTGCTCAACAACCTAATTTGCATAATGCCTGTGTCATATTCGCCAAAATCACCAAAAGTTCGAAGTCACCGGGGTAAAGGAAGATAAAAAGTACAAGGTATTTTTATATTTCTGTGCTCCCTGACATCTCATTAACGAATTTCAATAGGAATTTAGAGCGACTCGGTCTGGACTCGGGAAATACAGGCCGACGAAGACAGGGTACTTTTGCGAGTTTTCAGAAAGCGCTCAGATGTGTGTTAATATATCAATTATCACCAGCTTCCACTTCAACACAAATTAAATTTAACATACGCTTTACATCCTTGAAGGACCTCTTAACTTAAAAATAATAACCCTTTTTTGCTGCTTGTTGTGGTTTTTGAGCACTGAGGTCGCCAACTTCTGCAATTTTCGTGTCTGGCCAGGCGCTAATTTATGCCTTTTGCTGCTCTTACTGTTGTGGGCTCTAAAAAATTATTTTAGCGTATTTCCCAAAACAAAACTCGTTTCGTTTACTTGTGACCCAAGATGGTTTCCTGGGCAAAGTTTAAGGGAAAACCTTTTTTTGACCCGAAATGCAGTGGACCGGTCTTACAGACATTGCCACTTAATTTTTTGAGGCGTTGAAGTCATGTCATCGCTTTGCTGCGATCGCTTGATCTTGTCGTGATGCCCAGATTACGTCCAACAAAAACCTGAGAACTACCTAAAGATATTAGATCACGTCATCCGAGAAACACTGGAAACTAGTACTGATTTCAAGCCTCCGAGGGGGGGTGGGTGGACGAAAGGTTTAGCAGCTTTGTGTTAGCCTATTCGAGAACACGAGGAGCGTTTGAAAAATCCCTCCAAATTAGTTATTCAAATAAAACCTTTCATACCGGTCAACATTGCGATGGATTGGATCGGCACACATGAGGTAGGTCATGGATTTGATTACCATCGGAATGTTTTCGTTGAAGTCCAGTGGATGTGAGAAAGTGAATGTTTCGCTACATGACAGAGTTGAGGGGTGATCTTTGTTTCACGGTATCGATGTTCCTTGAACCCCAAATGGGCAGTAAATTGCTGAAACCTAATTATATTCCAGTAAAAATCGGTACACAGATAAGAAAAGGTGACAGCGACTGTGCCACATAGTAAATCCAGAAAATCTGAGAATTATTCGTTGAATACTGATTGGCACAGTAACTTTATTTTGTATGCTCATTCTAGTTATATTTGTTTCTCTACCTGGTGAATTTCTAAATGTAAGACGGTAACACTCACCCACCAGTAAATAGCATTCCTATAGCTTCCTACGAGTCTTTGTGTAGCTCAGTCGATAAAGAATTCGATCGCTCAGCGGAAGATTATGGGACTCAGAATTTTCCTGACAAAAATGCAATAGGTTGACAAGTTTTTAGTCTTGTAAAAACATTTACCAACCTTCTTTTTTGCCATACTTGACGCTAATTAATATTATCCTAGGAGTATGTGTGTTACAGGGGCATTTTGCAATTAAAATCCTAACCTAGCCTTTCTGGTTTGTCTCACCAGATACTAGCCCCCGAAGTCCTCGACGAACAAATTTCTCTATACTTCTACCGGGCCAGAGGAAGCAACAAAGTCAGGGAGGCCTTTCCAGGCCAAGTGATTGACATTCCGAGCATGGAAATAGTAAAACATCCAGCAGACACTCTCAGACAAATATGTGCGTTCCTTGAAATCACATGCTTTGAGGACTATATCCAGGACTGCGCGGCCACTGTTGACCCAGACCCTTCGATAACACGTGATTTTGTGGAATGGTCCGAGGAACAGAAAGAGAAAGTTTACGAACAAATGAAAGAGTTTTCGTTTTTTAAAGGTTATTCTTATGATGACTGAAGGCCTTTAGTAGTGCCTAGTATAGAGATTCAGCTTTTTGGGGGGTGATGTTTTTCCTATGTATGCTTTGAAATCCAAAATGAAAATGAATTCATCCGTGTTCGTCAGGAGACGGTGAATATATATATAGCAGGGTGCTTCTGTTTAAAAACTTTTAACATATTCAGTTATTTGTAATTCATTTACACCTACTAAAAGTATCTTTGTAGTCTTTTTTGATATTTCCTACCCTATTCTGGATTACTTTAACTTACAAGCTTTGTTTAATTGTCATGTGCACAGGCAATCTCTTGCCAAGAACGCTTTCCCCGATATTGTCTTGTTTTAAGGCAAGACGGCGTGGATCGTTAACAGTGTTCTCATCGACATTTCGGTTATCTTCTTTGTACTCTAGCTAATAAACGTTGGTTTTAATTTCGCATTCCGCGTAAGAGAACCTTTTTCTTACGGTATTTTGGGAATGGAAGACATAAAATCCTCAAGAATGACAAACGACTCCCATCTGATCTCGCATTTTCGTTACGAGAGCCCTGCGTAATGTGTCTTCGAGTGATGTAAAAATCACACAATCAACGGAAAGAATCGTATACTACGCTTTATTTCTTTGGGGAGTTCTGAAGAGGAGTTAAACATTTCAAGCTCGAGTTCTTCTCTTTCGTACAACGCAGCTCCACAACACTACGGATACTGATGGAATAACACTTATAGCTCTGATATAAAAATGCATATTCTCCTTACTGTTCTCCATACATTTCTTATTGCACTAGTAAGGAGAATTTGTATAAAAATCAAGAGATCTCGTCCTTGGTGATCACATTCTTTATTCTCATTACATGATTGTTTGAACAAGAAGTGATAATGTAAAGAGAAATTTCATTTTCGTCACTGTTAGGGCTTATAGGGATAATTGTTCAGTAAATAAGATCCTAGGAACGATCTGATTGGTTGACAACCGTTTACCATAATCCATTGAGCGCTTACTAAATAAAATAAATAGAAAACGTTCTTTCCTTGTTTCCATTCCAGTTTATGGTCACAAGCGTCAACGGTTGGGAGAACTCTGGGAGATGTGTAAGACAAACCGAGGACAAGTGCTTGCCTATAGCTATTTGGCAGCATGCTATACATCTAATCGTGTATTATGCTATTATTAATCGAGAAGTGGAAACCGACAATACTTAATGGTTTTAGACCGTCGTTATAGCGCCCACAATGTTCTCACTCGCTATGGTGTTTTACTTTTGCCTGATTTTTAGTTTCGTTACTTTTGGAGTCTGGCAAAAATTAATCCCAAATCCACGAAAAAAATTTACACTGTTACTCGCTTGCCTGCCGAAAAATAGCACGTTAATAAATTCTACTGCTTAATCAACAATTAAATTATATTTTTGGACTAGAAGCTTTATAGTTAAACGTAAAATTTTCAGCAAAATCGTTTGCACACTTGAATTCCACTGTTCGATAACCAGCAGAGTATATTCACTTACCGGCGAAAGCTTTTTTAGGACATTCTTTTCTTTGGAAGGAGACTTTTTTTACGAACTATATCTTTCTTCCGAGCTTTCTTGCAGCGGTGATAACGCTTTTACGAGTCAAAACCAAGACAGTAGAGGTGTGTGTTTACCTTAACTTGGACGCCATTCTGCTTTCATGCGATCATGGTCATGGAAGGCCACTGGGAGTCACTGTCATCTATGTAAAGGAAATACCACCGCAAAGAAAGCCACCCAGCTTCAGTAAAGATTTGCTTCGCATCTCTAAAGACGAAAGCGACGAAATGGACGGACATTCTGCAGGTAGCACTCCAAAAATGGATTGGACGAGCGGAGATTTGCCTACCGCGTGGAAAGCATTCAGGCAACACTGCAAGTTCACATTCAAAGGGCCTCTTAAGCGCAATAGTAGAGAAGAAAAATGCAATTACCTGATGATTTGGATTGGAGACGAAGGTTGTAACATATACGATACGTGGGAGCTTACTGCAGAGGACGCGAAGAAACTCGACGCGTATTAAACAAATTACGAAGCGAAGGTGAAGCCCAAATCAAAGAAAGTGTTTGCAAGGTACAAATTTCACCAGAAGGTTCAACAAGAGGGTGAGTCATTTGAACAATTCCTCACTGATTTGAAGTTGATAGTAAATGAGTGTGGTTATGCCGACCCTGATGAAATGGTCTGAGATAGAGTGGTTATTGGGTGTCATGCTACCAAAACAAGAGAAAAGCTTATTCAGGAAGGTTCAAAGCTTACTGTAGAAGAACAACTGACATTGCTAGAACTGACGAGATGTCTCAATTAAAAATGGCACAATTAAAAAAACCATGACAACTGGAACTCCAAGTATTAATTAACAGTGTAAAGCAAAAGAGAAAAAAAAGGCATCGAAAACAAAGTCTGGCAAGGAAAAATTCACAAGCAAAGATTGTAGTAGATGTGGTTATCAATTCGACATGCCTTGTACAAGGAAAAAGATATACTAAGTGTCAAAAGTTGAACCATTGTACCAGTGTTTGTCCATCTCAGACCACATCTGCATCAATTCAGTTAATGCAGTAGATATGGGTGAATGGTACCAAGACCTAAGAAATGAAAGCAAAATTGTTAAGTTTCAACTTGAATGGTGCAAAAGTCAATGTCGTTTCTGACAAAGTTATGCAAGACCATAATATTGAGTGCCACTACAAGAAGACGCGGGTTAAGCTTAAGTCGTATTTAGGTCATCAGATTCCACCCAAAAGAGTAGTGACAGTGCCTTGCGAATACAAAGGAAAATTGTCCCATGTGAAATTACATGTAGTTGAGATTGAAGCAGCTGCAGTACTCAGGGCCCAAACCTGAAAAAATTGGTCTACTTGCTAGAATGCATTCGCTTCAGCAACATGGCATTCCAGAGCGTCCCATTGACATGGATCAAAGAATCCTTGATGAATACTCAGAAGGTATTGGGTGTCTTCCCGAAGAACACACAATCAAGTTGTATCGAAAAATTCCTCCTGTAGGTCACCCTCCAAGGAAAGTACCTAGTGTCCCTCAAAGAAAATATGAAAGATTAACTTAACCTTATGGAGAAATCAGGCGTAATTGTCAGGCAGAGAGACCATACTGACTGGGTGAACAGTATGGTCGCTGTGGTGAAACCTAACAAGATCCGTATTTGCATAATCCAGAGATTTGAATGAAGCCATTAGAAGAGAGCACTTCCCAATGACAACAATAGAAGAAGTTGTGGCTGACATGCCTCAAACTAAAGTTATTTCAGCTCTAGATGCCAAATCAGGATACTGGCAAGTGAAGTTAGACGATTAAAGCGGAACGTTATGCACTTTCAATTCACCGTTTGGAAGATATCTCATCACGAGGTTGCTGTTTGCAATAACGTCAGCTCCTGAAGTGTTCCAGAACTACACGTGCAAGATGTTTGCAGATGTGAAGGGTGTATTAAAGTGGTAGTGGACGACCTCTTAACATGGGGAAACGATGATGATGAGCATGACGCCGAACTAAAGCAATTGTTAGACCGAGCGCCAGAGGCCAATCTCAAGATCACCGACAAGAAACGCCGAATCAGGCAAGAAGAAGTCCCCTACATTGGCCATGTCCTAAGTAAAGCTGGCTTTAAACCAGATCCTGAAAAGATACGGGCAGTACAAGAAATGATCCCCAGAACACTAAAGAACTTAAGACATGGCTTCATTCAGTATCTTGGAAAGTTTATGACATGGTTACACACCACTAAGAGAATTCCTACAGAATAACGTTGCCTGGCATTAACAAAAAGAGCAAGAAGCAAGCTTTCAAAGACTCAAGCAGATGGCCTGCTTAACACAGGTGCTCGGGTACTATGATCCAAGCATTCACCCTATCAGTTGATGCTAGCTCCAAAGGGCTGGGGGAAGTCCTTTTGCAAGGTGGGAAATCCTTATCTAATGCATCAAAAGCCTTCACTCCAACAAAAGAACGATATGCCCAGTTCAAAAAGGAAAACCCTTCCAATTGTGCATAGAACACAGACGTTTCATCAGTTCATCTGTGGAAGACCAACGCAAGTAGAGTCAGACAACAAGCCATTGCAGTGCATTTTAAGTAATCCTTTGCATCAAGCACCACTCAGATTGCAGAAGACGATGCCTGCCCTGCAACGGTACGACTTGAAGGTCAAATATCTCCCAGGTTCAGAACTTTCTGTAGCCAATGCATTGACCAAGAGACAACAGACTACAGAAACTCTCTTTCCAGACCTTGTAGTAAATGAAGTTCAGCTTACTGCTCAGTCCTTCCCATTTCAGCAGAGAAATACGCTGAGTTCCAGAAAGCCACTGCAGATGATCCAGCCATGCAAGCCTTAAGCACAATAGCCCTAAATGGATGGCCTGGAAACAAGGAAGAATTACCCAGCAACATCCACGAATATCATGCTACAGAGATGAAGTTTCACCAGTTGATGGTCTCTCATTTAAAGCACAGAAGCTCATTGTTCCCCAGAGTATGAGGAAGGAAATGCTAGACCGCATCCTTGAGTCGCATCAAGGTATCGTAAAATGCAAACAGCGTGCTCGAGAAATTCTCTTTTGGCCCGGACTGTCCTTACAGATGGAAGAAGTGTCCAAGTGCTCACGTATGTAACCAATTCCAGAAAAATCAACCCAGAGTGCCACCGGACAGACCATGGTCCAAAATCGGAAGTGGCCTATTTGAGTTCAATGGTGCTCATTACTTGCTGAGTGTGGATGACAATTCCAAATGGATCGAAATTGCCGAGCTAGACGAACTAACCAGCAGCAATGTCATCTGTCACCTGAAAAGTCAATTTGCAAGGTGCAGCATACCTGATGAACTTATCATCGACAATGGCCCCGGTACGAAAGTTCAGCAATCGAAGATTTCAGCAGGAGTTAAGGTTTTTTGCACACCGCTTCATGTTTGCAGTATCCTTAGTCAAATAGTGAAGCCGAGAGAGCAGTGCAAACCATTGAGAATCTCCTCAAGAAAGGATAAGATTCCTACAAGGTTTTACTGAACTACAGGAACACTCCCTTGGATGGAATAGGCCTGTCTCCTGCTCAAATTGTAATGGCTCACCGACTTAAAACGCCTCTTCCAATTAACGCTGAGCTTCTGAAATTAGAAGAAACCCAAGACATCAAGCACCATCTTCGGAAGATAAAGGAAAGAAAGAGGTTCTATTATGACAAACTCTGTAATAAGGAGTTGGCATCGCTATATAGAGATGATAAGGTGTCTCCAAAGCATGACAAGAAGTGGATCCAAGCTACACACGCCCAGGTCATACATTGTTCAGACGCCTGAAAGTCAGAAGTATAGGAGAATTGGTAGATACCTGAATTGGGGCCGAGCATCACGAACACTAAACAAAGGGATTTTGGAAACTTCACTAGTTAGTCAAGCCAGTTCTCCTGCGTGTACCTGAACCAACCTCCATGGCAGGTTCCATGAAACAGGAACACTCTCTGACCATGCACTAAAACCAGCAATACGTACTCGTTCCAGTTGACTAGTGAAACAGCCCACGTACCTCAATGACTATGAACAGTGAATTGTTTCAAAGACTATGAACAATGATTTGTTCCAGAACTATGAACAGTGACTTGTTTTGTTTTCTTTTTCAATGTTGTTGTTTTCGTTGGTTGAAAGCCATAGGAACATATAACCTATTCAGGTTTGTTGTTTGAAAAAGGGAAATGTAATAATGTATGTTGTCACGAAATGTTGTACACTAAGACACGATGATTAAAATATACCACGAGGTTTTAGACAACATTGGCGACTGTGTGTACAATACATGTCAGTCACAGCCAGCTGGCCAATTGCGTGCACGGAAAAAGAACGACATTGTTTAAGCCATGGCCCTGCCAGTTCCCAACCCTCTCAATTTGGATGTCGCTAAAGAATAGTGTTCTTTATACTGCGGGGTTTTCGTTATATAGGGGTTCGTTATATCAGGCTTCCACTTTATCTAACTCTTTCACTTAAAATCAGTCAATTACTAGATATGGTGTTGAACACTCGAGGAGGTATTTCGTCCTTATGCCGCCTGTGTTAAAGGCGCAAATTACTTGGGAACCTAGCCTTGCCCCTAATTAAGCTGTTCTCTTTTTTTTGGTCCATTTTGATTACACCCCTTTCCGTAACTTCAAGGGCAATAAAGCTTTGACAAAGAAACATGGAGGATGTATTGTACGTTCACAAATGTTTACAGCTACCATCTTTGAGCATTCAATTTCTCCAAAACTTCACAACACTGAGAAAATAACTTTAAAGTGATTAAAATCAGTAATAAAACACTAAAATGGTGTAAACGTATGAACGTTATGATGGGCAAGTTAAAAATGTTTAATTAAAAAAAAACCGAGGAGAAAACAGAAATTTGCATTTATAACACAAATTACCCCGGCGTGCAGGCGTCTCCTACCTTATTGGTACTTAATTTCGCGGGACTTTAATTTCGCGTTTTTCGAGATTGTAAAAAAATCGCGAAATTAAAGACCCGCGAATAAAAATCCTCGCGAAATTTAATACCCTATAGAAAATTCAAATAACAGAAAAAATGATTAACGTGTAATAACAACAACATATACAGGATATGTGTCGACAAATACACAAATTATTAACTGATTTTACTGGTAAGTTCCATTTTGCATCTTCTGTTGTGAAATAACGTTAATTTGCAAAGATTTCACATATAGAGTAGAGAATCTAGCTCCACGTTGTAATACACTTAAAAGTTAATTTTAAAAAGTTCAGACTTTTTGAAAAATAAAATGAAGTTGAGAACGCTTGAATCGCGAAATTTAATGCCCTTTTTTCATATTTGCCTATTGAAATCGCGGAAATAAAACCCCGCGAAATACTGTCTTGCCAAAATCGCGAAATTGAGTACCAATAAGGTATTTCCCTTCCTTCCGAGTGAAGCAAGAGAAATAGGAGACTTCCGTACGCAGGCTCATCAAAATTGGCCGTGCTTATCTGAAAATCCCGTACTTGTTTGGAAGGTACGCTTCATTTCGAAGTTACAACATGAAGGGATTGTTGTCAAATTTATCAACCATATGGACATGACGTCCTATAACTTAAGAAATAGAGAAACAAACCGGCAGTACCACTTCCACGTACCGAGTATTTCAAAAGGAGCTTCAGTTATAGTGGAGCGGTTTTCTAGAACAGCTTGCCGGGGCATCTAAGAAAGGCATCGTCACTGACAAGTTTTAAGTGTCAAATTCTTTGCCACATTTTTCCAGAGTAAGTTGATTTCTCACAGGGCGTCCTTGTAAAGCAGGATGTTTTATTTTTTGTTTATATTTATGATACATATTTATATCTTAAGTTGTACTTTAAAGTTTAGCTTGTGGTTATTCTCTTTTCTCTATAGTTATGCATTAATGCATCATTAGATAATTGCAATCAACATATCTGTAGTTTTTAGTGGAGCACCATTGCTAAGCAAACTTGGTAACCTATCGATCCGAGAAATTTTGGTTGTGACGTCAGCGTACGTGCCCCGCCCGCCCGTACAGACTAAGGGGGAGGGAAAGGGTAGTCCCAAGACAACCCGACGGGGATGGAGAATGCCATCTTTTCTTGGCGGGAAATCGCGCGGTGCTTTTGGGCAACCGGCGTTTTTCTTGGAGGGAAATTGCATGACCACCGTCGCTTTTGAAAAAGAGGTGTTTTTAAAAGCTTTAATAGCTTGTTTACCAAAACGATATTTCTACAGTACTGAAGTTTTAAACTTAAGAAAAAACATCTATTATCGATATAAATAAAGGTTTTGATTGATTGATTGATTGATTGATCGATCGATCGATCGATCGATCGATCGATTGATTGATTGATTGATTGATTGATTGATTGATTGATTGATTGATTGATTGATTGATTGATTGACTGGTTGATTGGAAAGAAAAACTTCAAAAGAATACTCAGTTGTCCTTTTGGTGGAAGGCGAAAAGTTCAAGTTACGAAATATGCCTTTGAGGATTTCATGTTGGTTTTCTTTCTTGTGTTGTTCTGAAACAACCGAGTAAGTGAAGTTTATAAAGGATTTAAGGTACATGATTGATGGTAGTACATGGTACATGGTACATTTATGGTACATGTCAAAGTAATTACGTTTTGAAATGGAAATTTAATTTATGCCATTAGAACTGTGTCATTTACTTTTGACTTTAAAAAATTATTAGAAAACGCGCTCAGATTTGTGACAGATATAGACTTGAATATTTTGCCATGCTCAGCCGATTTCACTCGCGTGGACAGACCCACGATGCTTGAAGTGTAACGCGAATTGCGAATTACTGGTTTTCGAAAAAACGTTTTCAAAAGTGATTTCTCTGTCCATTATTTTTTTTATTAATAGCAGTAGTTCAAAGCACAGGACAAGCATCACTTCAGTAAGATTACGGCGAATAATTGCTTTCAATTTTGACTGTCGTGTCCATCTCTTTGTGCAATTGTCGATTTTTTTGTCCTAGAAGTTTTCAATAGTAATAATCTTTTAAGCGAAGCAATTGTCGGTTTAAAGCTATTTTATCCGAAAAGCTTCCGACAACAGTTTTTTACGTTCCTCAAAGCGCCTAACTTTATAATATAGGCGTACTTCGCATCCGCAAAACGTATGCCATAATTTGAAGCGTGTTTGGTGTTTGTTTGTTTGTTTTCAATCTTGATGGTCTCTAGTTAGAGAACGAAATATAAAAGTTATTTAAGAAGCTATAAGCGAAGCAGTTGTCGGTTAAACCTATTTTATCCGAAAAGCTTCCAAAAACAGTTCTGTGCATTTCTAAAAGAGCCCGAATTTTAAACAATTCGCAGCCGCAAAACTTATGCCATAGAGTTAAGCATGTTTTGTGTTTGTTTGTTTTCAATCTCGATGGTCTCAAGTTAGAGAACGAAATATAAAAGTTACTTTAAGTAACTATAAGCGAAGCAGTTTTCGGTTTAAAGCTATTTTATCCGGTAAGTAATGTGTGTTCCTCAAAGTGCTATAATTTCTTCGAGGCCGCTAGAACCTACGCGACGTTTCTTCAATAATTTTATTACAGGTGCTTGGAAGCTCCCCAAATCCTTTCTTTCGGGTAATGCCAGTAAAATGTCGGCGAAATGCCAGTATAAATTTTTGACTAGCCTAACAGTGGCAGTTCATGTTATTTGTTAACATCCGATCCGAACGCGATGAAGATAGCCCATTTACTTCAGAATAAGTTTTATTTTGTTGTTGTAAATGAGTGCCGTTTCAAGTTCATTCAAGCGAACAACCAATATTCTAAGGAGAATTGACAAGCCTTGACAGTTAAATGACAGGATATGGAAGCATTGCAAAAACCAAGCAAGACGGTTCGTGAGTAAAATATCTGTTCAGTTTGATGCCCGAAAAAAAAAATTATCAAGCTGTGCTCAGCCTCTAGAATGACCCTTCAAGCTTGGTTTTACAGAACAGATCCCCAAAATATTGGAGGACAATTCGGAACATTTTCGGGCTTTTTGAGAAACACTTTTCGAAAGCGATTGAGCCAAAAAAGCCCCGAAATATATTTCGGACCGACAAGTTTGACTATTTTTGAGAAACGAACACCAGTTTCTTCCTTGGCGGCTCCGCTTTTAGGCTTGGCTAAATCTATATATTAAACCTTTTTTAATTCACCTAAAGGACTTACCATGTTTAAATAAAGTCGTCTTATCTTACCTTAACTTAAACCACCAAATATCTTAACGTTTTTCTCACCAGAACTGAATCGCCATGTGGTTGAAGTCTTTGCGTTTAGTCTTCGTCGCAGTTTTGATTGGAATGGCACTAGCTTGTCTTGCGTTTTTATGGAGGAGTGATGATCACTACATCAAACAACAGTCCCAAATGAACTACGACGATAGTAAGGTTCATCCCAGTGTTTGTGTGGGCGGGGAGAACGGTGGGAGGGAGGTGGAGGGGAGGTGGGGGGGGGGGGGGGGAGGAGGGAGGATGAATCTTTTATATACGCTATATAAGGTAGGTGCCATCCCAAGGTATGGGTTTGAGATGGTTGGGTATGAGGTGGGGTAAAAATTTCGACCTTTTAAGTCTGAGATAGGGTATGTTTTAAAAATTAGAACGAAACAGGGTATAATTTTGCATTTCTCTTTTGGCGTCAAAATAATAGGGAAAACGATTGACATCTTATCTGAGATAAGGTATGAAAAATCATTTATTTTGATCTGATTCAGGGAGACGGTTTGGACCTCAAAATCGCAATCCCGCACCCAAAGTTCAGTGCACTTCCTCGTCTCAAAACTAAGTGTTCAAATTCTCAACGACGAGTATTTAATTTAACTTAATACTAGTTTCATCAGGAGGCTCTGGTCCAATCACGACGCTGTGATTAATGTTACATGTTGCCTGCGGATAACCTAAAAATAACTCAAAAGAAATTTGTGTGGAATAGAGAGGGCATGTATGGTTTGTAAGTTCACCCATCTCCCTCTTCTTTTGGCACCGGCATGAAGGGCCACTTGGTTGGTTGACGTTTTACCCGATTTAGAGAACTATTCCTTTTTACAAGGCTAGACCAGTTTTTCATTGACGAGTGACAAATGCAAAAGAAATGGTCAATATGAAACGACAAACTAAAGCTAGATAGCTGTTGAATAGACGTGCCTAAATTAAGTCTAGAGTAAAGTCGGCACTACACTATCTAGCTGCAAAAATTGTTAACCCAACAATGTTGGACGTTCAGCGCAATACGTTTGATGATATTGGCCAAATTTTTTTGTGTGTCCAATGTTGCTGAGTTGTTGGATGAGGTTTAGGCGCGAGTTAAACATTGCCCTATACATCTAATGTTGCACATATTGCCTAGCAATGTTGAAACGTTTAGCCAGAGCTTAGATAAGAGTTAGAAAAAGACACTGCATTACATAGAGACGAGCTACAAATGGTAATAGTAAATGGGGATAAGTGGTAGTAGTTCCCTCATGCATTACATCCGAGTGCGCTCAACTTTGTAATGGCAAAGTATTTTTGTAAAGGTTATGACTATGGGGAGAAAGCAAATCTTAGCAAAACCTATTCGAAGCTAAAAAGAAAAATGTAGGCAACCACGCATTTTTTAGAAACAATTACAGTCAACGCGCTTCACGCATGAACGATCTTGGAATGAAGATTGCATTCTTCACGTGCGCATTCCTTTCTTTAATTGGATAAACGTATTCTTGTAGATAGATTGAAAGATAAAGAATTTTTTTCGGTGAACGAAATCGATTCTTCTAAAGTTCACACGTAACATCAGTAATCGTCTACATGGCGCACTCGGAGGAAGTGCTAATCAATTACTTCAGGGATGTCATACGTTATCAAGGGGTGTCTGTAAAACCCAGAACACCCCGGAACACACCCAGAACACACCCGGAACACCCCGGAACACACCGGGAACACCCTTAGAACAGTCCCCGGAACACCCCCGGAACACCCCCGGAACACCCCGGAACATCCCATAATACCCCCGGAACACCCTCGAAACAGCAAGGAACACCCCCAGAACACCAAAATAGTAGTCAGCGGTCAGACTGCTCACGTATAGACTGACCCTCCGGATCACCCGAAGATTTCCAAAGCTTGTTATCTAGCATCGAATTTAATGACAAAAATAATATTCATTTGGTGTGTTTGATTTTGAATATTTCAATTCAATTATTGAATTTGTTGTAACTCATGCGAGATTTGGGTTACAACTCTCGACAAACAGATGTGGCGTCATGGATATCGGTGAAATTCTGGGGGAGGGCATCCCGAATAATAATTCAATTCACCAGATCTAGATAACACCTCACGGTCGCGATAACTTACTCTTGGGCATTGCGTGACAGATTTTGCACGCAAAGTGCGTTTCACGTTCAAGACCACGAAAAAAATGTAAAACATTATGTTTCCACATTTTCTTGAACTTTGCAAAGGTCAAGAAAATGTGGTATGTACTCTCATCGTTCATATTTTCCTTTTTTGTTTATTGAATTTTTTCTCTTAAAGTCTAACTAGATCGGGTTGTGACAGTAAATAAAATACTTGATCCTTTTCTTGCAATAAGAGTGTAAACTCCTTTTGCTCCCGGATTACATTGTAACATCCCACATTATAAGCCCTCGGATACCTCTAAAAACTTATAGTGAGTACTTTTTGGCAGGCGTACATTTCTTCTACTCATTTATCTTCCGAGCTACGCTCTTTTGTTAACCAAAAATATATACAGGCCCAATTGCAAAAACGTTGTCATTTAGACATGAAAAGAGAAAGCTGTGAGATGGGAATTTATTAGACATGGAAACTACGTTCTCGGATTTTACTTTTCCCGAAGCACTCATGCAATGCGGTATAATACTTCAAATTAATATAAACTGAGTTGATAAAAGGTGAATTGACCATCTAAAAGCTCACGCTTTGAGCGTTTTCAAAAGCTCAAAATGTGAACGCTCGTGAACGCTTTTTTTAAACGCTGAATTAAAATTGCTCTTCGTCAGAGGGAATCCTTGAAAGTAGTTTGCATGCCTAATCTATTCCTATTTCTCTTTTCGTTTTTAATTTCTATATGAATTTTTTTTTAATTAGGTGTATATATTAGTGTAACGAACCGGCGGGCAAATATTTTCCATGCGCCTGTGGTAATAACACGATGACGATCGTGCGACCTCGGAATAATAACCTCATAAAATTGCGTGACACTCTATTATTAGGCTTTGTTATGTCTTTGAGGTCAAACCTGAGCGTGAAAATGCAAACTTCGCACGAGAAATAACAATGTAGAATTAATAATTCAACTGTCCCCTTTTTCATATCACTAAAAATCGTAAGTTTGTTGATATGAAGGACACGTGTGTAATATATTTTTTCCATTAAATATTGGTTCTTTCCCTGTTCTCAAAAGCTTCGAAAATATTCCGAAGCATTCTTGAATTGCTCGGAAATCTCAAGGTGATCCGCAAAAGTCTTCTGAAGAATTGGGAATCTTCGGAGGTCTTCGGCTTAGTCAATTCGTAAGCGGTCTGACCGCTGACCACTATTTTGGTGTTCTGGGGCTGTTCCTGTCTGTTTCGAGGGTGTTCCGGCGTATTATGGGATGTTCCAGGGGTGTTCCAGGGTTGTTCCATGCTTTTCCCGGGGTGTTCTGGGAATGTTCTGGGGTGTTCCGGGGCTGTTCCGGGGTGTTCCGGGGTGTTCCGGGAGTGTTCCGGGTTTTACAGACACCCGTTATCAAGGATCTTTACCTCCACAAGAAAATGGTTGAGTCGTCGCGTGGACTGAATAGTGTCGGACGATTTTATGAACAGCTCCTTTTGGCACTCTCGTGTTCCGTGGAATATCTGACAACCCCAATCCAGCATT
>Ga0126336_10000438_pt1 | contig 16708 bp, 9 predicted proteins | sample SidCmetagenome_FD_92530 | JGI IMG/M metagenome (GOLD analysis project Ga0126336, IMG submission 92530) | Coral microbial communities from El Islote,Puerto Morelos, Mexico - Siderastrea C C metagenome | ecosystem: Host-associated > Invertebrates > Cnidaria > Coral | place: El Islote,Puerto... | reverse complement strand
GTAAGATAAAGCTCAGTAATTTAGCCATTTTTTCCAGACGTTTGTGTTGGGGTGGAGATTTGTTGCATACGCCATACAAACGTTTGTGATGGCTGCAAGTAATTGTAGATTTTTTTAAGTACTGGATATTTTGTTTTTTAGTTGTATTTCTAGACATGTTAAACCAGGTCAAATGTAAAATCTCAGCCCTGTTGTCCATTGTGTTGCTGCCATATGCTTAGCTGCGCGCGGCGAAGTTTAACGTAGCTTGCTACCCGAATGTTGATGGATCAGGAAAAGTAGCAGGCGTATTTTTCTTTAGTCAAATCTTCCTAATTAGCACTAGGGGCCGTGCTTTAAACATTTTGCTGCAGCTTACAACGAAGCAACCCATGGAATTTAAGGTATATTCATTACAACCCGAGACTAGATCAGTGAGTTAAAATGCACCATCTGGGGCGCGTGAACAAAGTATGCTAGGCACACTTGACCCGTGACGGGGGAACATACCCTCTTTACAGTTACTCTTCTAACATCGCTACGCTATCAAACCGTGGGAGAATCTGCTCTCGGACGCCGTTATCTTTTGAGGATCAGCGTATTATTTTTTTATATCTTAAAAAAATAAAAGTCGCCTTTTCATCAGAATAAAGTTTCAGAAAATTAAATGCTGTAAAATATGACCCTTCCAAAATCGCAAAATTTAATTAGGGATGTTACTGCAGCGCCGAAATGCCGTTCAGTTCGACTAGAAGGCGGCTGTGGTAGAAAACGCGAGCTTGATCAATTTGGTCACGTCAAATTAAAAGCAACTTTATAAAACGTCTATTCACGGTATGCAAATCACTTAAAATATAGTTTAAAAAATAATTTTTGAGTTTGAATTTGTCACCGCAAAGCACACCGTTTGACTTCAGACCACCTTTAAAACCACGTCGCGCTACTTCCGTGTGGCCAAGCAGGACCTGCCACGCTGAATAGCGCTCCATGCCAAACTCGATTCACTCTGCGTGCTACAGTTAAATGTAATTCCTACAGAGAATTCCAGTTACAATAGTAGCCCGCCGTCTGAAACAGGTCTTATTTATCGCAAAATAGTTCTGTAATAAATATGCAAGCCGTGTAAAACGTCAAACATTAAACTCTTTATTATCTTTCAGGCCAAGAGCTATGGCCCTGTTTGATAACCTTTTAATGGACCGCATGTTTCCTAAAACTTCGCACATAACTTGACCCTAATAACTAAGCTCAAACCATGCAAGAGTGCTTTTTAAATGGACCAAACAAGTTTCCTGGCTGATAAAAAAATAATTATTATGTTCTTTTAATGAATGACAGGCTTGTAGAAAAATGTTGTTTAAATTTGACGGTACAAAAATACTGCCAAGAGTACATACCTTCAGAACTGTAAGAAATCCTTAATTTTGTTGTGGAAAACAACGAGAGACACGGAACACCGCTGAGAATTACTTCCCGAGACCTTTCATTTCAATGGCTGCACTTTAGAATTTGTCAGCACCACAGACTTAAAGAAAAGAGAACCACTGTTGTACAGCATAATAAACGTTGCCATAATAGATTACTACTCAGAAGCTGTCATATGCATTGACTCACTTTAGGATTTCTGTAACAGACGCAAATATTTAAACACAAATTACGTGACTAAGCATTTTTCTCGGCAGTGAAAGTGATTCCGGTTTGCTAGGTGTTGATACAGATAGTGCTTCGTGGAATCGACTCGACATGTTCGTATTCTCAATCGTGTCAAAGGTTCGTGAGTGATACAGAGTAGCACTACGGTTCTGTACCTAGTTCAAGTACGTCATGAAGCCAGCACATTTGTGTAACGATTTTAAAAGCAGTTTTTATCATAGTTAAAACAAAGACGTGTGTCTATTTGTAAAGTAATGCTAAGTAATCTGTTTACGCTGCATTTGTTTAATGAACACCATATGAAAATCATGTCATTAACTAAATGTTACTCATCGACATCATCGTATCCTTAAGGACATTCTTGAGGGAAGAATTCTGCATCAATCCAGTTTAGATGTATTCATCATTTGGTCTTTCTACAGAACAGAAGTACGGGTATTGGACAGAAAAAAGAACTGTTGATCAGCAGGAAAAGTCTCCTTAATTTAATGTAAGATATGAGGAAATTACACGGAGGCAAACTTGTATGCTAACGTGTAACTTGTGATTGCAACAAAATTATGACGAACTGGTTTAGTATGCAAAACTCTTAGTTCTGATGTTTAAAGTCAACCTACCTCGAGTGGCTGTAGAACTTCGAGCCTGGTTTTATTCTGAAGGAAATGAACGTGCACCAATAAACATTTAAGTGCTCAGATCCTGTGACAAGAGAGAAAACAAGCTTCGAGATGTCATATTTCCACGAACATTCAGTTTACAATTACCTGATCGATATAACAAGGTGCAATTGACAGAGGGCCTCATGATGGTTTTTACATCATTCTGTTACATTACATATACAGTATATATCTACTGTAGACAACATGAGAGACGATTCATTGACTGAATACTCTATATCAAAACTGTAACACTGGCAGATTAAACCTTGGAGGAACGTTTTGTCACTGACTGTATTCGCATGACAGAAAGATACTGAACTACTGATAGATATTGGTTCAAGACAACAAAAATACCTGCTTTTCTCTACGGTCAACCAATTGCTTCAATTTTAGTTTAAAAACGTTGTGCTACGTTTACTCAAACCACTCCAGCCACTTCATATCTAATATCTTTTGCACGTGATAATTTTCTTGATTTACCTTACTTTGGCTTGAAGGGGGGGAGTGGACTTGTACTCCTGCCTAAACGCCAGCTACATGAAGTTCACAAAATGCGCTCGGTTACGTGAGCTCTTTAGGTCTCTTGAGAGTCTTGTGTTTTTATTTCTTTGGTTCCACAGATTACGATCAGAAAGTGATAGAAATTTTATATTTTCCGATCCAGATAACAGTTGAGATCAGTTGACATTAACGTCGCTTTCTTTTGTTCAGCCCTTTTAGGAGGTGTTCAACTATTGTTTTCAGTTCATTAAGAAACAAAATAATGAATCTTTCTAAAAATAAGTTTAAGTGGAGTCGTTGTCGGTTGCCTTTCTGTCTTTTGAGTGTAAGTAAAGTGAACAAGGCCAGAAATTAAATTTTTTCAATCTCGAGTGTCTGGCTGATGATGGCTAATAATTTTCATTTCCTTCCGCTGAGAAACCAAGTCGGGTGTTCTCACATCCTGTGTGTCGTTTGCATGTTAGCTTTTCTTGTTTGCAACTCAAAGTTCGGGAATGCCTGTGAGGCGGGAGGGCAATTATTGCGGCGAAATTGAGTTCAGTGACCCCTTAATGGAATCGCGGTGACCTAATCAAAGTTGCGAGTATTTGGAGGGTTAGACTCGATTTCAAATCCTTCAAGTCATTGGCCGTCTGCGGGCCTACAAAACGGCCGGAAATCGAGCCTTTGTAGTATATTTGAGCGCGGGATTTTGCTTATTTGCAAAGGGCCTCTCCTTGTTTGCTAATTAGAAGGCACACGTTATTTTCTCAGTTCATCTCTCCTCCTATATAGGTATGTGCAGCCGTTTTTGACGGCTGAAATAGAGTATAGCTATATAGTAAGGTTAAAACGAATTTTACACGGGGGACACGGACACAATTAAGTTTTGTACAGGGAGTCTTTGCCCCGAATTCAAACCCTTACCCTTTTAAATATACTAATTTTTTATCGAAATGGTATCCTTCTATATACCTATAACCAAACTGACACCTTTCAATACATCAAAAATCCCGGGGGGGGCTCCCATATGAAACTGACGGGGTGCTCGTCGGAAAATTAGAATTAAACCCCTAAAGGAGACCAATCTGGGCATGGCTCAGGCGTTATTTGAACCCTAAAGGAGACCACGCCAAAACAGACAACCAAATAAAAGTTACAGTGATTTTTAATTGCGCTAAAAATTGACGGCGTTTGGTTTTTTCATATAGATATTTCTTTATGCACAACCCTAAAGGACACCTGTACAGGTAACAATATTGGCTTTCCGACCTGTGAACCCTAAGCGAGACCAAAATCTGCAATTTACACCCCTAAGCGAGACGACGAGCATCCCCGTCACTTTCATATAGGAGTCCCCCCCCGGGTCAAAAATAAGCCAAAAACAGTAGATCAAGTCTCCAAGCCTCCCTGTATTTTTGCGTTGTAATTTCTGCCACAATTTTGTAAGCCTTTCTAGTATTTCGCACCTGATATCTCTTTCAGTTTCAGGTGTATTACGGCAAACCTTTAAAACACTAAAATAACAAATTTCCCACCCCTTTCGGGCGGAGCCTCCCGTTATAGTCCACTATAGAGAGTGCGCCCCCCCCCCTTCAAGGATGCAAGGGGGTTATGACGTCAAGAGTTCTCGGGACCCAGCAAGGTGTTCCACCCCGGCTATTCTGCCTGGTACGAAATAGGTACAGGCAATAGAGAATGTATATATGTGTCCCTCTGACAATAGTGAAGTTTTTCCGGTTTGTCTATTCTGCCGTATTCGTTACCGTCTGTTGTTTGATGATCGAAAAAGTCTCCGTTTTCAAATGTCTAAAACGACGCGTTTTTTTATTCTCCTCTTTTGCTGGCGTTCCGGAAAGTTTCCATTTTCACCAGCGTTTTAGTGTTTAGTGGAGGATAGGCAATTAATAAGCAAGTATTTAGTCTGCGCCGGTTTAAAAACGAAAATGCATTAGTATGGACGTGTCGGTTCGGATAAATAGATCTATGGCAGCTGTCAAAACAAAAGGAGGTATAAGTTGGTCATAGCTTACATTTTTTGTTGTGTCTCAAAAATGCGTTGCTAGACAAACTTCGCACCAGGCAATTAGGTGATTGTGATCTGAATACGGTGTCCTGTTAAACCTTACTGAAAAGCTTTTGATATAAGCTTCCTAAACACACACTGATTTGCACCAAGTCGTTAAGGAACCTTATCGCAATGGCTTTGTCGATTGTTTAGAGAATCAACTGGTGATTGATCAATAGATACAGGAATTGTAAATTAGTCGATCTCGCTTCTTTACTTTTGTACTTTTTTCAGTGATTTTTTCTTTTTCTGTATTTTTTCTCTTTTTTATGTGCAATACCATTTGTAATTGTAATTGAAGTGTCGTTGTTGTTGTTGTTGTTGATGATGACCTGTCAGTCAGATTTCGCTCTTGTTAGTCAATGCGCATGCGTGGCAGGCACCGAAACAGGAGAAAAAGGTTGGAAATTCACCAGCGCGAAGCCGGAGCAAACTACGAATTATTTGCATTTGTTTGTATTAAGACAACACAAGCTGAGTTTTTCAAATAATCCCCATGGTGTTGTATAACAAATAGCTTAGTTTTAGCTTCAATGTGATCTGCTTGCTTTAGAAACACAGAAGGCTTCTGCTTCTAAGTATTTACCTAGCAAAGTTTAGTTTCGGATCGCACACTAGCTTGTTGAGCAGACTTCGTGCGGACTCTCTTTACAGTCAGTCTTCACATCCGAACCCCTGGGATAACATGCCCTAATACAAGTCTATCGGCCTGTATACGTTTCGTTTCTTTTTCTTAGCGTGTTGGCAGCGCGCGACCATTGTTTAATCGCCGATAGATTTAACTGATTGAGAATTTAGTGATTGTAACACCGTACTCTCAATCGGCCAGAGTCATTCTTATGAAGTTAAGATTTAAAATCCGTATGCGAAATTTCCAATAAATGTTATTCTTTGTGTTAATTTTACTTTAGACTCAGATTGGCTCGAATGAGGTACACTTCTCCAAATGAACATCCAGATACGAGTCCGTGTGAAAAGTCATTGTTTGATTGCTTGTAGCGACCGTGTACAGCTGTTCAAACGTAAAGAAAAAGATCTTCAGGGAATAAATTGTATACAGCACTTGTGTATTTTTATGTATTTTTTTTTAATTTAACAAGTACTTCCCTGTGGTACTTTGTCGATAGTTTACTCGTGGAAAATGTTCTGCTCAGGTCAAACTTTTTTCCACGCAGTTAACATTGCACTTCTCATAGCTATACCGTACTACCCAGTCCCAGTATTCGAAGGCTTTCATTCTGTCATTAATATCAAAACATACCTCACTATTCTTTACTTTGCCTCGTCTTTGTATGTCTATATTTCCAGTTGCATTTCCTAGCAAAAGACAAACAAAAAGTACGAATTACATTGTGACAGAGGGATGGACAGAGATTTGTAAGAATTTGGTCATGTGATTTTCGTTTCAGGCCAAGGACGAAAACGTGCTACCGCAGAAATTAATTCCAAACTAAAATTACGTTGTTGACTGATGCACAAAATTGTGGATACTTCAACACTTGTATAATTTTACTTCCACGGACAGTATGGATGGCCTTTTTACTGCAGTTGAGTTTTTTAGTTTAGCCCGAATGTAACAAGGCTATAATTAACCAGGTTTAATGTTAGTCTGTAGTGACTTGAAGTACGAGTATATTCATTTATTGTTTAGCTTTTGAAACTTTCAAAAGGGCGGAGAATCCTAATCATCAACCAATCCCGACGTTTAACCTGGAAATTGTTCGGATATCGTACAAATAAACAAGGATTTATCTCTACCAATTGGAGGACAGCCAAGAATTGTGTTTAATTAATTTTTTTCTCGCTCTTATTTCCTTCCTTCGTTTATTAAAAAGTGTCAACTGTTTAAAAATGACAGACAGCTGCAATGAAAGTCATTGTCAACGAAGGCACTTGGATATACCTTTTTGTTTTCATTTTCGACACAACTAACAAAACTGAAGTTCGTTTCACCATGCAATCGTAGAATTAAAAAGTTTTCCTTTCAAAAACGTTCAAAAACTTGGTTTAATATAGTTTTCTAACCCAGAAAGTAAATAACTGAAGTTAATTTCCTTTGCGTATTGCATCTGTGTCGTTTCAAAGTAGATTTTTTTATTTTTGTAAATCAGGGAACACAGTCAGAAAGGAAAATACAGCATCAGGGGAGTGCTGGCTACAAATCATTGCAAATCGGCCACTAAGTCACTCCATGAAGAACTTAAGTCAAAACAGTTTTGCTGACATACTTTGTTTAGTTACCATTCACACTTCTAAAGCTTGCTGGAAGGTTCCAATTATGAATTTGGATAAGCAAGTTATTATGCCGTACAAATATTCTTATCCAATCCAGTCTCAAAGCTTATGGTGAAATTTGTAAATAAAGATATTTTTTCTGTACATAAACCAAAAACAAATTTTAGTCGATTAATACTATTATGTGCAAAGTTCATTTAATCATTCTGAGTCCTGGACCGACGAGTTCAACAAACACTGAATTTTAATTGATCTGCGTACTGAATATTCACGTAATCCCAGTTTCGAGTTTTCCAAGACCGCTAAATGAAAATATTAAAGACGCATTTTTAAAGGATTAGTCTCACTCTGAAGAAAAATATGCAAAAATACCAGCAGAAAAGTGCTGAATTATAAACTAAGACAATACACAGAGTTGTGAATAGTTTATCTTCTCACTGGTATTTCAGGTATTTGTAAATATTTTACTTCGAGTCAGACTGTTCAACGGTTTAGGTAAACTCGAAACTGGATTATCATTTCCTGGTGGTAATAATTAGGTTCAACACCTCAGAGGAGCTAGTTCAACGTGGCTGGTAAGGAGTGATTTGGGTTTTCAAATAAACGGGGTAGATAACAAAATGACTGCATGAGCGTTTTGAGGCTAAAAATAAGTGGCTGTAATGATTAGATAGTCGTATTAACAGCGTAGGATGAATTAGGATTTCACTATACAGTCGGCAAACCCAATAGGGGCTCTCCTGTCGAACTCCCCTTAGCGACCACCAGTCTATAAAGAGTTGTTGCATATCTTGTCTGGAGTTCAAGGGATATTGCCTTTGTAAGGCCCGGTTTAATGAGCCGAACCTAATGCAAATGAGCAAAAACAATAGCTTTTGCTCATTTGCATTAGGTTCGGCACATGTAAAGTTCGACTTTTGAGCTGGGCCTAACATGTAAAAGTTCCGTACTCATCATTTTAATTCAGCGTATGCTTCGATAAGGATCTAATAATTACTAAGTCCATGAGCTAAGGGGGTCAAAAAGTAAGTTTCGTAGCACCCCCCACGGAACATGGTGAGTTTGGCATCAAATTAAAGCTCAGGACCTATATTTTTCGAATCGGCTTGTTTCCAAACTTGAAAGGTCATTTAAATGAGAAAACGGAGCAATTTTAAAAGGGGGTGGGTGTGGGAAAATTGTCCACTTGAGACAGAGATGACACAAAAATAATTATATCTACGGTCCTTCACCTCCATTTAATTTCATATTCACATGAAATACTAACTACGTCATGGTGAACTTCTGGGGTAGATGTCAGTTAAGTCACACGTTTTCTTGGCAACGGTTGCTAGCTAATTTCATTTGAAACTGAATTTGATACCAATTTTAGAGCAAATTGTTGAAAAAGTTAATCTTAATGCACATGAACACTAGGTTATGCTTAAATCTCAGTGTATCTCCGTAAATTGGTATTAATTCGTTATGGAAAGCCTCTACAAAGAGCAAATAAGGCATCGTTTTGACAGTAACAAAAAAGTTTGATTGGGGGTCCTGTGGAACTCGGCCACTTGCGGTAAGGGTTGGCAAAAAATAATAATATCTTTGAATATTAAAAACAGTTCTGTATAAATGGTATGAAGAGTCAGACGCGCCATCCGTTTCCATGACAACGGTTGCTATGGACTTGGATTGGTACCAGTTCAAGAAAAAATTTGAGGAAAAAAAACACTTTGAAGCTTTCTTCAATCGCAAAACTCAGCAAAACTTTAAAGTGCTTTTAGAATCATTTCTAGCAAAAACGCTGGGAAATGGCTGATAAAATGATAAAATCTATTTTCTTGCTTACTACTTTCACATTTATCCGTGGAGTCTGCTTTGTCTATTTTGTTGCATATCAAAGCTTCCTGGGAAATTTGTTTTACACCTAATCGGGGAAGGTGTTGAGATAAGTTACTATAGGTCATCCAAGCTGAAGCAGAGATTGAAAGGAGCGTTCGGAGAACAGCTCGAATTTCGAAAGCCTGTCAATCCAAACCAATCTGAGCTTGTGTATAGTTCTAAAGTGAAGAAGGGAGAGTTTCCAATGCAGACTTAACGGATGGTGAGCTTGAGATTGAAACGTTAGATGGAGCTGATCTACAAGTCCCCGAAACAAGGGAAGGTGACGCTAACTAAGTTTACCATGCCTCAAAAGCACTACGAAACATTATCCTGGATATTAAGCCGACTATTTCATGGCCACCAAGCTCTGGCGACTTAGACTCTAAGGCTGCTATGGTTCCTGATATGCTGTACAACATGCTGGCCTGGATTCTTACCTCATGTTCATCGCTGAATTCTCTCCCTGGGGCAGGATCTAATTCACTATGTTACCCGAGGTCGTATCAAGACTCCCAAGCATGTACTTCTCCCAATGACTGTCAAAAGTCTCACAGGGAATGCTGAAGTGGTCACTCTCCTGAATAGATTTGGTCATAGCCTTTCATATTCTCAAATCGAAGAGCTCGATACGTCAATTGCTGAGCGAGCAGCAAATATCGAACAACAGTAATGGGGTACTGTTGGCGAGCATGTGCAGTCCCAGTATTCTAGGTGTTTTCTGTTGGGACAATAATGACCTCCAAGAGGAAACGTTATCAGGTATGCATTCAGTCTAATACAATAATTATTGACTGTTTGATGGACGTTAAGCTTACCTCTTTAGTTTAAAAATTGTTGACAATTACTACACTACATTACTTCCTACAACTACTTTGCATATTACGTGACGACAATGATACCTATTTCAATAGCAGACTCATATTTGTCTTCTTCCAGACAAGGGAACAACACACTGCACAAACGGTATAGTGGTGCAACGAGGGCCTCTCACGTGAGCTCCTTCACCAACTATGCAAGTTGACATATATATATAGCTCGTTCTAAGAAACGCTTAATATCACACATTGCTACAGATGTTACGCCGTACCACTCTGGTCGGCGTACACAGGGTCCTGCGGATGTTCTTCGAGAGAGTTGCGTCGGGTATTGTCCAGTTATTGAGTCAAGTCCAGCAGAGCTGCAGACAGTATATACCATACTTCAGAGGTCACTGCAAAGGGCGGATCAGTTGTGCCAGAAAGACGTGATAGTAGTGTTTGATCAAGCTATCTATGCCAACACGCAACAGTTGGAGCTTGTTGTCTTGAGGACTGGAACATTTCATACAATTTGCGCATTTTCTGCTGCTATTGGTAAGAGGTTTGCTGGCGCTGGACCGGACGATGTCCTCGTTGAAAGTGGAATTGTTGCTTCTGGCTAAGTCGCAGGAGTGCTTCATGAAAAACATTACAACCGCGCTGTTCGCTCACACAAGATAAGCCGTATTTCTTTATCTTATTAGTTCGATGCGCTGGCCAGGCCAACTATAGGCTTGCTTATTTCCTTTTTCTGTTAGTTTTAACCACATAAGTGCAATACGCCTGCGCTTAGATCTTATTAGTATGTGTGTTAGGTTGGGTCCATTAGATATTAAGAAGTGGTTTTCCTTCGTAATATTTTGGGTGTAATCTGGACACCCGCACACGTCGAACTCAAAGGTGTGAGCAGCTGAATCTCGTTTATATTTAAAAAAGTAGTGCGACAATATAAAAACAAAGGTCTTTTGTGATTTTTCATTATATGGTTTGGTTTCTCCTGGATATTTCAGGTCGTATTTGAGGCTTTGCATCGACTTCAGTGGCAAGAGTTCAGGGGATCGCTTGGTAACCAAGGGAAACGCATCACCTCGCTCGTCCCGTAAGAGTATTGCAGCTAGTCAGATAGGAATTCAATAAAGAAAGCTTTGATGTTGTGCTGTCCTTACAGAATTTCAAGAGCTAGCAGATCTTTACACTGAAAGTTTTCTGGAATTCGTACTTGGAAATGTTATCTACTTTGCTTGGTCTCATCAGGGCTACGAGAGAAGGAGAGTGAAAGCTTCATCTGGAATGTATCAAGGCTACGCTGCCGTGGTTTTACGCGTACGACCACACTAATTACGCAAAGTATTTACCAGTGTATCTTCTTGACACTGCTGTGTGCTCTTCCAGATACCCACCCTGACGCTTACAACATGCTGTCTCAACACGCTATGTACAGCGCACGTCCTCGAGCAAACTCTGAATCGCAACACGAAAACCAAGGGTCGAAAAGTAGGCTTTAGCCTTAAGAAGGGAGTGGTGCAGCGGTGGCTTTTGACAGCTCACGCAAGGGCAAGCTTTGTTGACCAGTGTAGAGAGATGGCCTCAACCCACCATGATGACAAGAGCAAGGCACAGAAGGAGTTTGGTTCTGGACGGAAGAAGAGGGACGAGGAAGACGTGCAGAACGTCATGGAGGTGATCACCCATTGGCGAAATCCCCTTGAAACCTCAGAGGAACTCGTCAGTCTCAGCTCCGGCGCCGTTGCTAACGACTCCCTGAAGGAAGACCTTCTAACGGCGGGAGAGAAAGGGAAGTCTGCCCTCGTCTCATTTGTGGAAGATCGGCTCACCACCAACATGATAGGATTCTTTGAAAAGCTGCCCAGGCTGAATTTAGGAAGGTTTGGCGAAGTAGAGAAGACCATCAGTGCGGGAGACAAGAGTTTCGTCCTTCGAGCAGATAGAAATCTCTTTGCCAGACTGTTGGATATTGGCCATAGTCGTGACATCGACTTGAGAAACCTCCTCACACATGAGCTTGGACCTTTCCTTGGTCTCTGGCTGCATTCGATGGATCTCTGGCCAAGACCAACAAGTCAGTTCTAGTGAAGCTCCTCGAGGATGGAGTAGAACCCCTTCAAAGTTCCCCTCATGCTTCTGCCTTCATCATAGATGCCTTGTCACTACTCCAAACTCTAACTAGAGTACCTGACCGGTTCGTTGACCTGGTGGATCTGGTGTCTGGTGTTAAGTACAGCCATCGGGCAAGCGGTAGAAGCAACGAGGATAGACTTTGTGGCATACCAAAACCCGGATATCTCTATTAAGAATGTCGAACATCAAAAGCAAGGAAGAACGGGCAGTTAGCTGTGCATATTAATATTCCGCAGCAACTTTGCCCCCGGCAGTGGAGAAAATACCTCGCCAATGGTTCCAACAAGACAAACCTAATGTAATTCCTTGTATAGGAATGGGGAACCAAGCAGCGCTTTGCCGAGAAGATTGCAGACCGTACGTTATATGCCACACGTGGGGAGACATGCGCTAAGATCTTTGTGGATGTTCGAGGTAGGATTTCATCAAGAATCGTGATTGAACTTCGTAGCAACCAGGAAGAGGCAGATACTCGAACGGTTTTGCATACCTATTTCTGATGCTGCTCACGAACACATCTGTATCAAGTCATCGGATACTGATGTGGAAGTCATTGCTTGCTATCTTCAAGAATACATGCGCGCTGACCTAACCCTCACAACTGGTACTCGAAGCCGAGTTTGTGCCATCAGTGTCTATAGCGTCTGCGAGCAGCTTCGTTTGGAAATTATGCTGGGCATTATCAGGGCTTTACGCACTCACAGGCTGCGACACTAAGCACTTTCGCAGGATAGGGGAAAAGGTAGCACTGGAAAGGGTAAAAAACGCTAAAGAAAGAAGAGCAAGTATCTTTAGCATCGGTGACAGTGTTCAACCAAGCAACGAAGATCTCAGGAGAACCGTGAAGTTCGTGTGCGCACTGTACAATGACGTTAACAGTTGCAGTGTCAGTGAAACGAGGTACAAGTTGTTCTCCAAGAACCAGAAACTACTGACAGTCAAACCAGCTTCCTCCCACCCATGCCGCCTTAGAGAAACATCTCAGGCGTGCCACCTATCAAGCTTACATTTGGAAACACGCACTGGAGGCAAGAATCCCCCACCAACAACCAGACGGTGAGGGATGGCGACTTAGAGGAGAATTGGAGATCGACTGGACTGACCTGGCACCAGCACCAGAATCGGTGTGTGTGCTGTGGCTGAAAGCAAAGTACGAAACCCGTAGGTGCTCGTGCGTCAAGAACGAGCTACATTGTACAAATGCAGGTGCTTGTGGGGATGATTGTGTTAACTGTGACAGCAGTCAAGAATTGGTTGATGAAGACGATGACTCATCTAGCAGCGAGGAAGAGGATGATGACATGTAAACCTGTTGAATGCACTCGTGTTTACATATGCGTTTCAATTACATTTCCATCGCTGCTGAAGTGTATACATATTGCATGCATCGATATAAATGTGCTTCAGATAATCCCCCGTTCTGGATGCATGATCGTGTTGATTGGTTGACTGCATCATCTAAAAGTACAAAGTGCTCTTCCTGGAAATGTTCATATTACAATGGTCAGTTGGACTTCACAGACAAGAAATGATAAAAAATCATTCACATTCATACATTTTATTACGTTTTGCTAAATTTCGCCATTAAAGAAAGCTTTAAAAATGTTTTTTTCTCTATTTTTTTTTGTTAAACTGGTACCAATCCGAATTGGGCAAAACGTCCTTAGCAACCGTTGTCATGAAAACGGATGGCGCGTCTGACACTTCTCCTGCAAGCAGCCTATCATATGAATGACATTCTTTACCATTATATAGAGAGCTTCTTGTTTATATCCAAAGATATGATTATTGATATAATACGATCCCTTACAGGAAGTAGACCAGTACCACAGGAGCCCCAATCAAACTTTTCTTTACTGTCAAAACAATGCCTTATTTGCTTTTTGAAGAGGTTTTCCATAACGAATTGATCAAAGTTTACAGGGATACATTGAGACTTACGAATAACCTAGTGTTCACGTGCGTCAAAGTTAATAATTTTAAGAATGTGCTCCAAAAATTAGTATCAAATTCAGTTTTGACCAAAATTCACTAGCAACCGTTGCATGGAAACGTGTGACGCACTTGACATCTACCCCAGAAGTTCTCCATGACGTAGCAAGTATTTCATATGAATGTGAAATTAAACGGAGGTGAAGGACCACAGATATGACTATTTTTGTTTAATCTCTGTCTAAAATTGGACAATTTTCCCCCACCCACCCCCGTCAAAATTGCTCCGTTTTCTCATTTAAATGACCTTTCAAGTTTGGAAACGGGCAGATTCGAAGGATATAGATCATGAGCTTTAATTTGATGCCAAACGCACTATGTCCCGTGGGAGGGGGGGGGAGGGTGCTACGAAACTCGATTTTTAGGCCACTTTGGAGATTTGGCTCATGGACTTGATCTGGTATTTCTTTTTTTATTCATTTCACATATTTCAGACTTCTTGTAGGCAAACATGGTCGCTTTGGCCGCTTTTAGCGATGAACGTTTGGTCATAGTTAATAAAGCGCAGTGGTTATGAAACCTGATAAATTTCTTTGCTCGAGGTTTTTGTTACCGTTTTTCGGCCTTGACCGTGCACAACCACAATAGCTTTTAGACTTTGTTCGAACAACAGACCAATAGAAATGTTGTCCTAAACTATTCAGCCAGACAGTGTGATCGAAAAAACAAAAGATTATGCACGGTTGTAGTATGCTTAACGCTTGTTATCGCTTTCATAGCCAGTCCATCGACTAACAATGGTTTCTCTGGAGGGTCTGTGGTTTGAGGCTAGGTAGTAATCTGCTTTGTCATGTTGTTCTTTTGACAAAAAGCCTTACCCCATGCCGGGCCACTGCCCCCACATTGTCTCTCTCCACCCAGGTGTTTAAATGGGTACCCGCGAAAAAATGCTGGGTTTCCCACCCAGGGTGGAGTAGAGATTCTCTCATGCTACAGAAACCGGCCGCATGTGACTTTGGCTTTCGATGCTTTCACTGTGAAGGCTTTCATTGTTAGCCAGTGTTTCCTCTGGGTTCATCCAGTGTGCTGAATCACGGATTTCGATTAAACCTCAACATTCGTGTGCTCCATCTGAGAATGACTCAGCGTTTATCGTGACACGCATCAGAAAATTTCCACATACTTGTCTGTTAGGTACTCAGAACGTATCACTTTGTATTGAGTCTCCACAGATCGATCGAAACCAGCCAGACACTTTAAAAAAAGCCCAAGTGTGAGTTTGTTTAAAATTGTTTTCCTGCTCTAAGACGGCTTACAGAGATATCTAAGGCAGTATACACAGTTTATCGAAAACGTTTTATGGAAAGACTAAGTTTACACTGAGACATACACCGGTGTCACAGGCTGTGTTCAGTTTTCCAGAAAACAGCTGTCTCTCCTTGGGAATAGCCCATACGTATACAATATTGGTAATATTAACAGAAATGAAGAACAATTTCAGAAAATATCAGCAAAGCCTGAGGCAAATAAATATCTAAGACTAATTTACAGGGCTGAATGTCCAAAAGCATCATTGCATAAGATCACCGCAAGCTTTCAGGAAGTAGCCACAATGTCATTTTACATCACTTAGCACAAATCTAAACGTATCTTTTAACCGGCAGAAATTTCTTCACAACAGCAATTTAAGAAAGCTGTAAAAGCAGAGAAGAATACACACTTTGGGGGAAATAGTTGACGGTTTCTAATATGAAGCTTCGCCTTTTGATGTACAATGTTGATAAACGTAAAAAAAAAAGCTTCACGGAAAACAAATTTATCAGTTTTGTGTGAACGTCACCTCATTCGTCGGGAAATCCTCAAATGTCATTTTATCTACGCAGTTTTCCATGGCGACATACACATTTTTTTAGTCTTTTATTTTAATTTATTAAGTACTCTAAAAAACATTTCTTGGAAATATTTTCGGTTAAGGTGGCTTTTTAGTGATGAGCCAAAATTTCCACCGTTTCTAATATCAACTGTAATTTTTATCACAAAAAGTGAATGCAAAACAAAGCTGGTTTAAGGTAGTAACTAACCTTGAAATAAGAATCTGAATGATGAATTAGATCGTCAGGTGAAATTACGTCACAGATTGAACGGTGTTTGCTTCAAAGAAGGGAAATTCAGTTGTTGACAAATGAGAAGTTTCAAATGTTTTGTTTTCTACGCTGTGTTGGACAATTAACAGTAAACCAAGATTACAGCCCTTGCCCGTAAGCACATGATCAAATCTCTTCATAAAAGGACGTTCGCGCCAATTGTTTATGCGCATCCTAACTACGCACGTGCGTAATACAAGTCCCAATGCTACGCTACGTCATGCAAGAGCAGGCGTGTGTTACCGAGAAGTCTAATCACTTTAAGGACTGGTAGCCGTTGCGTTAACTTCGCCTGCAGTTGAATGTCTTAAGTGGTCGGTAACTCCCACTTTTTATTTGATGCATATTATTTCTCAGTTCTCGACAGATTATGGAAAAATGGTCGAAAAAAATCAGTGTAGGAAGTTTAAAATGTTATCCATGGATTCAGTCGCAATATTTTTGACTAACAGTAATTGGCTCACTCGAGTAAAGAAGACTCATTTTGCAAAATGAGCGTTGACTTTCAGTTATCTTATCTCGGAAACGAAGTCGATGACCCGCAATTGTTTTTGCATTTCTAACACGAGTAACGCATTAGCTACGTAGCTGCAGCAAAAGTCTTACGAAAAAAAACAGTGTTAGAGGACTTTTCGCACGAACGCTTGCAAATTCTCGTAACTAATATGGGCGTGATATCAATCATTTACAACTAGAGACAACTAAATAGACTTATCTTTGACTATGATTCAGTGTTGTGAATATAATAGTTACGGCTAT
>Ga0126336_10000437_pt1 | contig 16729 bp, 6 predicted proteins | sample SidCmetagenome_FD_92530 | JGI IMG/M metagenome (GOLD analysis project Ga0126336, IMG submission 92530) | Coral microbial communities from El Islote,Puerto Morelos, Mexico - Siderastrea C C metagenome | ecosystem: Host-associated > Invertebrates > Cnidaria > Coral | place: El Islote,Puerto... | reverse complement strand
TGCAAGCATTTAGTCAGGGGCAACCAACGAGAAAATGTTAACGAAATACTCGAAACGTCATTTCCTGCTTTCTTAGACTATTTCAGAGCTTTCTAAAGCCATATTTGTGTAAGCTAATACAGGTTGATCCGTTCGGTGTCTTTAGCTGAAACTTCAGGCCGCAAAAAATATAAGGAAACGGAATCCTATCCACCTAGCTGTTAATGTCTGTCCGAAAATGCTAGCTGATCTTATTTTACACTCTAAACTACATATTTGTCCCTCCGAAAACAATAGGAATTAATCAGTCCAGTTGTTACGAAAGTATGAGTTAATGTTCTGTCAAAGAAATCTCTAGTTTACACTGCAATTAAATCCGAATATCTCAGGCCATTTAGGCCTGCCGAACAGATATTCCGCCGAAACGAACCGTTGGGTGCCCCTGTTTAGTCGGATTAAAAAAAAACAGTAAACCGATCCGGAAAAGGGGAAAAGGCTTATCATCCGTTATCGAGAAATGTCATACTATCCTGATTCTCACGGATTCTAAGCTTTTTGTCAAGCGTACTACTCTCGTTGTTCGTATTTCCGATAACCAGACTATACTTCTGACATGAGAACATTAAAAAGAAGATAGCGTCGGTAAACAGACACAATAGCACAATTTTGTTTCGTCGTTGTCTTTTAATGGCCTGATCAAAATAGTTCTATGATTATGTATAATTATATGAAGTCTACCAAACACACAGAGAATTTAAAATGAGAGAGACTGTACCTTCTAGTAACTTTAGCAAGTATGGAAAGAATTTGAGAAGAATTTGAATACACTTTCCTTTGAAATCGTCGAATTAATAGACTTTTGTGTAGCTATGTAGCAAGTTGCCATTCAGCCATACAAACGTCCGTAAATGTTGCACCTTTTTCCTGCATTGTTTGTAGCAAGTTTCGACCCAAAAATATTTGGCACGTCAACTAGTTTTGTTATGCTCTTTCTGGCTGAGTTTCTCTATCGGGTGAATTTGCAAGAGCAATGACGTTACCAAAAATAGCCGTATTGCTCAGTTGGCAGATTATAATGCGTGCAAACGTGCAAACCTACCTGGTGCACACATAGCACAACTCAGCTTACACTTCTCCGTCATGTTCCTGTGGTCTGATACGCAACTGCCAGTTGATGCCCATGACCTACAATTATCCGGTTCTTTATCCTCACATACATAATCTGGTGACGAAAATGCAACAACTGGTGCGTTATTTTTCTTTCTTGTCATTTCAGCAACGTTTTTTCAAAAGTTGTACAGAATAAGATAGCGATTTCTGCTTATAGTTTTTCCGATTAATATCCTGAGGGTTATTGTTATCAGAAATGGGAGACAAAACTATCCACCTATCAATGGAACATATGATACAACAGGGATCGCTCTCAGGCGTAAAATCATCCGACACCAAAACTACGAATGCATGTTTACAAAAAGGGTCTTGCAAGCCTGTTTTGAATAAACAACGAGGGCTCAACTTTTACTGCGAAGTTCAGTCTCGTGATTTCTGGCCTTGCTGTATTTTCTTCGATTTTCGCAATTTTTGACTTATTGACTAAATTGACTAGAATGAAATCTAAATTGACGCCCTATTTAACAGATGTGATAATGCATAATCATTTTAAATAAATAATACATGTGAACTGCGCCGAGGGTGAAATAATTAAAGGGAGAAAGATCTTCGCAAGAAAGATATTTCGCAGTTATGATAAAGCAAATGAATCTGGACAAAATCAGGTTATTTTTGCAACTGCCTACTATGCTTCATAAATTCAAAGACCTTTCTATTTTTAGTACATTTGAGGCAAGAAAGTAAGGCACCTCGACAGCTGTGTGGACATGTGGAGGCCCATTCTTTTTCCACGCAACGGCTTATTCCGTTTTTTGCCAAATCTACTGCACATTTACTTGATAAGTCCATAAGGGGATCACCTAACAGGAGAAAAAACATCATTAGTCTTCTTTCATTTCTGTTCATTTTATTTTATTCATGTATTTATTTTTTATTTTCTTATTTTCTTATTTTATTTCATCGTTACCTGCAATTTTACTTTCTTTACCCCCTGCGTTTTTTATTTACTTATTATTTGTTAATTAATTTAATTTTTTGACTCACAACATCTTCCCCACATACACAATTTCCCCACCCTTATTACCCACTGTTTTCAGTGGTGATTTGGAAACTCTTTAACTAGGGATCCCATTACTCAACACCTACATTGCATTGCCACAAAGGTTGCTAGCGAAGCTACTATTTTTCTATTTTTTTTTCACAAACTAGTAAGACGTGGTAAAAAAGGTCTTAAAGCTTAATGGTTTTCAGAGGCTCAGCAAAACGAAACATTACTGCTAAAACTAAGCTCGATGAAACATATTTCATTCGCTTAAAGCGAATAAAAAACAAATTACAAACAAATATTCACGTTGATCATCGTTCTTTGTTGAATAAATCAGGTACTCCAGTATGTTTATACTAAAAGATTACTCACTTTCCTTTTCTATCCAGTTTCACAGTAAGCGCGGAGCTTCGTCGCAATATGCTGAGTTTGGGATTAGTTAGCACTAGTTGGGAGAATTTGATTGAAAATTCTGATATTCTGATCATTTCCTTTATTCTCACGAGCTTTCCATTTGAGCAGGTAGTGATATTGTAAGGAGATCGCGAAATGACACAATATTTTTAAACAAAGTCAACAACTTGTAACTGATCAAGCCAGGAGGATCCTCGGAGTATCCGTGAGGGAACTTTTACAAAAAGAAAAAACCGTTTTCAGATGCTGACCTGGAAAACACATTTTGCAAGTTGACTTGCAATTTTGACTCATAAATTGAGGACGTGTGCCACAGTAGAAATCAAAATTTTTGCAACGTTCTGGTTCTGCATCATAGCACTGCTCGTTATCTACTGAGAGATAAAATCAGTAAGAAAGAATAAGTATACGGCGATAGTCATAGAATACACAAGGGTACGTTGTGGAAAGACTTTCAGAATTGGTGGTTACACGATCTTGATGACAACCAAGAAGGTAAAAACAGTTAATGGTATTGGATTAGGGTGGTACGTGCAGGTCAAGGCCAAATAACAGTTAAAGAGAGACTGGTAAAATCTGCCGATCTGCTCATCAAGCGAATATTCCTAATTTCCTATAGCGCCATCGAAAAGTACCGGTCAATAGCATTCATTTTGAGTGGTCACACTCAAAAGTTATAACCACCACGTACAGCGTAAAAAACGGTACTACTTATTTCTTACTAACCGAACGCGAGGGCCGTACTGGTAGAATGAGACCCGAGGTCTTTCTGGTAAGGACCGAGCGAAGCCATATTCTCTCAGGACGGTCCCGAGAAAGTGAGAGTTAATAAAAAGTTTGTTATATGACTATGCCTAACTTTTTTTACTTGAAATGTGAGCCGTGGTGGATTGGGATGAATGAAACGTTTACCGGAAAGCATTTAAAACTCAGTAGTTTCATTTCACACAACAAAAATTATACCGCACAAGAAAAAGTAAAAACTTTTGAAGAAACTTTCTCTTTTCATTTAGCTTCAAATAGTTCAAACTATTTGGATCAAATGTACTTATTCCTGATTTACTAGCCGGACGTTAACATCGCTCATAAAAAAATTGGGTATTACAGGAAAATCCAGCCCCGAATATTGGCCAATCGCAGCACGCGTTATATATTTAGAATCTCAAGCCATATAATAAATGGAAGTACTGTTCAATAACATTTAATGAGTGGCCACACTTTTGCATTCGTTTGCATAGTCAAGAGCTAAGACCACCTTCCCTTTTTGAAAGTTCAACTTTGGTTGTGACAGTGTTGAACCAGATGCGCGTTCACCGCAGGTTTCCTCTGGCGATATTTTGTCTGTTGTTCCTAACCAAATTCCCTGTGCAAATTATTATCAAAGTGTAGAAAATATACTATAACTTTGTTATTTTGATTATAACTGTGTAATTACTTTGCTCCTAGATTGCAAGAAACACCTTTTTGCCGAAGGAAATCAATTTTCAACAAAAACTTAGGTACCCTGCGGGTAAAGCCTGTCCGCCGGTCTTCAAATAAGGTGCTTAAAAGATCGAAGTGGACTTTGGCCACACGATTATATTTAGGCCACTTAACTACCTTAGGACAACGGCTGATATCCTAATGGTAGGTTTTCAATTCGAACGCGTAATTGCATGGGCACGGCTTGCATTATGTCCACTCGACATTTGTGTCGAGTATTGTGTCTTTTTGTTTTGCCTCATTTCTGTTTTACGGTCTGGTTATTAGAAGGTACCAAAAACACAACAATTTCAAAGGTACGTCAGTACTAGCGTAAAGACAAGTGGCCTTTCAGACCGGTGAGTACATTGTGTCTGGTTTTCGTAGCATGACGCTGCCTCAGTTTAGCAGCGTTCGAAAACCTTTGACTTTTTCTAGTCTAGTAGAATTTTTACTCCAAATACAGTATTGTATAAAAAAGAGTAAAGGGCTGCATGCTTACAAAATCTCTAATTTTTGTCTGCGATTGCAGCTTGATTTACCTTTACCATCCTGATGTCTCCGCGAGGCAACCTCTTTCACTCGAGCCCTGTAAGTCGGGCTGCTATGCGACGAGAAGACCAGATGCAGGATTGAAAGAACCAACAAGCTCTTGGAAGTCGAGCCCATCGCTCTGTTGGAAAGAAACAAATGCTGGTTCAATGTTCACGACCAGACAAGTCAATATTAAATGAAATTCAGCCTGCAAGCAAATTCAGTTGGTTGGGTTTTCCCTTGAGTGGGTGGCGGATCGGCCCCATTCTTCTCGCTAACTCGCTTGGCTAACAGCCGGCTTGTAAATAAAGGCTTCGTTTTGCCGTCAAGTCTCGCGAAAATTCGACCAGTAGAGTTTGCTCGCAGGCTAATTGAAATAAAGTTGGACAACGAAGCAGAGATTAACCCAAATTTAATTAATGACTACATGAACAAACCGTTCGCCAACTTCGAGGGTTAAGTGCAAGCCATCGGACCATGAAAGGCCGAGAGAGAAACCTGTGTTGAAAAACGTGTAGAACAAAAGGAAGAGTAGTCTTTGAAATAGGTTTCCCTTATATCAGTTGAAACACGCACAGTTACTTCAAATTAGGAGGCGAGTCAATGCTCTGTGTCCCTGAAACATGTATCTGCTACATTTTCTTGTGTGTAATTATGTTCTCACGACGAATCCCCTGTTTACAATTCGCTACTACATCGCGCTGCGAGCCCGCATATTCGACGAAATGAATGTTAGATGAGAGTTACCTCATAATAATACCACGTACCGTCTGGCTCAAAATGACTCGTGGAAAATGAAGAATTCTGTTGTCTCTTTCTGAAGACGCTGAGAAATTTGCAGTCTACACACCATGTCGATCTTCTAAATTTCGTTATCGCATCTAACATCATTTCAAAAAGAAATCAATCATAAAATCAACTTTTAAGCGCAACATATCTGAATAATTTTGATGGATGTTTACGCTTGGCCGTCTTCAAAAACGCTACCCGCTTGCACGTCTGAAGTAAATATACAAAATGGCAATGATTTTTAGTTGATTTGAAAAGATATACACCTTGGAAAATTTTTGCGAGGTACATTTTGTTTGCTTTCGAATTCCTTTACTTTCATTTCGTAAATAGTTTAGATGAACTGACATAGTAAATCAGAGAAGACTGAAAACAAAGAGCAACTGCCGCTAGCCATTTGTGACTGAAAACCAAACACGATTTTGAGTAAAGCATTTGTTCAAGCAGAGTGTAGTTTTCAAGTGGGATAATCACAAGTCGAGTCTTTCGGTCTTTTAACCTTTGTTTAGATTTTCATATCAAGCGCATTAACTTAATTCTTTTAATTTATCATAGGCCAAGAGATTAAGTTTCTAACTGGTAAAAATGCAGAGTAACTAGGTTACTTAGACGTGTAAAATCAATTCTTCAACAACATAATAGTGATAGAATAATCTGTTGCTTGTTCAAGCATTTCAAGCACTTATTTTAATATTTATCTTTAACATAATAAGTGCAATAATTTCAAAATATGCTACCTCCCACGCACTATAGAAGAGATGAAAATTATTCGAGAAGCGAACGTTTCAGACAGATAGTAGAAAATTACTATAGATCAGTATCCGAGGGAAAAGGGATTCATTTCAAAATAGAGAGAGGTGTGAAGAGGGTGCAATTCAAATTGACGGAAATTATATAAAGGATACTTACCTAAATTGTACCTACAGACATCATAACATAACATAGCATCCTAAACGCCTCAAACTTATTTGCCTAACATTTCTTGGTTCACAAGCGGTCGTTTTGCTTAATTTTTCATCACTAACACACAAACCACCGGTTTGCGACGGTCAAGAAACAAGCTGTAACCTGTTATGGCTGGTTAAAGAAGCACTGAATTTATTTCCTTAATTAAAAAGAAAGATCTCCAAGAAATAGAAATATTTTGAGATGCCACATTTGCAATCAATCGGTGATCTTCAATTAAGCCATTGCAGAGCAATTTCCTATAGTCTGCTACAGTAACACGCCTTGCGGACAGGGTGATTTCAAAAACTTAGGTACCAGTGCCCCTGTGCCCTTGTGCCCCTGTGGCCGACGAAACAGGCTTGTTATATAGGGGAAGACAGATTTCTAACAGGTGCTTTTATGCGCGTCCTACACATCCAGTTCGAACTGGAATTTACTGAATGATCTTCCCTCGGGGTTTGGAAGGCTGTCAAAAGGTCCCATTGGGTTCCCAGGTTTTTTGGACCTTTTAGTTGTCTTCTGTGCATGCTTCAATGGCACCCGGGATACTAAACCGGCGACTGCATAATTAGTTGTGAGGTCAGCGTTTTCGGAAAGCTCCGTTTTTGTCGTCTACACCAAAAAGATAGTCCTCCGATTGAAAAGTCTCCATTTTGGACAGCGTCTCGGTTTTTGATCGTTTTAGCGTGAAGAAAAACGCACAAACAAGTATGCATTCTAGGTGGCCTTGAAGGTAAATACCTTACCTTACCTTTTGGTTGGTTCGGTAGTCGGTTTCGATTGTTTCGGTTGGTTTCGTTTCCTTGTTGTAGTTCATTACCATTTTACTGAGTCAATTTATTATTTCGGGATTGCAAGGGTTAACAAAAACATCTTTAGAGAGATGCTTCGAATTCTTAAAGCTAAAAAAAATGCTTTAATATCACAATAAACAGCGATAAAGCAATTTCAGAACAGACGACGATCATCGCAGTCAAGTATATTAACTTAAGCAGTTGAAAAAGAAGAACCTGAAAAAAATTCAGGCTTGAACGGGATTGGAACCCATGACTCTCTGCAATACCGGTGCAAAGGTCAGAAAGAGTGTTAGCACTGTTTATCATGATATAGACAAAGGTGTTTAAGTGAAAAATAGACCGTTGTTAAAGTTCATACGAAACTACATCAGGGACTTGAGTGGCGTATTTTTTTATATCCGCACTATTGAGAATATCGATAACGTCGTTTCCCGCCTTTTCACTGTTGTTTGTAAAAATTTGTCACTAAGACACTCTTGTCTAGGCTAAGATACAAATATCTCGAGAAATGGTATAAATTTGTTTCCAAAAATGCTCGAAAAAGGAGGTAAATATCCGCCATAAAGCTCTAAATATCTTGCAATAATTGTAGTGAAAATTATAATGTTTTTCACTCAAAAGGAACAGAAGTTTTTTTTTTTTTGTGGTCTTATTTCAGTTTCACGGCATTTGGCACAATACAACTAGGAGCATCAGCATAACCACAACCCTCCTCTTCGGGTTCCGCCATTTTGTTTTGCACTGGCTGCCATAAGTCTCATGGGATGCAATTTTCATTGGGGAAACTGCAGATTAATATTGGAATTCAATTGAGTAAAGAAGATCTAAACGCCAAGAAACTACTGAAATAAACACCTAGAGCCTAAAGAAACCTCCTAATATCCCTAAAATAATATTTTTTACTAATTGTCTAGAATTTTTCTAAATATCCTGGAAGTTTCTAAATCCGGATATTTGTATCTAAGCCTACTCTTGTCTATAACTAACTATAACTTTTACAATCTTTCTTTATTGATTATCACACACGGTGCTCTCGACATTGCTGATCCTAGCAGTATGCAGGACGCGTGTCACAAACGTACTCAGTAAATATAACCTCGCTCGCCACGAGTCTCCCAGTAGCTCAGTGGTTAGCGCGCCCGACCGGTATACGGGAGATCAAGGGTTCGATTCCCGTCGGGGACTCAGATTTTTTCTTTGTCCCACGCTCGTGACAATCTGAATATTCCATCTTTCTTAGAACACTCTTGTCTATGCGACAACTTCATCCGGGACTCGTGTGGCGTATTTTTCCTATCCTCACTAGGGAGGGTAACGATGACGTCATTTTCCGCTTTTACACTGTTTTTTTAATTCTTTTTCAATAATGCTGTATTAAGGTACACAGAAATTTTGCAAAAAAGACAGTAACAAATAGCAAAATAAAAGAAAACAACACTTACAAGCGGCTAAAAAAGATCGCACAAGCTACATTATGTAAGAAAACAAACGCACGCTGAAAAAAAAGCAAAACAACGCAGTGTGCAAAAAAGGTGCTAGAATCAGTGAATAAACTGATACATTGCTTAGGTAACAGAACTTGCAAGGCTTCTAACACACTGGCAAGTTAATGAAGAATACTTCTTACAGGGGAGGTTGAGGGGAGCACTTTCTAGAAAAATGATTTCAAAATCTCCCATTTCTTTGGTACTTCAGCACCAGTTTTCACCTCGATATCGCACACGGATTTCAGGTATTTTAGGAAGCCTCCTATTCTTGGAGCAGTTTCTTTCTTTTTACAAATCCAGATGTAATATCTAGCTAAGAGACAGCAAAAGTTAATTTGGTGATGGTAGTTTAAAGAGTCCGGCATCAGTCCTAGTGCAACGGAGGTTTCCAATATGTAGTTGTCCGTAATAATATTGCGCCCATTTCACTGCGCGGTTAAGGAAATCCAGAAGACGCGTACCTTAGAGCATTCTCAGAAGAGAAGTCAAAGCTTCTCCTGTTCTTTTCCACAGAAAGAGCACTTTGAGCTGTCTTTTAGTCATATTTTGTTAAGAAAATCACTCCTGTTTGTTGCTATTCTTCGGGGTAAACGTTTGAATTGGAACTCTAAAATTATTTTAGTGTATTTAGAAGCTAGCTGGTAGGTTTTACGCCAATCGAAATCTTTTTCGTCTTCGCTGCAATCCTTTAGCCATTTTTGTTGATTTTGAGTTGGCACAATCGAATTTTTTATATACGTTTAGCGTATATGACACTTCACTGCGGTCAAACGCACGACGCGTGCGCAGTTCCCGCCATAATTTTACAAAAGAGAATACAGACAAACGTCGAAAGTTTCATTTTAACCGCAAAACTTAACGCCATTACTGAAAACTTAAGCTTTTTACTTTGAGCATGTATTCAGAATGAAGTAACTGGCATCCACAAGTTTAAGCGGCGCGAATTTTGGTTTATCGGGACATTTTATGTATCGTTTTCATACGAACTTCGTGCTCATAAAAGTCTCATGATTCAGACTCCAAGACTCTGAAACACCGGAAGTGACGTTGTTTTTTGCGTTTGACCACTGTGAAATATGACACGGCTTGCGAGGTTAGATTTTGAAAAATTTTCTGGGAAGCTGTCAAATTTGGGATTTTATTACAAAGGCCCTTGCATTTGCTCCAGAGGGATTTGATTGCAGAGAGAAGTCCATAAAATTTAAGGGTGCAAATGGGGAGGTTGTATTTGTTTTGAAATCGGTCGAATATATGAAGTTGTTGAGTCTATCTTTCAAATCCTTTGCTTTTCCGATACCACTGTTAAGCCAATCTTTGTAGAAAACCGGGTGGTTAATATAATTAGTTTAAAAAGTTTATACTATAATAAAAAAAGAAAACTACGCAGTGGCTTGAAGATACGAATTTTATTTTCTCATGATAAAAGACAATATTTTTACTCAATGGCTGCCCTTGCTCATAAAATATTGTTTTTACCACTCCAAATGAGATCATATCTTCTAGCGGCCGTGAAATATCCTCTATATAATGTGTTGCCTCTCTACAGACAATCGCACGTTTAATTTAACACAAAAATTCTGCTGTAATAACTTTGTGGTCAAATAAAACCGATTGAAATTGGACTGGAACGACGGCGGCAGACATGCAGCTAATTGGTGCATTCATGATCAGAACACACACCTGTGTCCGGAAGTGATTGTTTGGTATTATTATTATTATTCTTTTTGTATAATGTACAACTGTTTTCAACAAGAAAATTGAAAGAGCCCGATTCGCATATTATTTGAGTTACGCTTCTATTTTCACTGAAATTACTCTGGCCTAATACCCTTCTAGGATAAAACGGATGCCGTTTCCATCTTGTAAAATCACGAAGTCTCTTATCAACTTTTTTTTTTATCAAGAGTAAGGCATGGGTAAAAAGGACCGGTGTCTCTCGTTCTACTGTTTCGAAATAAAATTTGATAGAAATGGCATCATTGTTTGTTACATAACAATCGAAATACGTTACCTTTGGTACACGAGAATCTTGTTCATCCACTTGTAACCGGAAATATTAATAAAAAATATAAATAGTCTTGTTTATTTTTTTATGAATATTAGTACAATATGTGAATATAAATATTAAGTTAAAATTATTTTACTTATGTATTGAAACTCGTTAACTTGGGTCAATGAGAATCTTGTTCATGCGATTGTAAACAAAATCGCTGAAATCAGAAATTTATGTAGCATTCTCTGAAATTTTTTTTTGTATCTAAGTTCAGCGATAAGCCTTGATACTGAAAAAAAAAACAGTTCGGCCAGTTTCAAAGCGAAGAGGATCGTTTTCGATTCAGTCGAGCATCGCCATCGTAAAAATGTTATCTTTGGAATTGTTTTTTTTTTTCTTTTTTTAATGACAAAACTTGGACACGAAAAGCGCTTCAACTGGTTCCTACGGTAGTAAGAAAAATCCAAAGAAGCAAGCTATTACAATCTCACGTTAACATGCCATACACCACTCTCACTGTGTACTTAGTAAGTATCTAAACAATAGCTTCAAAATCCCAAGGTAATGTCACTCACGGCAGAATTATTTGCTTTGGAGCTCTCTTCGGGTTATATGCAGATTATAAGAAAAACAACATGGCAATAGAACAGCCAATAGTATAACCTAATGCGCATAAGCCAATCGCGTTAATTTCTTGCCTTTCTAATCATAGGCAAATTTTGCCGCGCATCGTGATCTATAGTCTGGACATAGTCGCTAAAATCTTGGCTTTTTGGTTTTTAACAGGCAATTTACAATGTTTCAATCTCATTCCGGGTGTCTTTCATATTAAAATCAGTCGACTACAGACAAAATTAAAAAAAAAAAAAGCAAAACCATCTGTGTTTGCCTGAATGTTTGGCGCGACTTAATTTCGCTGGCGACAAGATTCATATTGCCAAATGTTAACTGTTAGTTTTTTATCGAATTTCCCAGTTGATAATTTTTTTGCACTTAATTACAGTTATTCCTCAGAGACGGGATGGCGAAGTCGTCTCTGCCTTAATTTACAAGCGTTTTTATGAATTAATCGCCAATCATTTGCTTTTTTGTCTCCACTGACAGTTCAAATGCAAATTAAGCGAGGCAAATAGCCGCCTTCACATAAATTTGAGATCACACAAGCATAAGTAAAATGAATCTAAATTTGTAACCGCAAAGGAACTGCCATCGATTTTTTGGGTACGTTTCTGCAAGAAAATCAACCTGGTTTTTAAAGGAAATCTTGTTGTCATCCAGTAAGGTAGAGTAATCGGCAATTCAACATTCATATTACCCTGGCCGCTGGTAGTCTGTATTCAGATTGGAACCGTATCGCAAGAGAAGAGAATTCTGTGGCGAAACAGGTAAACTAAGCATTGCTTTTGAAAATCTCCGACGCCCGAAGAGCAACGTGTAAAATGGCTCTTCTAAAGCGATGATTTTGTACTAATACGGTTATTTTTCAAGTCATCTCAAGAGGCTCTGTTGGAAATCTTTGTACCTAATACCAGCAGATATATTATAATTTACAAAGGGAGTGAGCGAGGCCGCCGTTTTTCCTTCCAGTTTCATCGATCTACTCTGTGTTTGAAACCAAAAGAAAGGAGGCAACAAGCATTTGATGTCCTTTAAGATTAATTCCATCGGTGCTTTTGTATGTGGAATATTATCGAGTAAAACACCTGTACAAGCAGTAGGAAACGCTGCCTTAAAGACATTTTTCAGTAAACAAAGGAAACCGTCTGCGGTCGAAGCGATTTAGAATTGGAATCTTGGGAGACGCCAATCTGTGCAGGTGAGAATTAAACTGATGAAAATATTGCTTTCATAAATCCCGTATTCTTCTTATCTTAGAAATAAGCTGCCCTTATGTTTAAGTCCTTTATTTTAGATTTCCGCAAGAGAACTCCTAAGTTTCATTTCCATTGCGTTTAATTTTAAAAATACGTACGCGTGGGCCGCACGAAATAGCTGGTGAAGGCAAATCTTATATTAGGTTTAAGTTCGCTCGCAAACGAGTAAATTTAAAAATAACAGATAGGAAGCATTTGTTTTATTGTTCGTTTTTCGCCTTTACGACATGTGACCTTTCAGTTTTTTTCCTTTTTTTAACCAAAAAATGGTTATGCGCTTCGATAAGGTCTTCTTTTGTAAATATGATTGGCTGCACTAAGCACACATGAATGTTAAATCGCTTCGGTCATATATCATACTGTACAACATGCAATTCCCTTGTGCTTTACTTGGTGTTTTTTTCGTTAAGATGAACGACTGTCTTAAATTAAACCTTCTCTTTATTTAAGTTTTATAGCCAATATTTCGCATGTATAATTATTCAAGGTTGAACTTTATTTGTAATTTTGCATTGTTAATAGGAGTGCTATCGTTCAATCTTGAATTGACCGATACGGCTTAAAACGTTTGTTTCACTTGGCTTTAAGTTAAAGGAACGAAAAGAAAATCACAAAAAAACTGCTACCTGTTAAAAGTCATTTTTGATTTGTGACGAAAAAGCAAAAGTTTAAAATAGTCGGGGGGAATTAAATATCATCAGGTTAGATGTATTTTGCATTCTTATCAACGTTTGCAACTTGCTGCATGAAATACGGGAAAAGATCTTGATATTTTAAAAACCTGAAAAAATACCTCAAAGTTAAAGGCTAGTTTATTTGCCAGAACCTGTTTAAAAACAAGAGAATAAAAACAAACATTGAAATGGTGAAGCTGTTGCATCAACCTTGTAAGCTTAATTGTTCAGGATCTTTTAGATGAATTGTTCTATGTTTTGCAAGAGAAATATTTATCGGTTAAAAACAATATCTAAGCATCCAGTAGCATACATTGTGACCCTTAATAAAAGATATAGCTAAACCAAAAAATATTTTTTTTTTTTACATTCTGGCGTCTCTACGATATTTACAAATGGCAGGCATTTACTCTCGAAAATATTAACATAATATAGCCGGAGTAAAACATCCTCAGGCGTAAAATAAAAAGCTAAAAATATAGCATAATTTCCAATGTTTTTGCGGCCTCAAAATGTCTAACCTGGAGGGGCTGCCTTTGGTATGACTTTAAAAACTGATATTAGACTTTTGCCTGGGTGGAATGAGCACGTAGAAGCTGTATTAATCCAGTCGGCTCCGGTTTAAAGAGCCTTCGATGCCGAAATATACCCACAAGCGTTGATCTGCTCCAACGTCGGCGTGGCGTTTATTTCTCTGAAAGGCCGTCGTAAGCAAATGAGAGCTGACATCTCTGTACACAGGCAGAGGTCAGTAGTAAACGACAAGCGTTGGAACTAGAACTTGAGAAATAGCTATCTTATTTGAATAGCTATCTACAGCTATCTTATTTATACTCTTTTGAACAAATTCCGCGGTGTTATTAGGAATTTAGACATCTTATATAAGTATGCCACAACGCTTTTGCATCCTATATGTTCTCAGCAGTTGCTCATTACAGGAATTACCCCATACTGTGCAGCGGTATCATAAAGTGAGCTTGGGAGAGTCATTGCCGGTAGTTAAAGATTCTTTATATTTTGGAAGTGAGCTTTTTAATCGCTAATTCAGATGTATCCGTCAATTTTAAAATCTGGCGCCCCAGCTGTTAATCGTCTGCCGCTATGAAAACACTATTTGAGTTGAGGCAAACTCGAACTTTTTCCCGAGAACTACGCTAGTGTACGGCCTTTGTACTGGTTGCCGGCGCTATATTGCCAATTTTTCAGGGGTCTTAATAAAACATTTCCTTTGCATGCTGTTTCATTACGCAATGAAACGCCTCAAGTTTGCAAACAGCTCTTGTGGACCGTTTTAAGTGGAAAAGGAACTAATATCGACAACTAAGCAGTTTAAGTGACGTCACTATGATGTCGCTTTGGCATCATGTTTAAAATTATTTATAATAACTCCGATTGTATTTTTATTTTATATAAAACTGAAAACATTGACTAACGTAAGAACAACGTCCACAAATGCAAATATTTGAGATTAGCATGAAACAGAAATTTGCTTCTATTTTAGCCCCGTAATTCTCTAGAGCCAATGAGCAATACAGCATAAATGTCAAAAAATTCAATTTCGGTTTAGCTGATACCCATACTAAATATTAAAAATAAATGACTAGGTGGCACGTATTTTATACAGATGTATATGTTATGTTATGTTATGTTATGTTATGTTATGTTATGTTATGTTATGTTATGTTATGTAATGTAGTGTTATGTTATGTTATGTTATGTTACGTTACGTCACGTCACGTTACGTTACGTTCCGTTACGTTACGTTTCGTTACATTACGTTACGTTTCGTTACATTACGTTGCGTTACGTTACGTTGCGTTATGTTATGTTATGTTAGGTTATGTTATGTTATGTTATGTTATGTTATGTTATGTTATGTTATGTTATGTTATGTTATGTTATAAAATTTGGTCCTTGCCAACCAAAAAACCCTGACAAACTTGGATACGCCCAAGGCTTACAAAAGGGATTTTTCTTTTTGATTGAAGATGATATATGGACCTTTCTGGTTTAGCTTCGTGTGGAAGGCCATCACCTTCCTTATCCTTTAAGCTTCAAGAGTCAAATCTCGAGTCAAGTTAGTGGTTCCAACTTTGACGACAATGGAAGATATCCTAAAGATTGGCCATTCAAAAGAAAGCTACTATGTAGAGCAGTTTCAAGTGATACTGTTTATTATGTCTCACACTGTGGTTCTATCGTTTGAGCGATATCCATTCAAATGAAAGCCACGTGTCAGCGCTCTCCTGTGATACTATTTGTTATTCGAAATTCTGCAAAATAAAATTTGAAGAATTTTTCACTGGTTAAGTTGAGGCTCATGGGAGGGAAAGGGTTAATAAGTAAGGTAGCCACACAGGTTTCTTTTTTCTTTTTTTTTTTTTCTAACCAAGTCGTGTTTTATTTGCAGCGAAAACTGTAAAAGACACACTGCTGGCGATGTCTTCTCCTTCAAAACCGAACTCTTGCCCAGTGCCAACTAAGAAATCCGCACTTAAAGAAACTGTCGATCTTCTTCGAATGCAAGCAAAAATGCAGCGGATGAAGGTTTCCAGATCAGCAGAGGAATTAATGAACTACTGCCTAGAAAATGCTCAGGACGATTGTCTCCTTCAAGGGATTCCCGCGGGCGGAAACCCGTACAAGGAAGGCAAAAATTGTCCAGTTATGTAGCCCGTTCACTGCAATATTATACAGTCGAACCTCTCTTACATGGATACCGTGGAACCTTTCAAAGGGGAAATATTCGTTAGAAAAATATTGCTCTTAACTGTAGCTAAAATGAGGGATTTGTGGTTGTCTAAACCTTAATTGATTAATAGTTCGGTTAAAAGAGGTGTCTGCGCGAGAAATAATTTCCATTAGGAAAGGTTCGACTTGTATCTTAAGGCGTTAAGTTATTTCGTGCGTGTACAGCTTTTTGTTTGAAATAAATATGCGGAAATTTCACCAAGCCGTGAAAACCGGAGTGGTGGCCTTCCACGCTCCAAGAGAAATGGCGAAAATGAGGAGGGTGGCGTGAGATGCTGTTACTAGTATCAATGAAATACATTTATATAGGTATAAGAAACGTTTATTGATCGCTGCGATTCTGATATTCGTGTATGAAATCGTTGTGTAAGAAGCCGTGTGAATGCTGCGTAAGATGCAGTCCAATCTCCTTCTTGGAAGCAGTGCAATTGGGGATGGCAGACCTACATGACCCCAGCTTGAAATGTGCTCGTTTGCAAATGCTGCCTTCAATTTTGGTCTTAATCGCCCTGTTTGCCTCTAGTCTTCTCCCATTTTGTGACAGTCACTGTGGTCAAACCTTTCCTCAATTTATTACTCTCCAACCGTTCAACTTTTTTTCTGAATATTTTCAAAATTTGTGGTACAAGCAGTCGAATCTTTAAACTTTTTCGGGCTATACCAGCTGTAGAATCTTTGAACTTTTCATATTTCCGCAGTCTCTCTCAACAATAACAATAATAGCTTTATTTGCATCACTATAAGTTATTTCAGTATTGCAAAAGCATACAACTCAACAAAAAGAACTTATAATGTAATAATTATATAAGGAGATAAGAATTAAGTTACATCAGTCTGAATTGATAATAAATTATTGCGTAAATTTAAGCATGA
>Ga0126336_10000436_pt1 | contig 16731 bp, 14 predicted proteins | sample SidCmetagenome_FD_92530 | JGI IMG/M metagenome (GOLD analysis project Ga0126336, IMG submission 92530) | Coral microbial communities from El Islote,Puerto Morelos, Mexico - Siderastrea C C metagenome | ecosystem: Host-associated > Invertebrates > Cnidaria > Coral | place: El Islote,Puerto... | reverse complement strand
TGCATGTAGCGTTTAAAAAACAACGGATATGTTCTGTCAAAACTTTGGTGCCGAGCCTTTTTCAGTCTCGGTCTCTTCTTCAATGTAGCTGGCAATTTTTAACTTCAGTTGACTTACCTTTGGCGGTTTGGACACGTTCTCAATACGAGTTCAACAAACAAGCGAGTAAATGTGCTTCAGTAGTAACTCGTGAACCATTCATTACTTATGTAAATTTGACTGAGCTTCTTTTATGTTAGGATTTGCAACTTTAACACACGCTTCGTTTCTCTAAAACAAGAGCTTTTCTTTTGAACTTGGTGAACCGTTTTTGAGCTTGGTGAACCGTTTCCTCGGCAAGTCTTTTGTAAGTTTCTAACAACAAAAGAGCTAAGTTCACGCATTATCGAGCACGATAGAGTACTGAAAGAAAAGAACGATGTTAAAAGTTCTGTTCGGCAGTTGAAAGTTGAAAGCAAATTCTAGTATCCACTCCTTCTCACAAACAGGAGAAAAACAGCGCCAGTCGAGCTCATGACTTTCCTGGGGCTCTGAAATGCATGCAATTGCAGTGATTCATGCAGGTGTTTGCGTATAGCACTGGGCTGTACTAGTCAAAGCATTTGTCATCACAAAACCTGTCATTTGGTTATAACATTGTATAGCTATATTGTTAAATACGCTTTCCAATTCGCTTCAATGTCAAGAAACTGCCTTTGGTTCAGTTGAAGGAGGTGCTTTCCTGGCTAAAAGAATACTGAAATGTTTTAGTTTTTTGCTGTTCGTAAGCCACGGACGGAAGCTGGATGTTAAATGTTTCCTTTGATGCATTTAGAAGCCATCAAGTCTATAATAACCACCCACCAGACACCAAAATAAAAGCTTTCCAAACTTTGGCGAGGAACAAAAACAAGACAAACTTTGTAGATCAAAACCAGTCAACTTTTTCGTAGCTTGGTTAATCGTTTTAAACACGATTTAGGTTCTCAGCCCTTAAACAGGGTATCAATTTTGCCCCTTCAGTGGTATTATGATCCCGGTGTGATCCTTAGATGGGGAATCCTTGTTAGCTGGCATATTATTAAAGTTGGCTTTAGTTGCTACTTTATGCCTGGTGCTAAACTTTCCAAGTTACAATTCTTAGTTTGAATAGAGTGTCGTTTTTCAGACAGATATATATCATACAATGAATAGTAGAACGCTAAAAGCCAAAAGGCCAAAGTCGCTTTACATATTACAATAAATTACAATAATTCTATCAAAAAGGACATATGCATATATATGTAGCAGAATTCATTCGAGCAAAAAAGAATAACCATTAAACATTACAAAATAACAGATAAATTAAGCCAAACTATAAGTAAGAGAAGTAATAAGCTAAGAAACATGAAGTAGTCACATACTAAAAAAAATAGCGGCATTAAGAAGAAAGCGGCATTGATGGCAACCAAGCTCCTCAAGATGGGAGACAGTATTGAGGTTTTGCAGGAAAAGTCCACGAAGTTTATGCTTAAGCGAAAACGAAAAGGAAGACAAAGCACCAGGCGAGGCAAGGGGGTGCGCAGCAAGTATCTTTAAATCAACCTCAAGGGCATTAAAGAGAACAGTGGCGAAATACGAGAAAGTGCGCTTACCCAAATTTGTTCTAAGCTGGGGAATAACTAAATTATGAGAAGTTGTACTTCTAGTTATACGAGTAGTCCGTGTAGTGGATAGAAAGGAGAACTTCTGTTTAAGACAAAGAGGAGCTTCAGGACTAGCGATGTTTATGCCCGGCTGCTAAAGCGGGAATGTATAGAAAATGCCAAAGTACATTTGATTCAAAAACTTCAAATGATTTGAAGCTAAATGAAAAGCGACAGTTTCTTTGAAAGTTTTTAATTTTTCTTGTGCGATATAATTTTTTGTGTGAGAGAAAGCTGCTGGGTTTTGAATGCTTTTCGGTAAACTGTTTCATTCATTCCAATCCACCATGGCTCACGTTTTAACTAGCAAAGTGTCAGCCACACGCCATTTAATAAACTTATTATTAACTCTCCTTAGCTCGGCACCGTACTGGGAGAATATCGCCCTCAGTATTACTTGTACGGACCGAGCTTTGCTCGGTCCGTACCAGAAAGACCTCGGGCAATTGCAATATTCTCCCAGTACGGCCCAGTTAATAAGAAGTAATTATTGAGCCATATAAAAATCCAATACAAACGTTAATATATTTTATCAACAGAAAGCTTGCTTAAAAACATTTCTAAGTCACTTGTTATAATAATGATAATGATAATAATAATAATAATAATAATAATAATAATAATAATAATAATAACTTTATTTAATGAGGGTAACACGAACTAGTGCGAAGCACTAATAAACTTGTGGCCCTCCTAACTTTCTTTCGTTGTTAATGTCAATAGAAGATCTGTTCCTACTTTGCGTTGTTGGGACATTAACTACCTGTTTACTAACAATTTTACGGTATTATACGGTACTCAGTTCTTTTTTCAAAAATTTAAAAATGCTCAGAAAAACTTTAAAGTGTGATCAAAGGCCGTCATTTATCTTTGCATTTATACCTGGAATTTTTCTCTGAAATTTTGTTTTTCGTTTTATCAGTAATGACAAATTAAGGTTTGTCAATTTTATTTTTAGATATCAGCAGCTCGAGCCATTTCAAAAAGGTACTTCCTTCCCTATTCAGTAACGTTTCAAACTCGTCAAATTCCTCGACTTCTCCACTTTCTAAAACTAAATTCATGTCACAATCTTCAATCGTGTTCAAGCGATGAGCTATAGTAATGACTGTGGAGTCCCTAAGTTTCTCACGCACTACTTTCCAGATTGTTTGTTCTGTGTCTGGATCCGAATGTGCGGTTGGCTCGTCCAAGATGATGATCTTGTTCTTCTGCAACAACACACGAGCCAAACAGATCAACTGACGTTCTCCTACACTGCCATTTGCACCATGCTCCAACAACTCGTAATCCAACTGTCCCTCCAGACTTTCCACTAAATCTTTCAGTTGCACGTTGTCAAGAGCTCGCCATAAGTCTGCACCTTGGAACTGCTCCATAAGGTCGAGATTTTGCCTCACCGATCCACTAAAGAGGACAGGAGTTTGGCCAAGAAAGGATACGCATCGTCGCGCTTTTCGGAGGTTGATCTCCTTTATTCGAACTCCATCGACCATTATATCGCCATCAGCGTCTGGCATGCGCATAAGAGCTGCCACAAATGATGACTTCCCTGCACCTGTGCTCCCTGCAACACCGATCTTTGCACCTCCTTGGATGTCAAGGTTGATTTTCTTGAGTACTTGTGGTCCACCCGGATAGTAAGTCAACGGCACGTCCTGGAATGTGATATTTCTTTCGTGTGGCCAGTCTTCCGGGGGAAGTCGTTCCACTTTGTATCCAGGCTCAGAGTCAAGGTTGGTGTACGTCATAACTCGTTGAACTGACGTCATTAAATTCCCGACATCTGACGGCAAATTGAGTCATGGCCACAGTCTGGAGGACGTAAACAAGTGCAAGCCCAGCAAAGACTGTTAAAAGAAGAAGAGGGAGAGACAGAGAGAGAAAGTCATTTTATAATTCAATCTCCTAATCGTAATGGAAACTACACAATGAACGAATTTGATTAGTTGATATTAAAGTTGGAAACCGTCTCTCATCTCAAGGCGGAAAACTCATCTAGTATGAAGGACGAATATGCCGTCCCAAATTGATTAGTCCATATTCCGTCTAACTGAACTGGCTAGAAAATGGGACAGAAAAACTCGAATTAAACTGAAAGCAACAACAAATTCATATTAGACTGGTCGGTCTGCTTTTTAGAGTTCCCCTCTTTAAGCAGGTTCTGAACCATGGATTTATACTAGTCGTGTTTTCAAAAAAAAAACTTGTTACCCTTAAAAACATATTTTGACGGTATTCTGTCTAACATATTTCTGTCGGAGACAAGTTTCTCGTGTTCTCATATATAAATAATTCCGTTTTTTTACTGTAAATAATATCAGTGCCATGTCAAAACTCTAGGTACATTTATATGACTAAATTGCAATCGGATTATCATGGCAAAGGTCACACTGGCCAATTTCTTTGATTAAATCGCCTGATTATACTTTATCAACCTTAACAAAGCTAGACAACATTTTGCCTTTTAGTAGCAGACAGACTACCAGTCTATCCCGAATTCGCTCTTCCGATAAATAAAGTTTTACCTACCTACCTACCTACCTACCTACCTACACCAACTTTGCCAAACTGTAAGTAGTAAATACGGCCTGACTATTATCGGCATCATAGATATAGTTACAAAAAACAGAACAGTTTTACTCTATGGGCACGTGAAAACTTTGAAATGGAAAATAGCACTGACAATAAATCCAATATTTCTTTGTAAAGATATGTGTTGTAGTGAATTCTTCCAAAGGTTATTTACGAATCAAAACAACTTTAATAAATAAGAAAGAAAGAAAGAGAGAGAGAGAGAGAGAGAGAGAGAGAGAGAGAGAGAGACAGAGAGAGAGACAGAGAGAGAGACAGAGAGAGAGGGGGGGAACGGAATCTTTGTATTATCTTTTTTTTATAAAAACGTAAAGGGCATTTGAGAACACAAAAGAAATGTTAAAGGAAGCACGCGCGTAAGTCGGATTAGTACTTTCTACATTTCTTGTTTTCAAACTAATACATGGCTTTGCCTTCTTTAACTGCTTTATGGTGGATAATGTCACCTAACGCGAAAGCTGAAATGAAGCGAGTTCTGAAAGCTTTAGTTTTTTTAACGTCTGCAGGAAAACGCTTTCTTAAAGTTCTTTTTTTTTTCACCCTGGACGCACCACGAAAACAATGAAACACGCCTTTCTATACGTTATACTCCCAAAAAGCTTGTTTTTAACCCAACCAGAATGCGTGCAGATTTCTGTCTATACAGTGGAATTCCAATATAACGAAGTGTCAAGGGATTAGAAAAATGTGTTTGTTATAACGGGGGTTAGATATATCGGGGTGCTTTTCCATACATTTTACTGTTCCTGGGATGAAGAATATCGTTCGTTATTTCGGTTTGTTGGGGTTCCACTGTATTTTCAAATAAAATCTGAAGATAACAGGTTTGAGAATAGGTTTGTTGTAAATTTGATGGACACACTCTGAGACTGGTGTAGTCTTATTCTGTTATATGGACACACTAAACCACATAGTCTACATATATACCTACCAGCATTTTGAGACACCAAAATTGCTGCAAGAGCAACTACACCTATAAATATTCCAGTGAGAAAATCCAGGCGAACACCAAGCCATCGCCCACCGGCCATCGTCATAACAAATGACTGATTATGGACATCTTCATATCTACAATGAGAAGGCTGTGGTCACGCAAACTCGGACTATTAAACCTTTTACGTTAAACCAGGTCAGGTTCAAAAGGAACTCAGGCGGAACAGACAAGAAAAAGTTCGGAATGCGACATCTGTCTCCTGACGACTACAGACCAAAGACTGCAGAACCACTTCCGCCTGGGGACTAGACTAACCCTAAACTAGTCTTAGCCTCGATTATTTAATTTGTAGCTTTCTCATTAGTTTACCACAGGCAGGTAATCAGCAAATAACCCTATAATTGTTGCCTTAAAAGGAATTGAGATGCATGTCATGTACCGCAACATTTTCAAGTCTTCGCTGTGAAACTCGCCTGAGAAAACGGCGATGTTTATATGTGCGGTCGCCACTTGAACCCTCGCAAAACGACGAAATGAGAAACGAGCACAGAAATTCCATACTGAGGACAGGTCACTACCCAGATCTAGGTAGTGCTTCTGATTGGTTGAAAGGCGAGGGAATTTCGATTCAACCAATCAGAAGCACTACCTAGATCTGGGTAGTGACGCGTCCTCAGTATGGAATTTCTGCGCTCGTTACTCAGACGTCGTTTTGCGAGGGCTCATGTGGCGACCTCGCAAGACATCGGCTGTTTTCTCAGATACTGTGAAACAAACGCTATAAAAAGCCACGGAATAGAAATTACCAACGTTGGCAATTAAATAAAACATTTACTGCACTCGCACTTGTTGGATAGGAGTTGATACTATCCAACCTCAGGTTTGCTATGCGCCTCGTTTATTACTTGTCTCCTCTTTTCCAATGCGCCCTGCTCATAAAATAATTGTCGCTTAGTCCCCAGGTAAAGGTTTTTATTTGACCATCCGCAAAATGTTGTCGACTCCGGTCGCATTTTACCTCCCACTTGCTTTTGTGTTATCTTTTCTGTTTCTATCCAGGGAAAGATGAGCGACGCATCGCATTAACTTACAATTTAAAGGGCTGTCCTTCGTGTGGCCAGTGTTCCGGGGGAAGTCGTTCCACTTTGTATCCAGGCTCAGAGTCAAGGTTGGTGTACGTCATAACTTGTTCAACTGATGTCATTAATTTCTCGACATCCGATATTTTTCTGACGGCAAATTGAGTCATGGTCACAGTCTGGAGGACGTAAACAAGTGCAAGCCCAGCAAAGGCTGTTAAAAAAAAGAAGAGGGAGAGAGAGAGAGAGTCACATTATAACTCAATCTCCTTAACGTAATGGAAACTACACAATGAACGAATTTGCATAGTTGATATTAAAGTTGTAAAACAGTCTCTCATCGCAAGGCGGAAAACTCGTCTAGTATGAAGGACGAATATGCCGTCTCAAATTGATTAGTCCATATTCCGTCTAACTGAACTGGCTAGAAAATGGGACAGAAAACTCGGATTGAACTGAAAGCAACACCAAATTCATATTAGACTGGTCGGTCTGCTTTTTAGAGTTCACCTCGTTAAGCAGGTTCTGAACCATGGATTTATACTATGAGTGTCAACATCAGTGTCATAATTTGAGCAGCTCTATGTTGTAGTTTCTGTAGTGTGTCTTGTAAAGTCATACCACAGTTTCCCCAGCTGTGGGGAAACTGTGGAGCCCGATAAATAAAGTGCAAGGTCGCTTGAGGGACAAGGTGCCTTACTTGTTTTATGGCCCCAATCCCAGAAGCGATCTTCTTGGTTAATTCATCAATATGCTGCTCCAATTACGTTTGTCATCAATGAGCACTCCCAGTGATTTAGTAGTAGTGACCTGCCCAATCGGAGCACCATTGATTGTAGGTGTCGGGGAATCTGTGAGAGCACTCAGCCTCTTTCTTGACCCAATCAGCATAAATTCCGTTTTAGTCATATTCAGAGTAAGTTTGTTTCTATCAGCCAATTGTTAACAGTTGCTAAATCTTGGTTTAAACATGATTGAATATTGTCTGCATTATCACCTACAATTGTACGTAAGTTTGATGGATGTCGTCTGCATACATTCCTGGCTGATAATTTAATAAGCAATTTGGCAAGTCATCAATATACAGCAGAAACAACAAGGGTCCTAAAATGGTCCCTTGGGGAACGCCACAACTTAATGAACAACTTTTAAATACGCCTTCCAATTCGATTCCATGTCAGCAAAATGCCTTTGGTTCAGTTGAAGGAGGTGCTTTCCTGGCTAAAAAAAATACTGAAATGTTTTAATTTTTTGCTTTTTGTATGCCACGGACGGAAGCTGGACATTAAATGTTTCCTTTGATGCATTTAGAAGCCATCAAGTCTATAATGGCCACCCACCAGACACTTTGGGGAGGAACAAAAACAAGACAACAACCTTTGTTGATCAAAACCAGTCAACTTGTTCATAGCTTGGTTAATCGTTTCAAACACGATTTAGGTTCTCAACCCTTAAACAGGGTATCCATTTTGCCCCTTCAGTGGTATTATGATCCCAGTGTGATCCTTAGATGGGATTCCTTTTTAGCTGGCATGTTATTAAAGTTGGCTTACTACTTTATGCCTGGTGCTAAGTGTCGTTTTTCAGACATACATATCATACAATGAATAATAGAACGTCAAAAGCCAAAAGGCCCAAGTCGCTGTACAATACTGAATAAATTATTTTATGGCTAGAGCTTGTAAATATGTAACGCGCGCTGTGATTGGTCCATACTCGGGGAGGGATTTTCCCGTAATGCCCACGGGCATTATGAGCGATGTTAATGCCCGGCTGGTAAAGCGGAAATATATAGAAAATGTCAAAGTAGATTTGATTCAAAAAGTTCAATTGTTTTGAAGCTAAATGAAAAGAGACAGTTTCTTTGAAAGTTGTTACTATTTCTTGTGCCATATAATTTTTTGTGTGAGAGAAAACTGCTGGGTTTTGCATGCTTTTCGGTAAACTGTTTCATTCATTCCAATCCGCCACGGCTCACTTTTGAAGTAGTAAGGTGTCAGGCACAGCCATATTGTGTTAACTTTCACTAGCTCGGGGCCGTACTGGGAGAATATCGCCCTCAGTCTTTCTTGTACAAACTTCGCTTCGCTCGGTCCGTACCAGATAGACCTCGGGCAATATTCTCCAGTACGGTCCGGTTAATAAGAAGTAATTCTTGAACCATAGAAAAATCCAATAGAAACGTTAATATATTTTATCAACAGAAAGCTTGCTTAAAAACATTTCTAAGTCACTTGTTAATGTCAATAGAGGATCTGTTCCTACTTTGAGTTGTTGGGACATAACTACCTGTTTACTAACAATTTTATGGTATTAAACGGCACTCAGTTCTTTTTTCAAAATTTAAAAATGCTCAGAAAAACTTTAAAGTGTGGTCAAAGGTCGTCTTTTATCTTTGGATTTACACCTGGAATTTCTTTCCGAAATTTTGTCTTTTTTTTTATCAGTAATGGCCTGAGGATTTGTCAATTTTATTTTAGATATCAGCAGCTCGAGCCATTTCAAGAAAGGTACTTCCTTCCCTATTCAGTAACGTTTCAAACTCGTCAAATTCCTCAACTTCTCCACTTTTTAAAACTAAAATCCTGTCACAATCTTTAATCGTGTTCAAGCGATGAGCTATAGTAATGACTGTGGAGTCCCTAAGTTTCTCACGCACTACGTTCCAGATTGTTTGTTCTGTGTCTGGATCCACATGCGCAGTGGGCTCATCCAAGATGATGATCTTGTTCATCTGTAACAACACACGAGCCAAACAGATTAACTGACGTTCGCCTACACTGACATTTGCACCATGCTCCAACAACTCGTAATCCAACTGTCCCTCCAGACTTTCCACTAAATCTTTCAAATGCACGTCGTCTAGAGCTCGCCATAAGTCTGCACCTTGGAACTGCTCCATAAGGTCGAGATTTTGTCTCACCGATCCACTTAAGAGAACAGGATTTTGGCCAAGAACGGATATGCATCGTCGTGCTTCTCGGAGGTTGATCTGCTTTATCGGAACTTCATCGACCATTATATCGCCATCAGCGTCTGGCATGCGCAGAAGAGCTGCCACAAATGATGACTTTCCTGCACCGGTGCGCCCTGCAACACCGATCTTTGCTCCTCCATGAACGACAAGGTTGATGTTCTTGAGTGCTTGTGGTCCTCCCGGATAGTACGTTATTGATACGTTCTGGAAAGTGATATTTCCTTCACGTGGCCAGTGTTCCGGGGGAAGTCGTTCCACTTTGTATCCAGGCTCGGAGTCAAGGATTGTGTACGTCATAACTCGTTCAACTGACGTCATTAAATTCTCGACATCCGATATTTTTCTGACGGCGAATTGAGTCAGGGCCACAGTCTGGAGGACGTAAACTAGTGCAAGCCCGGCAAAGGCTGGGTGAAAAGAAAAGAGGGATAAAAAGTCATTTTAAGACTTAATTTTCTAACCATAATGGAAACTGCCCGCATTTGCTTAGTTGATATTAGAGTTGTAAAACCGTCTCTCATCTTAAGGCGGAAAACTTGTCTAGTATGAAGGACGAAAATCCCGTCTCAACTCATAAGTCCATTTCCCTCCAAACTGACTGGAAAACGGGACAGACAACTCGGATTAAACTGAAAGCAATACCAGATTCATATTAGACGAATGAATCAGTCTGGTCGGTTAGGTTTTTTGACGTTACCTCGTTAAGCAGCTTTGGCACCCTAAATTTATATTCGTCGTGATCTCAAAAAATATTTACATATATATTATCCTTAAAAACATATTTTTAAGGTATTCTGTCTTACAGATTTCTGTCGGAGAAACGTTTCTCGTCCTCTCATTTGAATGTAATTCCGTTCATTACTGTAAATAAAATTGCCGTGTCAAAACTCTAGGTACATTTAAATGACTGAATTGCAATGGAATTGTCATGGCAAAGGTCATACTGGCCAATTTCTTTGAATAAATCGCAGAATACCAGTTTTTGCAGCCTGATTATAATTTATTGTACTTACAGGATTCGTGAACCTCGACATAGCTAGACGACATTTTGCCTTTTAGTTGCAGACCCTAACTATCAGTCTAGCCCCAGTTTCGACAGTTTGCACTTCCAATATTGACACCAATTTTGACAAACTGTAAGTAGGTAAATACGGCGTAACTATTATCGAGCATTATAGATATAGTTACAAATGCCACAACATTTAACTCTATGGACACGTGAAAACTTTGAAATGGAAAAACAGCACTGACAATAAATCTAATTTTTCTTTGTTGAAGGTATGTGTTGCACTGAATTCTTCGAACGTTATTCACGAAAAAAAAACTTAAATAAATAAGAAAGAAAAAATGAAAGAAAGAAACAGAGAGAGAGAGAGAGAGAGAGAGAGAGAGAGAGAGAGAGAGAGAGACCGGAATCCATGTATTATCCTTTTTTATATATATAAAAACGTAAAGGGTATTTGAGAACACAAATAAATGAAGGAAGCACGCGCACCTAAGTCGGGTTAGTGGTTTCTACATTTCTTGTTCTCAAAATAATACCTGGTTTTACCTTCTTTAACTAGTTTATGATGCATAAAGTCACTTAACCCGAAAGCTGAAATGAAGCGACTTCTGAAAGCTATAGTTTTTTTAACGTCTGCAAGAAAATGCTTTCTTTTAGTTAAAGTTCTTGCTTTTTTCAGGCTAGACGCACCACGAAAACAATGAAACACCGCCTTTCTATACGTTGTACTCCCAAAAAGCTTGTTTTTAAGGCAACCAGAATGCGTGCAGATTTCAGTCTACACAGTGGAATTCCAGTGTAACGAAGTGTCAAGGGATTAGCAAATGTGTTCGTTATAACGGGGGTTAGATATATCGGAGTCCTTTTCCATACATTTTACTGTTACTGGGATGAAGAATATCGTTCGTTATTTCGGTGTGTCGGGGTTCCACTGTATTAAAAAAAAAATCTGAAGATAACCAACCACAGCAACTATAAAGTCGAAAAAGTATGAATTCTTACACTGAGAGTAGGTTTGCTGTAAATTTGATGGACACGCTCTGAGTAGACTGGTGCAGTGTTCTGTTATATGGACACACTAAACTACATAATCATATACCTACCAGCATTTTGAGACACCAAAATTGCTGCAAGAGCAACTACACCTATGAGTATTCCAGTGAGAAAATCCAAGCGAACACCAAGCCATCGCCCACCGGCCATCGTCATAACAAATGACTGATTATGGACATCTTGATATCTACAATGAGAAGACTGTAGTCAGATAAACTCGGACTATTAAACCCTTTACGTTAAACCCGTTGAGGTTCAAAAGGAACTCAAGAGTAATAGACATGGAAAATTTGGAATGCGACATCTGTCTCCTGCTGATGACTTCAGACCAGAGACTGCAGAGCCACTTCCACCCGGGGACTACATTAACCCTAAACTAGTCTTAGTCTCGGTTGTTTAATTTGTAGCTTTCTCATTAGTTTACCACACACAGCTAATCAGCAAATAACTCTACGTTTTTCATGTACCGCAACATTTCAAGTCTTCACTGTGAAACAAACGTTATAAAAACCACGGAATAAAAGTTACCGACGTTGGCAATTGAATAAAACATTTACTTCACTCGCACTTGTTGGATATGAGGTGATACTATCCAACCTCAGGTTTGCTATGCGCCTCATCCATTACTTGTCACCTTTTTTCCAATGCGCCCTGCTCATAAAATAATTGTCGCTTAGTCCCCAGGTAAAGGTTGTTTTACCATCCGAAAAATGCTGTCGACTCGCATTTCACCTCCTACTTGCTTTGTGTTATCTTTTCCGCTTCTATCCAGGGAAAGATGAGCGAGGCATCGCATTACCTTACAATTTAAAGGGCTTTTAAATACCTGTAAAACCGATCCAAAAAATCTCCTTGTCTTCCTCTTGTTCGAATCGTCTCCAACCCTTCCAGGGTCTCCGAAATGTGGGAGAAAACGGGACTGCGACAAATCGACTCTAACCTTTTGAGTTCACGAGATGTATTTAAGTAATACCTTGAAATGTAAACGATGAGCGCAGTCAATGGAAGAAAAACACACAGAAGCCAAGGATTTGTGACTGTTGGAACAACAACGCCTGTTAACAAAAGTAAGGTCAACTGGAGTGACATTAGAAAAGTTTTAGGCAACACTTCGTCCAAACAGCCAACATCTTTAGAAAAACGATTCATGATTCTACCAACGGGATTTGCATCAAAGATCAGCACTGGTGCTTGTAGCACGGCCACAACCATTTTATCATGAAGACGCTCAGAACATCGTAAAGAAACCACAAGGAAAAGATATGCTCGAATAATGCCGAAAACAATAGCTGCGCCGGCCAGACAACCATAGATGTATAGGCTGATCTTGTCGCGCTGATCTTTTGGATGCATCTTTGTAAGAAATGACAGCCATAAGTCAGGGGAGACTATCATTGCTGAAAAAAAAAGAGAGAGTTTGATTATCCATGTAATGTACTATACCGGTTCTCCAAAGTAGGATTTTGGAGCGTGTTCCGTATACTCTCCGGCGTTTTGTTACAATTAAATTGGGTATTGTGCCATGTACCAAGTCCCAAATTAGATCACAAAAAAATGACAATACAGGGATCACAATATAGACCTGGTATAGAACAACTATGTCACAATGGACTTGGTATATGGGGCATTCCCCACTAAACTGAAGACGAGTTTTTGCTTTTTAATTCCCCGCCACAAGGCGTTTACAAGACGATCACAAAGAAGACCCCTTGAAAATCGCGACTCACATCCCCACTAGTTGTAATCATCTTATTTGCTTATCTATCGTGTTAGCATGTCGACGAAGAAAGAGATAATAAAGAACCAGAAAAGCAAATGTTTTGGCTTACCTTGAGTAATGAGGCACCAACAAAATACAGTGATGATCACCAGCGAAGGTACGCCGTTTGTGAAGTAGCTCCAGTAAAGCTGAGATGACACCGTTCCGATTGCGCGATCTTCTTCTGATATTTGGAGACCTTTGGCTTCATTAGTTTCTTGGACAATTCTGTGACAACTGTCAGAATCTTCATCTTTCTCGTCGTGCTCCCTCTCAAAACCATTCCCTGGTTTATTCTCCTTCGTTGCCTTATAGAGTGGGTCAACAGTAGTACTCAGAATACCCTCTTCTTTCAGTACAGCGAAACTTCCTTTTCCCAGCACTCGACCCTTGTAAAGCACAATTACATTATCAGCTTCTTTCATGTGCTGCTTTTGATGAGAGGTTAGCACTCGGGTTTTCTGACCAAGAAGGCCTTTGATGCATCTTTCAAAGATGTGTTGGCCAACTTTGAAATCCACAGCACTCAGAGGGTCGTCCAACAAGTAGATATCAGATTCGGCGTAGACAGCGCGTGCTAAGCATACTCTAGTTCGTTGTCCTCCACTTAGAACTACACCGCGTTCTCCAACAACTGTGTGATCACAGTCGGGAAACTGCTGGATGTCTTGAATTAGGGCGCACGCTTTAATAATTCTGTTGTACTTTGCTTCATCAAATGGCTCGCCAAACAAAATATTTTCTCTTATCGTTCCAGAGAACACCCAAGCTATCTGCGGTACGTAAACAAGAGTTCCTTGGCAGCTCACGGTGCCGCTTGTCAGCGGAATCTCACCAGCGATTGTTGAGAGTAGAGTAGACTTTCCACTCCCCACTGGTCCAGTGATGACTGTTAAGCTCCCGGACTCGGCGCTGAATTCAATATCTTGCAGAATAAATTCACTTTCGCGCTTGATTTGTTTCTTCGTCAGTCTTATCGCACGTACGGTGGTTGATTTTTTCAGAATTTCCATCTTATCAGTTACGGGAACGTTTGGCCTGTTTCCGTGTTGATCTGCCAGACTATTTCTCTTTAAAGTCAGAAAACGTCCTTTATTCTTACGTCTTCCATTAGCAGTCTCGTCGAGACAAATGGAAGACAGATTTTCCAGATGCAGAAACTTTTCTATTCTGCCCAGCGAAGCATACGCTTCGTATGTTTCCATCAAACCATAGGCCAAGTTCATGCAAATGCTCCTTCTTAAAAGACGGTTAAAACAGATGAGCATGAAAACATTAACAGGAGTGAGAGGCTGACCAGTCAGTACAAGAGTGATGACAGACACCAGGGTCGCCATTGGTCCAGCAGTGTGTTCCCAAGCAGCCACACCAGATAGAACAGCACCCTTCTTCCGGATGATGTCAACTTCTCGTCTGCAAAGAAAATGAAGATGAAAGATGAAAACATGATACAGCTTAACAATGGACAACTGGTACGTAATTACTAACAGATAATGTTAATTTTACCGGGGATTAGCCGCCAATGAACCATGTTAGATTTATTGACCCCGAACTGCACTTGTACAACCGTATCACTAATGATAACTGGGGGCGAATAGTCGACGGAGAGTCGACCTTCTCAACATTGACATTATATTGGCACTGTTTTTCTTCATACCTTCGTGTACTTTTTATCTTTTCTCGATATTTATCTTCCCACGCATGCGTTTTGATGGTGCGGATTCCAGAGATCACCTGGTTCATCAAGGAGATGCGGCGATCGGAAACTGCAGCTGTGCGCAGGCGCAGTGTAGCACCAGCGTGGGATAACCCTGCGAAATATGGCGGAAGGAAACACAGGAAAATGACTCCCATTAGAGCCTGCCAGCCAATAAAGTAGACGAGTAAAAATGTTGCCACGGGAATGTCAAGAAACGCTAACGTCCCAAACAAAAACCACTTGACAAGTTCCACCTCCAAACGCTGAACATCGTTTGATACAAGGTCAATTACGTGACCTGTTGAAAACTTCAACAATTCATCCTTCCCAAGAAGAAGAGTCTAAGAATAAAGAAAGAGTTAAATTATATTGGTTATCACAGATTAGCATGAGAAACTTTCCGCAATAAAGAGTAAGATTTAAAGTAAATGGACTGTATAACAGTCGTATTAAAAAATATGAAAGACTTCATTGTCAAGCTACTATTATAATCTGGCTTGGTCGTACTCAAAGTAATCTCTGTGTCCTGCTCAGTGAATTTTTTTTCTATTCAAACCCTACTGGGATTAAAGATCATCAAAAAAGTTAAATAAGTAATGAAACAAGGTAATTGTACGCAACCACGTTTTTTACCCTTTTTTGCTCGAATGATGAGGTTCATTCAAAGCGATTTAACCACACTCGATGGCATGACTCGTTGGGGAGTATAGCTGAGGACATATTTGAATGCATATATCCAGCTTTCCATAATAACCTGTTCATGTCCATGAACAGGTTATTATCCGTAGGCAGCTGTTTGCAGCTCTCAATCAAAACACAAGACTAAATATTAGTTGGATGACAAATGGTGTTAGATGTACAGGATACTTAGTACTTTAGGTTATGATCACAATTTCAAGAAACGTTTCTTTTTACGACTTACCTTTAGGTAAACTAGTCCTTTTAGGGCGCTGGTAATTCTGATACCAATCAGTTCACCTTTGTATCCAAGTTGGTGTCCACTGAGGTTACGGACCACGGCATTGATAAACATAGCTAATGCACAGCCATAGGGAAGATAATTATACTGCGATTTAGCAGACATCAGAGACACCATGAAATATCCGAGAAGCAATGGTTCAAGAATGCGACAAAGTGTGTTCAAGGTGCCTAGTAAGATAAGAACCACAACTTCCTTCACAGAAAGCATCATTACTATACTTTTCCAAAGTTTTGGTTTTTTACCATTTCCTTGGCACTTTGCTTTTTCCTCGTTCCATTTTGTTTGAAGCTGTTCAGTCACGAAGCAAGAGCTGTTTTCTTTGGCGTGTGGCAAAAAATCACTTTTCTCTAGAGGTCGTTCATTGCCCGTCTTGAAGACTATGTTCATCCATCGAAGCAGAAGGAGAGACACAAAGCTGACTTTTTCTGCATCGGCACCGTTGGAGATCTTCTTGTATCCATTCTTTGCCATGACGTTAGATCTTACATGTAATAAAGACAAGAACCAAGTTGAAATATGAAATCAAAAGCAGCAACAATTGCAAACCGTGGTTGCAAACACACTTGAATTCGATATATTTCAGTGACCGAAATAGACAGTGACAATCACAGTGTTTTGTTCTTTCTGTACTGGAGAAGGGAATAATATAATATAGCCTCCAAAAATTCAAACAGAGAAGTTTTACTTTGCGAGCGAAGTGGAGGTCATCTCCCCTTGGAGAAAACGTAGAATATCATTGAAGTTCCGTAAAATAGCTAAGAAACTGCGCTTACAATAGAATACCGGAAAGAGAAAAAACTTAGCGTGAGACTGGTTTTAAGGACGTTCGCGCTAATTGTTTCTGCGCATCCTTACTGCGTACGCAATTCACTGCCACGTCATGCATTGAGCGCGCGCGCGCTGTTGGAGAAATGTGGAGATATATAGCGCTAGTAGGCACTTTAGTATCTATGCACGAGTTTAACTCTCTTAAATGTTCGGTG
>Ga0126336_10000435_pt1 | contig 16760 bp, 8 predicted proteins | sample SidCmetagenome_FD_92530 | JGI IMG/M metagenome (GOLD analysis project Ga0126336, IMG submission 92530) | Coral microbial communities from El Islote,Puerto Morelos, Mexico - Siderastrea C C metagenome | ecosystem: Host-associated > Invertebrates > Cnidaria > Coral | place: El Islote,Puerto... | reverse complement strand
CCACGACAAATCGGGGAGCGAATCGGCGCGTGTGAATGACGATCCGATGCGCGCGCGACTCCAATCCGACAAGTCGGCCGATTCAGAAAAATCTGTGACTGCTTCACAGATTTTGGCGTGTCGGGCCCGATTTTAAGAACGAAAACGCAACCTGCAAAAGAATTGGCGCAAAACAAATTATATCTGCGGTATTTTAGCTAAAAACAAACTAACTAGTTATCACCTACCATTTTGTTTTCCCAAACGTTTTATAAAAAAGTTTTGACCATAAAAATGCATGTGCAGTGCTTGCATTGTACATAAACCGATTCGCTTCCCGATTTATCGTGGCCGACAAATCGCAGCGCGTAAATTAGCCTTACCTTTTTCAAGTTGCAATCCATTTCCATCCGTGCCATCCGTAGCAACAGACGACAGGAAATAGATTCAGTGAAGTAATATAGTCTTTGGTAACAAAACTAGACCATTATATGTGGGCGTTCGTTGATGTGAGGACATATTTTTGATTTTTAAAGTGAACTAAAATAGCGTGACTATGCCCCTTTAAGTTAGACTGTATTTCAACGTACTGCTTACATCCTTACTGTATGTAGTACGTGAAAATTAGAAGTGTAGAGCACCTGACCTTAGGGCCCACTTAGATGAGAGGTTTCATCTTGCCACAAAAGACATCCTGGGACGAGTTCATCTCCGTATATGGGCATTCCTTGTCGTCGTTTACTTGGTTTTGTCGTGGGATGAGAGTGATTTCATCCCTGTCCTAAACACTGGCAACGCTCACGTGTTCACACTAGCACCGCTCCTGTGTACACCACTGACTGAAAAGAGGGACAGTTTGTACGCTAACTATTGATTGAAGCTTGGATTTCTTTCCTATAGAAACGACTTCAAGAAATGGAAGACCTTGTGCTACTTCTTGAGAAGGAAGAGAAGGCGTTTTTAGGCCCAGAGGATTCAAAATGTAAGTATTGCTTCATGTAAAGGTGGGATTAATTTACTTTATAAACTCTGAGTTAAAAGTTATCCGAGGTACGTACCACATTCCATGCGATTGGTTATTATATGCGTAAGTGTTAAATGATTCAACTTGACCTTGCAATAAAGGGAAGAAGTACATGTACAGTTTAAACCCACACAAACTGGGATCCCTTGATCTCTCAAAGTTTCGTACATGTATGTAAGGGAAAGTTTTCTAAAATTTGTTTGTCCATGCGGAATTTCTAGGTAGTCTCCTTTTTTTGAAGGTAATTAAACTGGTAAAAAAGGGAAGGCATTCTTTTAAACTCACTTTTGCTAAACGCATTGGAAATATTGCGTTGTTGCTGTTGTTGTTGTTCCCTTTCAGACGAAGTATTTGATTTACGTGCGAAAGTGCGACACGAGTCTCTAGACTGCGTACCCTATGTTCAAACGCTTTTTCCCGAAATTCAGCAGGAACGAGACACTTTCACATTCTTCTTGTCATCTTGTCATTCCCTGCTTGTAACCATTACCTGTCTCACTGTACTATTTCGCTTCCTTTTCCATGTTGTTTTCAGTGGTGAGAAGATGCGAGTTTCAGTCCACAACAAGCCAAGACTACCTCCTCATACCCGGGTATCCACGAGCGCTAATCCCAAAAGGAACTGAGCTGACGATACTGGGACAAATGTCAAATCATCGCTGGAGATGCGTTGTTGAACTTCCAAAAAAGTCAGGTACCATTCTCACAAATGGCAATAATTCCGAAACATCCTCTGAAGTTGAAAGTATTTCGTCATTTGATATCAGCGACGAAGACGGTTTCGGTAACACCGCTTCAAGCACAGAAACTTTTATCGGAAGTGTTCCAAATAGTTTGCTTGTCGAGTTGAGCCGTGCATCCGGGACTAAGCTCAAGTTCGAAGACGGGACGCCCATACCTTCCCCAGGGGATACCCCTCAGTTATCCCCCTTCCCCTCTCCCCCTCTTTCACCTTATTCAGCGCATACAAATAACAGGGATTCATTTCCAAACAATAAACGAAGTTCGTTACGTCGATCTATAGTCAGTGAAAATCTAAGCGAACATGACATCTGGGACCAGTTTTGCCTACCCTCTCCTCCCTCGTCGCCTGTTACGTCGCGGTCAACATCCCCGTCCCTTTCCCCCTCGGGTTCCCCTGGTGGATCGCTGGAGGATCTTGATTTCGATCATACAGAGAGAAATGAGGAAGAAAGTAGAATTGGAGAAATGGGAAATGGAAAAATAGGAAACGAAGAAATGGGAACTGGACAAATGGAAATTGGAGACTATCCTCCCGTAGCACTTAGACAAAGAAAGGAAGGTGGAGGTGGAAATGGTTTAAATTTGAGAAGTCACAGAGAAGCTATCCTCATGTATGATGATGTGCCAGAGACGTACATTGGCAGCGATTCAGAAGACGATAGAATGGTTACAGTTATTGACGAAGTTCCGCCTCATGAGGCCTTACAACCTGCCAACTTTGAACAAGCTGAACCTGTTAAAATGCGCGAAAAGAAGGAGAAGCCACAACGGAAGTTTGGTAAGGAGAACGTCTAGTGGTCAGAGTTAACAAACCTCCTGATCCACCTTTTCACTTGAATGGTCACACTTTAGGATTTCATCCACAGACTCAAAACTTAGAACAAACTTGTACAGCATAACAAACAGTACCACCGCAGGAAAGTACTTCTCAATAGCTTTCATTTGAATGGTCACACTTTAGGATTTCATCCACAGACTCAAAACTTAGAACCATCTTGTACAGCATAATAAACAATACCACAGGAAAGTACTGCTCAGTAGCTTTCATTTGAATGGTCACACTTTAGGATTTTATCCACAGACTCAAAACTTAGAACCACCTTGCACAACATAATAAACAGTACCACAGGAAAGTACTACTCAATAGCCTTCATTTGAATGGTGACACTTGACGATTTTATCCACAGACTCAAAACTTAGAACTACCTTGTACAGCACAATAAACAACACCACGGGAAAGTACTGCTCAGTAGCTTTCATTTGAATGGTCAGAATAGGATTCCTTCACAAACTCAAAAGTTTAAGTGAGAAATTAAACAGCACCACAGAAAAGCACTCCTTAAAATAATCTTCTCTTAATGATTTTACTCACTTGAAAAGCGACGTAGGAAACTAGTGGTCGGTAGCTTTCTTCCGAGTGGGAAAACCTTGAAAAGCATAATAAACAACCAACAGAAAAGTACAGGGGTAATAGCTTTCACCTGAATGGTCACACTTTCGGATTTCCTTAGCCTGCGAATACAGCCGCCTCTCATTGCACCCCGCCGCAAAGGACGTTACGCGAGAGACTCTGTCCCTAGCGGCGGGGAGCGAGATGAGAGGCGGCTATATTCGCAGGCTAGGATTTCCTCCAGAGATTCAAAAGGTTGAACCACCTTATACAGGATGATAAACAGCACCACAGGAAAGAACTTCTGTTCAAACCACCTTGAATCGTATATTTATAAACAACTCCACCGGAAAGCATAGTTTAACTACTGTGTATTGCGAAACAATTCAAGTTTTGAAAACCTAAAGAATGGCATCAAAAAAGACGTAACAGCTAACTCAGTCTTAAATTCTTTTTCCGCTTAAATTGCAGAACACGAGTCGCTTGGAGGGATGCAGCCAAATTATGCGTTTTTAGTGACCAAAAAATTACGACAGCGAGGAATAAGCTTAGTAGTGGGTTCTTCAAGCTCAGGTACTTGCTCTTGCAATAGCATTCATTTTCTTGACAACACTTATTTTCTGGGTAACATTGGTAATTAAATTATTTTTATATTAATAATAAGTTAACAGATACCCTGTACCAAAACTACCTGATATAGTCCTACCTTTAAGGCTATACCGACAAATACCATGCAAGGACAAATACTAATTTCTTTGAAAAACCATTACCTCTTATTAAATTGCGCTTATGTTTTTGTATTTGTCCCGAGTTTACTCAGATGAATCGGCCCATGTGCGGAACACGATTCTGGTTTTCGAAAGTACACTGTAGCTATTCTCAAAAGTAGTGATAGAAAAAGGCCCATAAATACGGAAGAAGCGAGTGAGGAAATTTGGCCACCGTACGTAAAGAGTGTTAGCCCTTCGTCGTGGCGTAGTCAGAACCGACGAAGGTCTAACACTCGAAATGTCGGCTTTCGTAGTTTGAATCTCTTCACGGCGGCCAATAACTTATATCAACTCCCACTGACGCAGCATTTCAGTTTCTATGGAAACTGATCCCTGTATCATTTGTTGAGATCTCGTCCTAGTAGACTCGGAATTTAGTGAAGATACGATATGGTACCAAAAAAATCCAGCCTAAATATAGCAAGCACTTCCTTTATGTTGCTATGTGTTTATTTCAATTAACCTTAGCCAATCTTAGTAACGCAAGCGTCATTGTTTAAGTGTTAATATTGCAGTCTATTTTCATACTATATAAACTATTTCCATACTCGCCATCCCGAAGAGATCCCTCTTTCCCAATGAGTTTCTTTCTTTTGTCGAGTTTTGTTGACCAAAATCAAAACTCCTTTATATTTCAATGCAAATGCCACTATTGTAAAGGAAAAGATTGTTCAGGTAAGGTTGCTTTTAAAAGCGGATTTATATGTCAGCTAAATTTAGTAACACCTTGAAAAGCCAAAAGATTTGCATGGATGGAAAGCGGCGAAGATGAATGATCGAGTTCTGTTTAAATTCACTTCACTAGCGCTCGAAATCTTTTACTAGGTGTCTTTGGTAACGGATGGGCAGAATGGATATGGATATAGCAATTGCAACTAAAAACGTTAGGCCCAGATTGTCAAATGTCATCGTTTCTTGAAAAAGTTACTATGGTTTATTCTAGAATCATTTCCTGTACGAGCGGCAGTATTTCTAAATCATACAAATTTTTTTCATATATTTGCCAAAGTAACCAGCAAATGCCCGTGGCATAGCCCATTTATTATTGTTCTGGTAACTGTATGATTATTTAAGTGGTAATTGTTTCATGTACAAAGAATGAAATCTAACTCTTAAATGTTTTGTCCACAGAGGATGAAGATGATGATAATGGCACAGGTAAATGAACAATAATGTTTCGAGACTTTTTGGCTAGTGCTTGCGTAAAAATTTCTTTTTTATGAATGTATACTAAACTGCAGTGCAGGTATATATATGCAAGTTCGAGCAAAATGAACACAGATTTGAGTAACCCCCTATTCGAACTTAAAGACGAGTTTAGACGTAAAATTCATTATGTACAAATTTGGTCGAGGACAGCGAGTGTTTTGGGACTCAAAGTAATTTTGGACTGCAAAAGAAAATAAACCGAAACTAATATGTAGTATAAAGTTAAAATTGTGATTTTTATCTGCCGGACATGCTTTCAGATTTGCTAACTGGGTTACAGGTCTCCTTTATAACATGACGAATTCTAACAGCCATGCGTATGAGTTGCTGAAAGGCCGTTTACTTTGGCAGGAGATTTTTTGGGGGTTACTGTAAGTGCGATTTTCTTTGCGGCTTCACGGTGTTTTAATAGCGATTTTGATGCGACGGAGCAGAGCACAAACTGTTTATACTCACATCAAGCTGTTTATACTCACATCACATGCGCTCTGCACTTGCCGCTGAACAAAATTTGAAAACCTCAATTGTCTGTCAGTTGTCTGTAAAATCCTTGCTAAAATCATAGAGCAATTACTCGACACATGCGCTCTTCAGATGTTATTGATACTTTTGTTAAGTTCATGGACTGAGCCGGAAGGGAGGTCAACAAACCTATGGCAGAAGAAGGAACAAGACCAATATTTCCAAACATGGACCTCGCAAATCTCAATAAAGCTTCCCTAAATAGCCGCGTAGTACATCTACGATTTGGAACGGCACAGCAACGTAGAAAATAAGTTTTTTGGAGACATTTTGCGATAATTATACGACGGGGAACGGTTCTGGGTTTTACTCAAAGCGATGCAGTGTCTATTTCGCATTTTAAAAAAGCCGTTAACAGTGAAATCACTTGGCCCAGTCCACCACTTGATAAATTTTAGTACATTCTCTCGCCGACCAATACTAAAAAACCAAACTAATCAAATGCTATGGGGGGAAAAACAAAACCAATTACCTGTGTCGCTTTATTTAACTTAATCGAGAGATGGTGACTTTTTTTAGTTTGTTTGCTTGATTGTTTTCCAAACGGAACTTTTCGGATCTTGCTTGTAGCCCCTGTTGACCGGCTGAACAAAGAGCTAATGTGTCGATTATTTCCTGTTAACAGGTCCAGGGCAATCTTCGAAACTGTCGCTAAGGTGAGACGGTAATTTCATTGTTTTCAATAAAAAAAAAAGTCATAAAACGTCATGTCATAAAAAGTCTCAATTAAGGGTAAAAAATCGAAGATACCTTATTGAAACAACGCTGGCATTTCATGTTTTGCTGTTTTCAACAGAGAGAACTCAAATTAGTCGCGGTCGGCGTTCTTGGGCGGTTTTGAACTGACCGAAAGTGAAATTTCAAGCTATCCTGCGGTAATGTTGTTCAGGCCAACGATTTAGCCATCGACTGCGCTCATGTGGAGAGTAGCTATTCTTGCCAGCACACCAACTGGTCATATTACATTTAAGTGATGGTCGCCTTATGTCTTTTTCATCTGATATTTTATTGCAGGCGTTTGGATGATGAATTTTCCAGGTATGAAGAGGAAGCGGCGGAAAAAGGTGTGTGCTTTTGGTTCCAGAAGTTTTGAATTACCACGGTACCTTTTTTAGTTTTATTCGCGTGCAGTATCTTAAACGGAGTTCCAAACCGGCACGGAAGGTCATTTTATCACTTCCCTCTTACGGTCATTATACAGTCTTTCTCAAATAAATAGTATCACAACTTGGAACGTACTGCTTTATATATTTCGTTTGAATGGTCCCACTTAAGTCCACGGACCTAAAAGTTAGAACGACCTTGTGCAGTATAATAAGCAGCATCTTAAGAAAGTACTGCTCAGTAGCTTTCATTTGAACGATCACACTTTAGGATTTCATCCACAGACTCAAAACTTAGAACCATCTTGTTTCTTCCGCAGACCCAAAAGTTAGAACAGCCTTGTACAACATAATAAAATGCATCACAAGACCATAGGATTCAGTCAATGAGTATAACATTTAGCGCCATCTTGTCTAGAACATTAACAACACCAACGGAAAGCTTTGCTCAGTAGCTCAAATGATCGAAAGTTAGAACCGCAGTTAACATGGCTCATGAATTTTGGCGAGTTATTTGTAAGTACATAAATTCGTGTTAAAGTGTTTTGTTTATTTTCTCTGTTGCTTATTTTATTTTTAGTTTCAGGTGTTCGACCATATTCTGCATTTGTCCCAATGAAAAGAGCTTCAATCACCTTAGGCACTGGGTTTGTAAACATTGATTCTTATTTAAACATAGGAGAAAAAGTCACTCTCTTACGTGCCTTGTCGTAAACGTTTACAAATACGACCGTACTAGACCGAACGACGGGCGGACTGTACGATTAATAGAATCAACGATTACCCCATGAGCGCGTGACGCCAGCGCCGATTTGGTTATAGTCATCTCATATCAAGCAAGCGAGAGTAGAATATTTGTTTTATTAAATACGTTCCATGGTTTTGGTTCTTAAAGGGGCTGTGTCACAGCAGCCCGGTCCAATTTGGTTAGTTTGGTTTTGGCTTTGGTTCTTAAAGGGCTGTGTCACAGTAGTTCAGTCCAGTTTGGTTAGTTGTCCAATTACTCGCCCTTACTTGCTATTGAACTTAACGTTAAAGAAGAAATTACTTGTCAATGACAAAATTACAGCTTCGTGGCAAACAAATATGTATCCCGAGCGTTATATTTAAATTTACAAACAACAGAGAGGGAAACTTTGAACAGATAAACTTTAAAAACTGTTCAGCTTAACAGTTTTTCAAAAACCCCAATTGCAATCTGTGTTAATCTTGTTCAATTTGCCCCATCGCTGCCTTCTTTTGTATTTGCTGTGTTATTGAAATCTTTCGTCAGTGTTTTAAGTGGTTATTTTTATGTTTAGCTTAATTTGGTGGCCAGCTCCTAGTGGCTGAATTTGGCGAAATTTCGTGACACAACTCCCTTACGGTCATTCCCCCTTATTGCATTGCGCATCCTTACTGCGCTCGATTTGTTGCGTTATTAGCACACGTGCAGGGCGCAATAGGTTTCCTATGAGGCTAAGCTCACCAGTGAAAATAATAGTTATTTACTCTTAAACAAGCACGGGGACCTGTCTTTTTTCCCAAATATTTTTTACCTACCATTCATCCTCTTTTTGTTCAAAGACGGAGATAAAATCATGACCTCGAGAACACGCACGCGAAGAAGGTCGGTATTTAGTCAATTTCGTCTGATAGTACGAGCATCTGCCACGAAACATCTATTAAATTGTTCCTTGTTATCGATAAATTATATCTAGTGCGTTGTTTCAAGATTTGCTAATTTAGTTATGTGCTTCCTGTTCCTACGGAAAGAAGTGTAAACTGATAAAAACGTGTTTGTTAGGCGAAATTGCTAGGAATTATGGGGTAACTTGAGACGGTGTTATGTCGTAAACGGACATGGGGACCTATTATTTTTATTTTATATTTCAAAACATTGCATGACAGATAAAAACTTACGAAAGTTTGACAAAAATCGTATGTTAAATTTTATTTCGGGGGAATGACCTTAAGTTAAAAGATTGATAACTAAAATAACTGCGGAAGCTTAGTATTCCGATATTAAGACACTGTCGGTCACTGAACAAAAAAGGCGCTAAAACCGTAACAGTGCCGGAGCCGCGGTGTTTCTTGGTAACAAACCGTCTGAAGGGAAAGGAGAAAATTGTCCTCCAGGAAAGAAGAACTTCAAGTAATCAGCATATGGTTTTTAATTTAAGTTTAATGTTACTGGAATTTTACAATCTCCTTCTCTTGCTGACAGCGAAACCTTTTCCTTCATAGGACCCAAAAATTTGTTCCTCGTAAGTCGACAAAGGACGAGCTTCTGCGAGACTACTCGTCACCAGCTGAAAAATCTCCTATGCCACGGACCAACACCTGCACCACGATAGAACAGCTGGGAGACTGGAGGTGAGTGTGGTCACGTGAGCGCCACGTGCTTTTTCACGCGCTGTTGCTCGTCTTTCGTATCTTACCCAACAAACAAGATGAACGAGTCCTTTAATACGCAGAGGTTTTAGTCGCTTGAGTTGTTAAATACAGGAGATATGTTCTGTTTCGTGACTTAGGAAGGTGCACTCTGGCTAGCCCCTATTATATCTTTCCCTAACTGAAGTGACTGTTCCCTCTACCACTGTTTCTTTCCTGTTTCTTTAAAACCTTACGAGATGCATTGATATGGAAATACTTCAAACAACCAGTAAATCCAATTCTCAAGACATCTTCTGAAATCTGAGTAAAGGGTTCTACTGCTTTTGTTATTGACTCTTTCAGTAATAAATCATCCTTTTAGAATTTGAATGATTAACTTAAGGACTCACACTTTTTCCTCGCAACTGTCAACTGCAGGTTAACGGAGATCGCTGGGTCTTCCGAAATTTGGTAGAAAAACTGCTTTTTCAAACAACGGAACGGTATTTGGCGTAGTACAAATAGAGCCGTTTTTTGCTTTCTTTTACAGCTCGACAGAGAATGCGCCACCCTTGAATCAACGCCGCACTCTTCAGCTGAGCAAAGCCAGTTCAGCAGGATTCGGTTTCACGCTGCAGGTATTTGAAAACGTTTATTCCTCCTGTGTCGCTTTAACGCACACTCCTACACATCATTGAACATAGATAGGGACAAACCTCTCATACGTTAAATCTATGCATGATTTCAAAGTACGGTTGAAAACCGCCGCGTCAAGCAAGTACGAAAATTGGTGCGAGTCGACAAGGGATGAAAGTTTCAACAAGCGCTTGAGAGTTGGTGAGAGCGCGCGGGCATCAGAGCCCATCAGAGTAACAAGTGAAACAGTAGGAGGTTGAAAAATCCCGACAACTTTTGTTTGCCCCTAGCTGATAGTTTTTAACCGTATCATATTGGTTCTTTTGATATACACAGACATACGGGATCGTTCAGCAAGATGGCCAAGTGGAATACATGACTTTTGTCCTGAGTGTTGAGGAAGACGGACCCGCATACATGGCAGGACTCAGACCAGGTCAGCCCTTATTTAACTCTAAAGTGTCATATCATTTTGTAAGCTTTGAGTTCGTGGATAAGGCCCCGTCCACACATCCGTTTTCGTTTGAAAACGCAACTTTTTCTTTTCGGATTGGCCTTCCGTCCACACGTATCAGGTGAAAACGGTGACCAAAAACGCAAATTTTCGAAAACGCTCTCCAGAGTGGAGATTTTTGGAAACGCCGTTTTCGTGTTTTCGTGTGGAAGGTGAAAACGGAACTTTTCGCAAACGATGACGTCACAGTTTTTGGATCCAGCCTACCCCGCGCCAAAGCCCCGCGAAAAGTTTTACCTAAATGTAAAATGGCGAAGGCTACTGTGCTACAAAAAGATCCAGAATATCGCAACACTTTGTCTGGCATGATTCCCCATCGACATTTTCCGAGGTCTTGGAGACTTTATATTTGATTGTAACTTCAAGGGACAGCTCCACTCTGTCCAAGCAAACGAGCCGGCCTTGCTCTTGCACTTAGATCTACCTGGTGTTGTCCTTACTCGACATCTTTAAACTATTTCCTTGCAAATTTTCAAATTCCTAACGAAGACAGACCGGCAAAATGAATAAAATGGCGCCAATTTCACAGCGGTCAAACGCACGACGCGTGCGCAGTTCCCGCCATAATTTTACAAAAGAAAACAGACAAATGTCGAAAGTTTCACTTTAACCGCAAAACTTAACGCCATTTCTGCAAGCTTAAGCTTTCTACTTCGAGCGTGTGTTCAGAATGAAGTAACGGGCATCCACAAGTTTTATCGGCGCGAAATTTTGTTTATCGGGACATTTTATGTATCATTTTCGTACGAACTTCGCGCTCGTAAAAGCCTGAACTGATTCAAGAAAACGGAGAGAAAAGAATTCGGTTTTAAACGAAAACGGATACGTATAGACGGGGCCTAATACTGTGAACTGTAATCATCCAAAGGCAAGTCGGTGCTTTTTGAGCAGTATTCTCTCGTCGCGTTGCTTACGCCTTGCAAGGTTTTCTCTGTAACTAAATAATAGCAACAAAAAATGTGTCCTGCGCAGACTCCTGTGTGACGTTCAGTTGTGGCAAATAAAGTAAAATGAAGTCACATCACGAAGAAAACTAGTAATAAAGCACAAAACAGCAAATAAAAGAGGAAAAGAAATCTGTAGAACTGTTGATTCCCTAAGTGTAATTTTTCAAATGAAAGCTACTGAGCATTAATTCCCTGTCTATTGCACCTTTTTTTTACATTTTGTTATCGGAAAATTTTCTTAAGGATTTAATGACCACAAGAATAAGAAGAGCGCGCAAAGCAATTTATTTAATGGTAGGCCAAAACGTTAAACTTCAACTTATCGCGTAAGACGCTTTGCAGTGTTGTTTTGTGTTCCAATAATCGCTTTTTTCTTCACAGGAGACGTCCTCCTGGAAGTTGATGGTAAAAATGTGGAGGAGGAGGATCACAAAACAATAGTGGGACTGATTCATGACGCTTCAGAATCCGTCAGGTTTGTACAATACAGAAACCCCCAACGCGTATGAAGATATTTATGTCTTTTCATCTTCAAACGAAAAGAGGAGAAACAAAAGTAACGAAAACTATCCTTTGATATAACGAAGTCCGATTTACCGCTTCAGAAACCAAGGCAACAGGTATAGTTTTAAGAGGCTATATCGGTACTACCATTTGCGAGCGACCGTGAACGACTTCGGCTTTTTTAATGTTAATTGTTTCATGTGAGAAACGTGACAGTTTGTCTTGACAAACTGGCATGTTTCACCCTTGAACAAACGCGGAAAAAAGTTTATAGCCGTTCACGGTAGCTCGCAATTGGTAGTAACGGGTCTGGAAATGGCATATTTTGGTCTGAAATAGGGTTTGCGTCCGAAGAAATAGTTATTCATTTGTCTTCGTTGTGTTTTTACAGACTGGCTGTGGTGTTTGTTGACGCGCTTCGAAAAATGAAGATGAACACCAAGCTTAAACTGCTTCAGGTGAGTCCTTAGTTTGCTCTTGCATGACAGCCTCTGCGCACTCTCCACCGCAGAGGCCTCCAACAGTCACGCTTTGACTGCACGCTTAAGAAAAAGGGCGCGGAGACTTGGTAGGGGGAAATAAAGCGCGCGGGGAGCTTTGGGAAGAGAACCTCTTCTCATCGTTCCTCACGCTCCCGTTCACTGCGCCCCAATTTTCTCTTTCCCGGTTGTTTACCAATTGAAGTCTCTGCGGAGGAGAGAGCTGTGTGCGGGTGTCTCGTATTTTCTTTGCTTCGAAAATGGAAGACGTCTCTTGCTTTGAAGCAAAGGGAATAGAGTCGAAAAAGACGACGTCCCCGCACAGGCTATTGCGTTACTGCCCTTGTAAGTGATACCTATTTTTTGCGCGGCTTACCTTCAACCCGCCATGTCGGCACCTGAGATGTTTGCTTTATTTTCCTTGGTCCAACTTTTTCAAGTTGGAATCCATTTCCGTTCTGACTATCCTTCCTTATTAACACTTTCCGTGCACTAAAATAGCTGTTTTGAACCAATCTGGACCATTATTTTATCTTCGTTTGGTTAAAAAAGTGGTACCAAACATAGATGACATCTTTCTCCATCCGAACCAAAGTTTGCCTTAATTTATACATCTCGAGTTGTGGATACTGTGTAGCGGTACTTGTATTGAAGGTTTTTGAAACAGTTATTTTACGCGGTCAAAGGGTGTGAAGAATCACAGACACTAAACTGAACCACAGACGTTTTGTTGGGCTTTGACCTGCGTATGACTGCAGCAGGTGACTGCGCTTCCGTTCTCACTTTAAGACGTCCGTTTGTTCTTCTTTCCTTGTTTCCAACTAGGCTGAACTTGCGGACAAAGAACGAGAATTTGAAGAACTGTCCAAGAAAGAAGACGACTTACTTCAAGGTTTGTTTATCGATCAGGGAATACTGCAACAGTTTTCAGCAAGAAGAATAGAAATCGTGAATCAATTCAATTTACTTCGTCAATGTGACCGAAAACTGGTCAAAAACGCTTCATGAAATAACCTGTCCATCGCTGTAGAAACTTCCATAGAAACTGTAGTGCTGCGTCCGTTGGGGGGTGGGGGGGGGGTTGGGGGGAGAGAAACTCTTCAACCTGATGTTAAGTGAGTTGATAGTTGATATAGGGTTAATTGGCCACCGTAAAGACACTCCTGATCCATCCGACAATTCTGCATACAAAAGGAAGAAGTCCGAGACTAGAAATCATTGCAAAGCCAAGTTTTGGTTGATGCAAGATTGTAATGTGAAAATATACAATATTTCACCTTTATTCCAGAGTCATACTCATGTAATGTCACAAAGATGTTACACTAGCAGTATTTATACCTAAGAGTACATGGGTATGTCTCTGGAATAGAGTTGAAATATTGTATATTTCCACACTAAAATCTTGCATCAACCAAAACTTGGTTTTGCAATGATTTCTATTCTCGGCCTCGCCTTCTTCCTTTTGTGAAGAAACACGTTAGCTGACTATTCGAGCGGTAGTCCTTCGTCATAGCGAATCAAACTGTAAATGGATTAGCTAAATCGAAAGCATCCATTCATTCCTTAAGTTTGAGTGGAGACCTGAAAAAAGACAAGTTTCTCTTTTTCCCCGTAATATTTTTACGGCTGTACGTGTAGGGAAAGGCCACAAACTCGAAATGCCGGGTGGAATTGTTTCGGGGAGATAAATAAGACAGGTATCCTTCCAGACCTTCTATTTTGATCGAACAGTTTATAAAATTGGTCGGAAAAGTTTATAAAATTGTTCGAACAGTTTTTAAAATTGGTCATCGTGGACTTTTTGCCTAAAACCACAGAAAATAATCTATCGGCATATACGAGGCACGAAAGGGTTTGCAACGCATTATGGGAAAGGTTTGTCCATTTCGAAGTTTGTTCAAGTCGAGATAGTCTGGAGCAATACACCTTATTCCAAAATGGCGGAAAATACATTATTATTTTCTCTCCATGTTAATTGCCCTTGCTGCCTCGTTTTAAGCCAAATATTCCTTTGGATTCTGCAGATGGGATCGAGGCAACAAGGGCCAATTAACAAATAGACAAAAGAGTAATGTATTTCCTGCCATTTTGGAATAAGATGTATATAACTTCTTATTTCAAATGTTTTTAAAGTCGTTTGTTCGGAACATCGTGTCTGAGCTCGTTTAACCTTTTAAACCCCATTATCGATAAGCATCTAATTTCTCCTTACAATATCACCATTAGTTCAAACAAACAGGTAATGAGAATAAAAGTGATGACCACCGAAGATGAAATGTCGTGTGTTTAATCGAATTCTCCAAACTAACACCAAATGAAATATTTGGAGAATAGTGAGGAGAACGTGTGTGTCGATATTGGGGCTTAAGGGTTAGCATTTTCGGACAATCTCTAATGCCGATTGGTATTTCCACTTGCAATTTTCCTTCTACCAAACATACAGTAAACTGCCGCTTATAAGCCCTGGGCTTATACAACTTCGTAAGGGGTTTTGGGTGAGCTTATAAACGGAGGAGCTTATATTCGGGGGGGGTGTTATAAGCGGAATAAAAAAAACGTTTCGAAATGAGCCACAGCAGTGTTGATCGAAATACGTTTTTAATTAACCTTTGAAACGTCATAATAAATTGTATTCATTTCAATTTTAAGAACAAAATCAAAACTGTAACAACACGAACGTAACCGGAACGTAACAAAACAGAAGCTCAGAGTTCATCTTCGCAGTGTTCTGTAAGAGTGCTTAATATTAAGGAAACAAGTAAAACTAAAGGGGGCTTATATCCGGGGGGCTTATAACCGGATGTATTTTTTGTTTACAGGTAGATAGGCCTATAACCGGGGGGTATAAGCGGAGGGGGGCTTATAAGCGGCAGTTTACGGTAGCCTGTGCCAGCCCCAAGATAGTCGGAAAAGTGGGTCGAGAAAACAAACTGGTGCGAAAAACGCGTGGGGCTTGGGGAGAGACTAGAGCCTGGCACAGGCTATAGCAAACATTATTTTTCTTTCTTGACAGGAAAAGGGTGTACCAGTTTGGATTTGTCATTAATAGAGCAAGCAAAAACACGAGAAAGAACGGGCTCCTACTTGTACACAACTGAATTAACAAGCTCTTTTGCTAAGAAGTCCCCGGATGTTCATGACAGTCTGTTACATTACCGACAACCCGTCCAAGACACCAAGCCGCGACCCTGTTCCATGCCGGATGAGACAACTCTGGGAAAACAGCGAATCACAGCCACCACGGGGTCTGAAATACTACAGAATTTTTCTTCTCCAGACTTAAGCGCTCAACGCCGCAAACCGGTTAGCAACAAGTTGGTAAAAAGTTTCCGCAAGAAAAAACCCTCGGTTGAAAGTTTTAAGTCGTATGTGGATTTAGACTTGTCTGATCAAAACTCGGAGGAAGCCAGAAGTGATAATTCCTCTTCCAGTGTCTTTGAGCCCGCGACAAGCGCGGCAGAACCGACATCAGCGACAAGCGCCAAACTGAAACCCAGGACTTTAGAAAGCGAGGCTTCGGAGACGAACAATTGGGGTTCTTACAATGGCAAAACAACTTCTTTTTCACCGAGTGACGAAAAGCATAACTCTGCTACTCTTCGGGTCTCTTCGGAAAATTCGGGTTCTTCAATTCGGAGCCGAAGTGCTCCGGAAATAGCCGAGATGCGGCGACGATTTGAAAAATCCTCATCGGGAAGAACTTTGCCTCCAATGCCATCCAGAACAAAAGATGAAACTAAAGGAAGCTCTTTGGACTCCAAGGCTCTACAAAGGCCTGAATTACAAAAGACTCGCCAGTCGCCTCGGCCCGAGTCATATTTATTAGCCATGGACGCGGCCGGAGATAGGCCCCACTTTCCTAAGGAAAGAAAACAAAAAACTGGAAGTGTGGTCAACAACAAGTGATACGAGTGTAACAATCTTCTGTGGCGGATGTAGGAGCCCGGGTTCCCCATCTTGTCAAAGAAATTGGGAAGGGATTGACCGCGGGATCCCGGGTGCCACCTTCTTGTGGAAAAAAAAATTGATTTGGGAGGGTTCCGGGGAGCCAGGGTTACCCCCAGCCCCCTTTTTCGAAGAAAATGTAGCCCGAAATGTTTGAAAATTGTGCACGTGACACTTTTTGACTCTCGATCTCCCCCCACCCCCTACACACTCCATTTTTCCTTCGGGCCTCCACCCTACCCAAAGGTCTGCATCTGTCACTTATCTTTCAAGGGTGGTCCTTCGATTTGCCTGTGATTGGGCTCTATTTTCATTGCGTTTTGTTTCAATTCTTCAGAGAATTTATCGGTGGGTTTTACCGCGGTTGGAGAAGGGAAACGTCCATGTCATAGAATTCCCATCTGGAGTTGCAAGGGATTTTCCGCACTTTCTTGAATTTTACCCCAGTATGAGAAAGGGAAACGCCTCGTTTCAAGGGCTTATCTCCCACTTAGGAGCACCAAAATAAGATCCGCAAGGGTTTTCACAGTTCTTGCAAGTAGTTACGCTCGAGCACCCCTTCATTCTTCATGTTCTAAAACTGGTGTTCCCTTTCCCTGAATTTCACTATTGTTGTGCAGAGGATACCCGTATTGTGTT
>Ga0126336_10000434_pt1 | contig 16773 bp, 32 predicted proteins | sample SidCmetagenome_FD_92530 | JGI IMG/M metagenome (GOLD analysis project Ga0126336, IMG submission 92530) | Coral microbial communities from El Islote,Puerto Morelos, Mexico - Siderastrea C C metagenome | ecosystem: Host-associated > Invertebrates > Cnidaria > Coral | place: El Islote,Puerto... | reverse complement strand
TCTGAAATATGCAAGGTCGAATTTTATATATCTGATATCATAACCAGTTCGAGTTTTAATAAAAAGATGCGAGATGTATGTTCGTATTCGATGGCGTAATCTTCGTACACTAGCACAGTTGTGAGTAGTAATGTGCGCTAGTCCAGGTCACGCGTCCGCATAGGAACATAGCAACCCTAACCCTAGCAACCCTAACCCTAGTCTCATTTCATATTAAGCCTAACCCTGGCAACCTGAAGCCTAGCAACCCTAGCCTTATTAGCATATTAACCCTAACCCTAGGTCCCAATCCCAAGCCTCGGTCACTCCTAGGTTTAGGCCCCCAACCCTAGCCTCGGTCAGTCCTCATTTCCATATTAACCCTAACCCTAGGTCTCATTTCCCCAACTCTAGCCACCGTTGTATGTTAACCCTAGCTGTCACTTTAACTCTTGTTAGCTTTAAGTGGGAAATAAAAGAAGGAGTGGGTCGGCCGGGATTCGAACCCGGGAACTTACCGATTTGAAATCAGATGACATACCAATTAGCCACCGACCCATCTGTTAGTACAAGAGTAAGAATCAAACGAGTCAAGCCTTCCCATCCCAATTCTCAGAAAACCAATCATGTTTATCCACCAACAAATTTATTCAATCTAACCTATTTACAAGCAAAGCAAAACCGATCTAAGCTAGATGACCGATCTATTTACAAAAATTCTAAGTTATCTCAAAATGTCCTACACGAAGCTAGATGACCGATCTTACGAAATTTCTAAGTCCTACTAAAACAGACTCTTCATCTTCCATAGCAAAGTTACGGAGGTTGTACTTACACTATCTCAATTGGTTCCGTCGTCTTAAAAATGACCTTACGACAATTCTAGGAAATTTTCAAGTCCTACTAAAACCTACACTATCTCAGATGGTATAGGAAAGTTCTAAGACTTACGATCCTATTAGTAATGTTCAATGTTCCGCATAGAATCCATACCGATAAGTCTCAAAAGTTGAGGGATCAATCACGCGCTTGTCATACACCAGTTTGTAGCACTTGTAATCCGGATAGGTGGCCACAGAGTAATTCTTGGGGTCCCGTACAATCTGATAGGATTTGATGACTTGTGTTTCCCGTGGTTTGCTCAGTGGAGATTGAAGTTCGTCCAACACGTTCTGCCGCATAATGTCATAGTTTAACTGAGCTTTTCCCTCGCTGTTCAAACGAAAGCCACGCACTTTGCATTCAACTTTCCCTTGTTTGGTCTTGTAGCCGTAATTTTTGGGTCCGCGGGAAGCAAATTCAACGATGTAGTCGCCTTTGTCCAATTCATCGGTGAAATCCCCGAGGTAGTCTCCTAAGACTGGTTGCGGTTGGTCGGGTTGGTCGGTGTCTTCCAAATACAATACAGAATCGGTGTCAAAATACAACACTCGCTTTCCGAGAAGTTCCAAGGCTTCGTAAAGTCGTTGTCGTGCCCAGCAGGTGGTGAAGGAGGCAACAAAAATGTTCAGATTTGGCGACACAGGCACATCTTCTTCACGATGTTTATAAGAAACTTCGACCAGCTCTTCAGACTTGATGGAGACATGGCTGATTACGACGCTGGCGCTGTCGATGAATTGATGAAATTCATGGGGTCGTTGAAGGTCTTGATTTGAGTCTTGTTTAGCCGTTGGCCAAACTTGCCCCACATACTGTTCAGCATAATCTTGGCCAGCGAACGGAGACCCGGGTTGTACTCAATCTTATCGTAATCCAGTTGGATCCCCTCGTTTTCTGTTTACTGTTGCCGTTTCTCTTCATCGTCACCGACCCATTCCGGCCAACCGCTTGCTTCTTGTTTAATCTTCAACCAAGTGTTGACATAATCTTCAAACAGTCCCTCGCAAGTTTCCGGGAAATGCCAGATTTCGTACAAGTAATCGATCCGATATCCCAAGTCCACGGCTTTCTGGAGTTCCGGTGTACACCCGGTTCCGATGAGGGTACGTTGTTCCTCCGTATGGTAGCAGGTGGCAGAGCGTTCTAGGAGAGGTTTCTTCATTTCTTCTTCCACACAGGTTGGACAGAGTGGGAAGGTGAGCTTGTCTTCAAGACGATAAGGGAGTACAGGATGATAAGGACCATACGGAGGCACAATCTTGCACTTGACAACACCAAAGTAGTCGCTAATGTCGGTATCACCGGGTTGTGAAATAAACTGTGGGTGTCCTTTCGGGTAGATCGCGGTTTTGTTGACCCACGGGTAAAGTGATGTGTAATCAATGTATCTGATTTTCTGTGTTGGAGTGACATGATGATAAAGCTTGATGGCGTTGGTGCGCCCGCCGCAAAAGGAGTCACGTGGGTTTAATGGTTATACAAATTCCAGTTGATCGACAAAGGTCTTGATTTCTGGTTGGCGGGCTTTCATTTTGTTCCATTCGCACTCCCACATTTGGACGACCTGGTAACCCTTGGTACGAATTGATTGGATCCGCTGCTTGGTTTTCTCGTGGACATCGTACATGGTGCGATTGAGGAGGCGACGGTGTTTTTCATGGCGAACTGGATAACAGGTGGGGCACCCGTGCCAAAAACAGCCGTGAAACTCATAGACTGTCTTTGAGTCTTCACAGTACCCATCCACGGTCCAGCGGGTTTCAGGGATACGATATTCACCCTGATTGCCTGCGTGCTGAATGTAGTATCGGTAGCTGGGGTGAGGGTGGTCTGGATAAGCTATGGCCATTAAATCGTGTGCTTCCATATCTTCGGGTGATAGCTGGTCTAGTGCGGATTGGCGAAGCTGATGGTCGCACCAAGTTAGCCATTCCTTGGCTACGTTCGATTGGTTGATGGAAGAACGCCAGCCGTGTAGTGGTTCCGATGCGATAGAATTAGGAATCATACGATTTCTTCGCAGATGCTGGTTGCAAGCAGCCGCAATAGTGATGTTGTCGAAGGGATTGAAGCCCGTTTTAGGTTCAAAGAGTTCCTTAAAAGTCAAACAACCTTCCTTCAGCAAGTGCACATCCGATTTGCAATACGCCAACAGTTCCTCAGCAAAGTTAAATTCCACTTCGTTGTTACGTTGTTGCTGATGCCACTGTTCAAATTCTTTCCTTGCTTTCGGTGCCATAGACTCCGGCATATAGTAATCTTTGGCCGGAATGGGTCCCACATAATCCTGGTTCGTTGGTACATTGAATAAATGAGGGAAATACCCCATCTTGAGTTCCGTAAGTCCAAATGTTTTGGGGAACGCGGAGAGCGGCATTTGAAAGAATGACATGAAATCAATAAAGCGAATGTTGTCATGTTTGACTTCTAGCAGTTTGCATCCACTTCGCAGTTGCTCGATGATTTGATTGGTACCAATAAATACGACAAAATAGCCATCATAACCCTGAAAGTTATGAGCGATCACAGTTACTTTACGTGTATCCTCTTCCGTCAATTCTTCCAGCCATTCTAGGAAATCGCATACACAATCTTTACCTGAGAATACAAACGGTTCTGACTCCTCTTCGGTTTCAGCCACAAGTAAATTGGGTTTATGTTCTTGATGAAGTTGCATGGCTTCAATGTCGAAGAAGACATGCAAGGCAGGTTTCTCGGATTCTTCATCCTCTGCCACTTCCTCCTCCACTAATTCAGTTCGACAACGTTTCGCAGCAGGTCCGTCTTGACCACGTTTACGTTTCGGTGGCTGGATAAAACATTTGTGAGATGCAATCTCCACGTACTCTTGGCAAGAAGGACAGGTAGCATAACCGCATTTATGGCGCTGAATGTTCTCTGGTTTGTCCTCCAATTTGAAGCAGGTGGGACAACGACGGATGGTTTGACATACACTCTGAGCTGGATTGGTTTGGTGTTGGCGATCTTTGGTCAGATACGCTTCAAAGCATGTTTCCCCGAAAAACTCGCGACGACATAAATGACATCGACGATTGGCTTTCAACCCACGAGGTAGAGCTTCTAAGAAATCAGGGCAATCAGGTTGACGACAGGCACGGCAAAAGGTTGAATTCTTCTGACAAGCGTGTTGCCCCACATGGTCGTAAGGTTGCAAACAATGTCCACACACATAACTAGATCCAAAGAAGCCGGGTAGGGATGTGATTACATCGTAGTGATCTTTTTCCTGGAGTAATTTCGGGGGGACCAGGTGGGCTAAATGCTTTGCGATGAAAGGCACGATCTGCATCCGCTAAAATGAGACTGTTTTTTGACTTTCAACACAGAGGTGGGTCGATGACCGGGTTTCAGCTTCCGTTTAATACCGGATCCAATGGGTGCATGACAAACACGCGTGATGGAGACTTGAAAATGAATCATCCATTTCAAATTGTTCATTGCAGTTTAATGCATTGGCTAAACGTGAAAACAAAGCATCCACACGATCTCCTCCGTTTCTCCACTCCCCTGCTCACAACCCCCAGCCTTGAAAGTTGTTAGTCAAACGGTTTGACGAGACGGTGAAATAAAGACGATCCTGATCGTCCATGTCGGTTTCCAAGACACGATCCATGGCACGACGCAATCCATCTTGCAAAGCATGAACGAGTTGAGGACGATCCACAAAATTACCCACTTGACGCAAACGTGTAGTAAAGTGACGCTCCCGCACTCCCATACGATCACTCCGACGATCCACAAATGGTAATGATCCTCCATGTCGCAAAGAATGGAATCGTAATGCGACCACATGTTGGAATAAAACGAGGACTCAAGATGTGACTATGAACGAGATATGTTACAACGAACAGTGAATCACAATGCATCCATCTACTATATAGTCAAACCCTATGGAAATTGGAACATGTTCAGGCAAGTGCGGTCCCTTGAGAGGGTGATGGCATTGGACATAGCAAAGTTTATCACTTCATAGAAAGATGTCAGTGAGTCAAAAGATAGTCAAGTTTCGCCAAGAGGTTGCGTTTTTGAACGACACCAGATTGGAAACCTTTGCTACTCAGTTAAAAAGAGAAGACCACCCAACAGTGTACCCACAGTTGACATGTGACTGGTTTATTCAGGGACTAGACTTTTGCTGTTCGACATGTAGGCACAAAGCTACTGGGACATCTTACCGCCCGAAATAAAGGACAAGATCGAAAAGATGGCGGCTCGACAATGTCATCGAGAACGACTGGAAGAGGTATGTTGTGTTTGTCATACCGACGATGGTGGAGTACCCATCACTCCCTGTTGTCAAAAACCTGCCCATCATGAGTGTTGTCCCGCACCTATTCACCTTTACCAAGATTTGCGTTCTATTTGTATGATTTTGGATTTGGACGGATACCGTGTGAGTCAACAACCCTTTTTGATTCGTGACGCAGGATGGTGTGACATTCAAGGACAGGCCCACAGTGTTCATTTTACCAGCCCGATCACCTATGCCTCGTTACCCGTCAAAGATAGGCGCACGGTGAATTATGTGTATCATCGTGTGCACGGATTGCCTTTTGATGCACCCCCGGAGGAAAAAGCCTTACCGTTGAATTTAGCGGAATGTGTCATCCAAACCGTGTATAAAACGCTACGTTCAGAGGATCAATATGTGGTAGCTTACAAAGGGGGTACAATTGAAAGAGACTTGTTGACCCGTTTACATATTCCCCATGTGAATTTGGAATGGTTTCATTGTCCTAAAGCCGACCAACTCATTTGGAGTGGATTTGATCCTGGTTGTTCCTGTGGTCATCATCGTAAAACCCATGTGCATTGTCCCAAACAAGAAACTTATTTATTTTATCAATGGTTGACGGAACATCCTTAAACTTTTAGGTGCACACCAGTTTATACCAAGTTTGGAACATTTGTGCTTGTGGACCCGAACATGTCTTAAGAGAAATAGCGTTTGCTAAACCTCATCCATGTATTCAACCCATGAGAACCGTGTTAGAACAACAAGGATGGAGAGCCACAGAGGCTAATTGGAGAGATTTGACGAAATGTAGACAACATGTTGCTTTAATGTATTTTTGGAATCAATAAACACACACTAAATCAATTGATGACTCTTTTATTGATTACACTTTGAGTCGTTTTTTGGCTTGCATAATTTTTTTCACAATGCGTTCTGGTATGGTTTTCTTGCCAGGCAGTCGATCAATCGCTTTGATCATCTTAGTATCTGCTTTCCATTTAGCTGCTAAATCATTCCCTGCTCGAGCGTAATCAATGTCGTGTTGTTTTGCAATCTTGTCCAACTGATTAATACCAGGATCCCCTCGTTTAAGACGTTTTTCCAATTTCGTTGCAGGCCCCAAGTATTGATATCCAGGCCAATGAAATTCGATGCCTGTTTTGGACAAAGCTTTTTGAATATCCACCGCCCCTCCAGTTCTTCGTCTTTTGCTTACTTTTCGTTTGCCGACCATGTTTTAATCGCTGTCGTAATCCAATCGACGCCTCAACTTTCTACCTTGTGCCCAATCTTGCCAACCTGGTAACGGTTGTAAGCGTTCCACTTCTGTCTTTTTTCTTTTCTTGGGTTCTGGTTTGGAATCGGGTCGACTTGGTAATTGTCGTCGTGATTTAGGTTTGGACGCTTTCGTCTTCTGGGAAGGTATGATAGGTTTAGGGGTAGTGGGGGTGTCTTTTATCATTTTTTTCAACCATTGATCCACCGGACCTGTGACTAAATCAGCTTCGGATGGTTCTTCTTCTGGGGGAGCACCAGGACCTACCCCTCCAGGAAATTGACGAATGTGTTTAGTCAGTTTGGTCAATTCACGACCCATTGGTTTGATGTTGGCATTGATAATAGGAGGTGGTAATCCCGAATTGAGCCAAAGATGTTTCTTGGCGGCTAAGGTAGCTGCTTTAGTCAACTGAGCATTTTCGGTGATTTCTCCTTTATAATGTTGAATCAATTGGTCCAACTCAGCTTTAGGAATCATGTAGACTTCTTCCATGACGATTCCAAGTGTCAACCCTCTCAATGAGTCCTCTTATTTAAACACTGACACAGGACACAGTAGAGACCTCGAAATAATCCACTCCCTTGCTGTTGTATTAACATCTCACGACGTTTTTTCACCGAATGTTTACGTTGACCCAAACCACGCAAGACTTCTTTATGAGGACGAAGTTTAGCCATCACCTGTGGTGTCATCGGAATCCTGTTTCTTAAAAGGTTCAAGGCCAATTCACTCACAGCATTGATTTGATCGGCATTGGCATGTTTTAAAAGATCTTGTCGTTTCATCCGATTGGCTTGTTGTAACACCGAATGTAAAAAGGGTAGCTGACGTTGTAGTCGTTTCATCGCCGCTTGCGTTTTCGATAATGTCGAATATTGTCGGTGATCCCTTTTAAAGCTTGACTCCCCAATTTAACAAACCCGGTGGTAAACGTAGGTGCCGGTCCGGCTAGAAACATACTCGCACCTTGAGCAATTTTATCCACCAAACGAGGTTTGCGACGAATTAGGGCGCCTCCTCGTTGTTTCCTTCGCCTTCTTCTCCGAACAACCATGGTATTGATTGTAAAGGGCTATCAGGGTTTTTAAAGCCATCCACCTCACATGATTGATAGGTTTGTTGATACTTTTGCACACATTGTTTGGGTATAGGCGGTGTAAAAGCGACAATGATGTCATCCAACGTTTGCATTTTAATCAAAAACCCTTCTAATCCATCCGGAGGCATCCCTCCTACATACGTTCGCAATTCGATCAAAGCTTTAGCATAGGTTGTATAGGCAAATTGACTCATCATCAACTTGAAACGATAATGTTTAAAATCGTTTCATCCTTTAACAAAGGTACCCACGGCTGCCAAACACGCCACCAACGTACTGTGTTTTAACACGGGACCCACAATCATTCCTGTGGCGACCAAAAACAACACCAATCCGTTCAATAAAGTATGATACAACTTGAATCTGTTCCATCTGTGTTGGTAACGCCACCATTGTCGATGGTAAAAACCATACAAGACATTCAATCGTTGTACAAGTTCGGGTTCCATGTTAGTAACCAGAGGGACTAATATCACCCTTGATCTTTCATCCATCATGCTCGTAAGAAAGTTTGTAAGCTCTACGTTTCAAGGTCCACACCAGTTCACGAAAATAGGTTTCGTTGTAATGTCGAATGACATGGTCAATAGGTTGTCGTTGTCGAACCAAATTATATACCTTTAGCATGGTTGGGTAATCCATGTCATCCAATCGCATGCTGTGCAAATAATCTCCAACCACTTTTTCCCAACACATCCAAAATCTTTCACTACTGCCAATCATCACGACGTTTTTGATAGGCTCGAGTCCATCCTTCGTCTTTTAACACATGAGCATACAATCGATGTTGGTCAGAAGAGGCTGGATGTAAATCCATGAGCATGTAACCAAAAAGTCGACTGGTAATATGATGAAACGTGTCTAAACAGTCTTTCCACTCGGTGGGAAACGATTGTAGTAAGACATTGCGTACACCCAATTGATCGCGGGGGTTTTTAAAGGCCACAATGTAATGCGCGTTGCGAGAAATGCTTTTGGCATATTTACCGACGGGAAACATGTGTTGACAGAAGTAGAGTACCGTGACATTTTGATGATGAGAATGTTTGGTAAAAAGATCCAACACCCGTTTATCACCGCTTCCCTCATCCATCAAATCGTCCAACACCAAAATCCCTCCACCTTGGGGAAACTATTGCACCAAGTCTTGATATTCAGGAATCCCTTCGTGAAATTCTATTCCATGGACTTTCATGGATTGAAATCGATCTTGCCATGCCCCATAACAATAATGAATGTCAGAAGGTGGATTTTCAAACAAGTCCAAATTGTCTACCAGTAGTTTTTCCGTAAACACCGTTTTACCACATCCCGAGGGTCCTACCACCAAAATGGAGGAAGGTGTGTGAAACTGAAACGACATGATTAAGAATGACAACCATGGATAGTGCACTTGTACTTTTATTGGTCACATCGAGAGTTACAACTTTGATGGCCACCACACGACCATACGTTTTCATTCACAATACATTGTTTAACGAGTTCACCCACTAGGTGATCATTGTTGACACGATCATACTCAGAAAAGTGTTTGACAAAATCTTGCAGATTCCCTCCACAAGCTTTGATTTTCAAATACATGAGTGCATAATGTCCACACGCTTTACTGTGAAGACCTTGAAGGAACTTCCATTGGTCACGACATATTTCCAATGTTTCATAACCCACTGTTTCAAAGGGGTGGCTTGATGGTACACATCGAGTGGTAGGGCATAACTGTCCATCACTTCGCACACATTGTTCTGTGTCCATAGGGCAATCCAGTGTTGACCTGGTTGATCGTGAGGGTCTGTATTGACAATGTAACCCCTAGGTGTGTCTTTGACGGGTGACTTGGGTAAACCATCACAAGGGACTGTTCCGTAAAACACACGTTTTAAGCAAGGATCCTCTCTGGCTAAATAGGACAACTGTTGATCTGTCAATGCCACGTGCTCCATATTTAGTGTTGGTAAATGTCGTACAGCACAGCTCCGTTCTTGTCGACTTCAATGAGGTTCTCAAATTCACCGTCTACGATCACGGTTATATTGTTGCCCGGAGCTGCTCTGAATTCCAATTTAAGCTGCAAGTCTCCAGACTGTTTAGGGTTGAGGTTTCGACTGTCAGCACACCCATTGGCTACATTGTCGTACATGAAAAGGGTGCATCCTTTGTCTTGTCCCCAATCATCTTTTTCCACCATGTTGCCTTTCAGCTTACACCAGGCACCACTGGCTTGTAGATACCTAAAGTAGCCTAACAAATCCTTGCTGGAGTTGTTTCCTATGAGCTCTAAGGTTTCATAAGGGTATTCTTCTCCTTTGACAATCTGCTTGATGGAGGTCAAACCAAATTTCTGGAAGCAAAAGGGGTCTCGAGTCACATCTCCATTGAACGCTCGACTGTCCAACAATCCCACAATCATACGATCGGGTACTCGATTTTGAAACAGATCTCGAATCTCAAAGCGGGTTAGGGTGCTTTCCATGCTGAAGGTGCGAATTTCACTTCACACGGTGGGGTACACCGCCACAGCCTCCTCGTCGTGTCTTTTGGGTGCTAGATTCATGTACACCGTTTCATTGAGTCGTAGCTGACACAGGTGAAAGCGAATTTTCACATCCTCTTCTTTAAGCCGACCGGCCAAACCGACTCCATTGAGGAACAGGTTAGGGCTATTAAAATGAAATTTGATCTTGATTTCTACACCAGGTACCATCACTTTGCCCGTGTGAAACACTTCCAGATGTGGTTTAAACACCAAGGATCTGGTGACACCTCCTGCATACTCGGCGGTTTCAGCCACCATGGCAGCGAGCATCGCTTTGTGGTTGACAGACAAGGCTAGGTAGCTAGCATGTCCAGCGCCCGAATTGGAAGCTCTGTCTGTGTTGTTGGCTGTCCATTCAGGAGGACAATCCACTTGATTGAACCATCCTTACGGTCCCAACACCGTTTTACCATCTGTTCGGTCAAAGTTTGTAAGGGTTTCGAAGTAAGCTTTGTAATGATACGTGTCCGATTGAGGACTGATCAACGTACCATTCAAGTGCAGATCAATCTGTTTCAGGATGGAGTGAGCCAAATTGTTGACAGGCCACAATTTTTCGTTGGCCACCAAGTTGTTATTGTCACTTTTTTTTCAATCTCAACTCCATGGTAAAGTAGCTACGCCCCAAATCCACAAAGCTGTCCAAGGCAGGCACGATAAATTCCATCGGGTTAATACCCGTGGTGGTGGGTTGAATGGTCACCATGCGGTAAGCATCAATGCTATTGTCCGTTGGTGGCACTTTGAAAAGATGTAGGGCCGAGTTGACCACGGTATCCGTCGGTATTGCCATGATGAATTGACTGTCTAGTGGTTAACGGGTTGGTGTCTTTTTATACCGTGTCAAGAGGTGTGTCAAATCATAGCCTGGGAGTTTTGCCACCTCGGGTCCAATCCATCCACCGCTCTGTGGTGGTCGTTTGATCCATTTAGGTCGACTGGGTTGAGACATGCCTTTATTTCCCAATATCGTTTGAGGTCGGGAACGAACGAGTTCCATCTTACACACCAAAAATGTCTCGAGCTCTTTTGACTTGTTTAGGGAACAAAGCACTCGCCACTTGAACCGCTTGCTTCACGTTTGGTTGTTTTAGCACTTTTTTGGCTTTTTACTGATTTCTTTTTTCAACACCACCACGTTTTAACCCGCTTTTCAATCCACGAAGCGTATTATTATGAAGTTTGAGTGGGTTGCGGATACTTATAGCCCCCTTCAAACCACCTTTGACCAGCTCTTTTAACAAACCAGCGCCTTCTTGGTCATACGACTCATCGGTACGAAATCGTGTCACACTTCCCCCGCGCATGGTGTCGTCTGTTTAGGTACGACGTTGACTTCGTCTCTTTTTATACCTCTTTTGCTTGGCATCCAACCATTTTTTGGTTTGGTGACCAGCTGCACTACCAATGACTCCCAAGGCAGCTGCTTTCCCAGCGGCTACCAAAGCGGGAATCACAGTGGCTAGAGGTAAAACACCTCCTCGTTGTTTTCTTTGTCGTCGAATAGCAGGCATGGTTTGACTCAACTTGAAACGGACTCTTCCTTTTTAAAGTGCAGGGTCACGATAGAATGACCTGGTCCAAATTTCACCAAATCTTCACCACTCCCCACGGTTTCGGCGATTTGGAGTTCCACGATTTCCAACACTTGGTTTCTGACGGGTAGATACTGAATGTGTAGGGGTTCAAAATACACGGTGCCTCTGCCTTCTCGATGGTACTTGATTTCTCGTAACAAATCGGTCATACGATTTCCTACCATAGAACTACTACCCACATCGGAGTATACGTGTAAGGATCGTGTGGGTTCCTTGACCACCGAGCGAAACGCCACATTCAAGTTGAAAAATTTTCAACTGACTCTCATACTTAAATGAATCCATTGTACCTTTTGATTATCCGTGGAACTTACATAATACAAAGGGCTTCCGTCTTGGGTTTTCCAGTCTGCCTCATTCTTGGCGGGTACTTTGCCATCGGGAAACACCATGAGCAAGTTAGGACCTATGAGAAATTCCCCATTCGACTTTTGGGTGAACCAACCCATTTTTAGAGCCAGAAAGCTGTTAACGCCAAAATGAGGCATATAGGCATCACCTGCTATGAGGATTTGTCTTCGTACTACCTTGGAGTTGTCCAGCAGCAGATCGTTGTTTTCCCATTTAAACAGGGGACATGTGTTTTTTCCATTGTCTATAGATTTGTAACCATAATCAGCCGTAAACCGCTCTGTAAACTTTTTGTCAAACCACTTTAAAGAGGCTTTCATAAAACTTACACCATCCACCACTGAGGCATCGTCTTCCACCGCTTTTAGAGGCATATTTTCCGCTTTGAAAATAATGTTATTGGATACATCGATTCGGTAACACGACATACCAAGCAGAGGTTGTCCTGATGGTACTAGTAGATCCATGTTGACGGTTGTGTCGGGGATCGAAATGGAATTCAATCTTACTTGCCAGGATCCATCCCTCAAACGGAGTGGATGCTGTAAACGAATTTTGAACCAATTGGCTTGATTGTTGGGAAATTCCTGCCGATTGGCATGACTGGGTAGGGTCACGTGAAAGGACATGATTCAACTACTGCGGGTGTTTGATCACACGGTTTATTTAACCTTTTTAAAGTGAAGGGTTACAATGGAATGACCTGGTTTAAATTTCACTAAATCTTCACCCTCACCCACGGTTTCGGCGATTTGAACTTCAATCATTTCCAACACGTGGTTTCTGACGGGTAAATACTGAATGTGTAGGGTTCAAAATACACCTTGCCTCTTCCTTCTCGACGGTACTTGATTTCTCGTAACAAATCGGTCATACGATTACCCTCCATAGAACTTCCACCCACATCGGAGTATACGTGTAAGGATCGTGTGGGTTCCTTGACCACCGAGCGAAAAGCCATATTCAAGTTGGTGAATTTCCAATCCACTCTGAGGCTCAACCAAAACCATGTCACTTGACTAGCATCCGTGGAAGTTTTGAAATACAACGGGTTTCCATCGTGATCTCTAAAATCGGCTACCCCTTTGAAGGGTACTTTGTCTATATGGAAGATCATTTGTAGATTCGGTCCCAACACCCATGCACCTTGAGTGTTTTTTGAATCCACCCCATTTTTTGACCCAGCAGGGAATGAAAAGCAAAATGGGGCATGAGATCGTTGATGCCTCTGAATCGATGTCGACCCACATTGCTATTGTCCATCACTAAATTGTCGTTGTCCCATTTGAACAAGAGGCAGGTATGCTTTCCGTTGTGTTTTGACACCGATTCATAGTTATGTTTGAAGTCGTTGATCTTTTGTTGTTTCATCCATCTTATAAAGGCTTTCATAAAAATCACACCATCTAACACAGAGTCATCGTCTTTCAAAGCGTCCATCGTCATATTGTGATATTTGTAGATCAACGTATTGTCCGACAGCTTTCTCACACAGGAGGTCCCAAACACAGCTTGTCCTGGTGGTACTAAAAGACCCAAGTTAACACCCGTGTCGGGTACAGAAATGGAACTGAGTCCCACTTGCCAGGATTCACCCGTCAAACGGAGTGGATGAGGTAAACGAATTTTAAACCAATTGGCTTGATTGTTGGGAAATTTCTGCCGATTGGCATGGCTGGGTAGGGTCACATACATACTCATCATAGTCGTTTGATGTCTCGACTCGATATCCAACTATTGTACTTGTCGGGCCACCCTTTCCACTTGACCAACAGTTGATTTTTACGACGCTTAAGTACCTTCTCGATACGGAACAAGGCTTGATCGGACACGTTCACTTTTTATAAATCCTCTTCGTAAAACGTCCCTTTTACGGGTGACTCGTCCCACTCACGAATCTCATAGGTAGGCACAGAACCAGGGAGGACACGATGCACCACAAACACCTCTTCGGTCCAACCGGGCAAATAAGCTTTTTGAAAGGTGTGATAGATTTTGTTGAGTCGAACACGATCGCCTACTTTTAGCGTGGGTGTTCGTTTTTTCCGAGGTTTGACATACAACCTTTTCCAAACGGCTTTTTCATTTTTCCAGGTCACTTGATCGGGTGCCATACCAATACTTCGGTGGGGGGTTGCATTGTAACCCTTGATCAACTCTTGCAAGATGTCATCAAATTGGAGTGTGTTGACTGCTGTAAAATAGCGATACAACCGTTGTTTCAAGGTTCGATTAAACCGTTCCACCACACTGGCTTTCGCATCACCATGGGTAGAAAAATGAAGTATGCCATGCTCTTTCAGCCAACTTTCCACCGGGCGATTGTAAAATTCTTTGCCTTTATCGGTTTGTAAACGGGTCGGTTGGCGCCCTTCCTTGACTATAGTATCCAAAGATTTGACGATGCTAGAACCCTGTCTTTCAAAGGTTGAACCCAAGCGTATTTGGACAGTACATCAATCACGGTCAATAGATAACGCACCCCTCGATTGTATTTGGCTAGGGATTGCACTTCCACCAAATCTGCCACCCATTGATCGTCCAATCCTCCTACTACCACAGGAATGGTGGGAAACCGTCGTCGTCGTGGTTTATGTAACGTGTAAGCTAAATCTTTTTTCAACAGATTTTGAGCTACTTTCAAGGGCACACCATAGGCTTTGGCAAATCGTTGAATACCTCCTAAACTCCCCGACGCAGAAGGGTTGTGATATCGTTTTAACAAGGCATCTGCCACAGACACTTTTTTCACCGCCTGTTTTTTTCGAGGTGCCATAACGTCTTTTCCAAGGTAAGTAAAGAGGGAATGGATGAGGGATGGGTCTTTTGTATGATTCGAAACCAAGTCCAAGCGTTAGGATAAGATTTCAACCATAAGACAAAAACAACCCAACGATACAGGTTGACTTGTACATGCGTATCTATAAATACGGTAAGTGGTTTTTCGTCTTCAAAATAAGGTGGAATAGGAATTCTTTCTCCCTCTTGCTGTTCATACAAACGTTCACAAAGGTACTGATGACTTTTCCATTGCACCAAATCCCATAAATAATCCACGACATAACACATAAGCCCAGCCATGTTTCAAACTGATTTTTATTGGAATCACATCGACTTTTATACATGCTCTTAAAATAGACCAGTACGGTTATACCAGTTCCTAAGATCTTCCAACTTGTCATATTCTACTGTCTCTAGACGTTGCTGCCAGTTCTGCACACTGTCACTGTACTTGGGTGGAGGTGGTGCTGGATTTTGAAACCCGGGGCTTTGAAATATGGTAGCCATTCTACACATGCGTTTTAACCCCTCATTGTCATCTTCAGGTGTTGTTGGTGGTGGATCTGCTGAATTGTTTAACTCTTCTGTCAACCACTGACGAACACTGAGTGGATCTTTTGGATTGTTCGGCTCTATTGGTTGATCTGCCCATCGGAAGAATCTGCATCGATGAGGTGCAATTGAGGTGCAATTGAGGTACAATCGATTGGGGTTCTTGGCTGAATGACTTTGACGCAAGGTAGGCAATTGACCACAGAAACAAGTCAGTCTCTCCCATCTGTCACAAATGTCTGGATGGACGTTCTTGTAAACTTCAGACATGTACTCTGGAGCTTGATCTTTATCGCAAAAGAGTAAGCAGGGTTGTTTTGGACATTTGACATAGTTCCAACCATTGGACGATTGACGATTTTCCAAACGCACCAGATGGCATGGGCAAATCATGTTATCCACTTTACTGGGTGATTGAAGGGTCTCATTGTCCGATAGTTGCAGATCTTCCAATAATGTTTGAATCTCTCCTTCCTCAGGTTTCTCCTTTGGGTTCTTGGCTTCTACAGCGGCTCAGGTCTCTTCCACCATGGCATAAGCTTAAGGATCATAGGGTCCCATTTTAGGCTGAGGTTGAATCTCTTCCACTTTTTTCTTCTTTTGGGTCTTGTTCGCAGACGATTTGGCTTTTCTCTTGCGAGACAGGTCTGTAGACATGGACATGATTACGACTTATATATGGTTTGTCTGTCTGTGGAACTCTTTTTTATACGGGTTGAACTGAGTGACGTCAAGTCACAAGGGGGTGTTTGCCTGAACTTGCCCCATTGTCTTGATAGACAATTGCCCGCCCGATGGGAATGACTTGTCTACGCTTGTCCTTCCCACGGGGATTGACATGCCCACACTTGCCCGATGACGTCATACCACAACAATGACTTGCCCACACTTGTCCTTCCCACAGGGATGGACATGTCCACACTTGCACGATGACGTCATATCCAGCTTGTGCTTTATAAATGTTACACCAGTGCTTTATCCTCTATTCTATGTCAAAAATGACTGACGAAATGGAGCTGATGCAACTGACGATGGGTTGTGGACATGTCCTTTATTCCGGTGGAGGTTTTGGTGCGGATGAGATCGCTGAAGACATGGCAAAAGCCTATGGCGTACAAAACGAAATGATAGTAGCCCCAAATCATCCTCGAGCCAAATTCAACTCACCTGCCACCGTGGAACTCATGATGACAGCCAATGAGGCGATCAACAAAGGGGCTAACACGTTGGGTCGGAAAGTGCCTACTCATTTCTTCATTTTTCAATAGCTCAGTCTGTTGATCACCAATGTAGCTCTGAGTACTGACTTTTAAGCTTACGTACCTTGTACATGATAAGCAGCGACCCCAAGGACCAGGAGCAACAACATGCAAATCTTCAGATCCATGGTTGAACTAAAGAGAAAATGATGCATTAACAGAAAGGTCCCTAAGATAATGTTAATTACTTCTAAACGGAAAT
>Ga0126336_10000433_pt1 | contig 16776 bp, 7 predicted proteins | sample SidCmetagenome_FD_92530 | JGI IMG/M metagenome (GOLD analysis project Ga0126336, IMG submission 92530) | Coral microbial communities from El Islote,Puerto Morelos, Mexico - Siderastrea C C metagenome | ecosystem: Host-associated > Invertebrates > Cnidaria > Coral | place: El Islote,Puerto... | reverse complement strand
TCAGGTATCCAAACACCTCGAAGTCGGTTAAAAAAACTCGGCTGCGCCTCGTTTTTTCAACCCACTCCTCGGTGTTTGGATATCCTGATGAAACACTCTTTCTCGTGTTTGATATATTACTTCAAAAGAGTTTTCACAGCAAATTCCGAGTGACCTTTTGAAAGCAACGAAAGTCAAAATGTAGGACGAAAAGGATTAACAGGAATCCGTATCGTTTGGCTATAAAACGGAATTAAAAACCGACGCTAATCCTGGGTTAGCTTAACCCTGCTTTGAACAACTGGACCCAGGATAGCACGTTATGAAAAATACAAACGGGTGATTTTAGAAACTACCGTTTTCACAGAGCAATCAGCATAGAAATAAGAATGAGATTATAAATTCGGTCATTTTGTCAATTGTGTTAACATTTATAAATTCTTTTCAGTTAAAATGTTAATCGCGCGTCATCTTTTAAGATGGCGTTAAAATAATTGCTCCTTTGTGGGTGGGTGTCGTTTTGAGGTCTCCTCAGATTTCTTCCACCATATTATTCAAGATGGCGTCTCTAACTCGACAACCGCGCGGAGAAGTCTATTACGCATGCCTATTCTGACTGAATGCCAAGTTGATTGACAGCGGCAGCTGTTTCATCCACACTGTCGCTTCCGTTCATTTTTGACGGTCTTGTCTCTTCCTCGTCATCATTTGAGTTGCTTTTCTCCGTTTTCAAGTCGCTCTTTTTATCAGTTTGAAATTCAGACTCTTTAATTTTGCTCTTTAAAGCAGCAGCGTATTTTAGCGCATTTTGAAGTACCCCTCTTTCAGCTCTCTTTAACTGTATACACAGCTTCTTGTGATGTGATATTTCTTCACTCGCCAGTAATTCACACTCTTCCTGCGAAACGACACAGGAAATAAACAACAATTAATCAAACTAACACAGTTTAAGTAACATCTTATTGGTTTGATCTGGCGTGTTCTTAGTGGACAAAACAGAACTCTCGTTCAAACACAAATTTTAACGGCGATATTCCCAATTTACACAAATACACCGGACTAGGATTACCGCACCTCGCCTCCAAGAAGAGACTGAATGAAATAATTGTTTTATTATCCCGACAACCCTGCTTCCTGAGAAATGTCCTGCCAATAAAGTATTTTCTGTTAAAATATTTTAGTCGCCGTCTATTTTGCACGATTCCTCTGCTCAAAAGATAAACAAATGATCTAATTATAGCACACTCTCAAATAAACGCTTCGTATCTAATAAACGCTCCCCTTGAGTTGTAAAGTTTATATTAGACGTTCCCTTCTAATAATCGCCCGTGTCTAAAAAACGCTCCCCTCCCCTCTCCCACTAAGAATCGCCTCAAAAATAGGAAACGTTCCATAGAGTAAAAACACGCAATTAATTTACTTTCTCGCTTGCTTGGTTGACCCCGATGACGATGAAGACATCGCTATCGAACTGTGAACGACATCCCTAGGCTTTGCATTAGCGCAGATTATAGTACAACGCTAAATTTTGGCGTGCTCCCATTGGTCGAAATCGATCACGTGACGCGATAGTGTCTTTCCTCAGCGAATACTGCCCGTTTTTAGCAATTTTCCTTCAAAATTTAGCTTGTACAATAAAAGCAATAGAGTCCTTCTGTGTCAGGCCCTTTGTGTGATAGGGTTCCCCCGAAAATTTGATGTTCAAACTTGATGTGAACATCAAATTTCCTCGGGCAACCTATCACACGATAGTGCCTTCGACAAAAGAACTCTGTTGTTTAATTATATTAGTCTCCTACTCACAAACTCTGTTTTCTATCATACTCCGCCAGCAAACTACGAGTCTTATTTGTTTTGTTGACGTTGCTACAGTTAAAGTGGTCTTTCTGGCACGTACAAGAAAGACTAAGGGCGATATTCTCCCAGTACGGTCCCGAGCTAGTGAGAGTTAATAAGAAGTTTATTATATGGCTGTGCGTAACTACTACTTGAAAAGTGAACCGTGGCGGATTGGGATGAATAAAACAGTTTACCGCTAAGCATTCAATATCCAGTCACCCAGCAGTTTTATTTCAAACCAAAAAAAAATTAAATATCGCACAAGAAAAAGTAAAAACTTTCAAAGGAAGTGTCTCTTTTCATTTAGTTTCAAATAATTCGAACTTGTTAAATCAAGTGTACTGTCACATTATCTGATCCACGTATCTTTTTGTTGCTAAAATTGAATGCGTAGCAGTGTGTGGAAACGAATTCAATGTCACCATCTTCAATGACCACTCGACGCTTCTTCGGCTTACTCTCTTGAATGAAAGTGGCGGTGCCATGAAAAAACTGAAAATTGCATCCTGAATATTTGCACCGTCAAATACCGTCTGGCTGCTGGTTGATGCGGCCGTTGTCGAGTGGCTCACCAAGATATTTTGCCGTAAAACCGGCTGATATGTTTGCGCCGTTTTGGTGGCTTCACTGATTTGCAGGAGGGTTTCGTCTTGTTGTTTTGCTGGGGGAGAACACAAAGGCTGTGAAGCTGACCTTGCAAATACTTGCGAAGATTCCATACGTAGTGAAGAGGACTGCCGACTTAAAACGCGAGACATCCTGCGCTGATGTTGTTCACTGGCAGATTTGTAGGATTGTAGGCTTACAATGTTTTGGTGTCCGCTTAGTTGAGCCACAAACTTCTCTGGTGTGTTTCCATCAAGTAGCCTCGAAATAAACCCTGTACAGGTCTTCCTCACAGAGTGGTTACTTATTTTTGAACCAGGTACCTGAATTCCGGCTTTCTCTGCAGCTTTCGAGAAGAACTTTCCAACTTCGTTTTTTCCTAACGGCGCCTTCATGTACCATACGTTGTTGTTTTGTTTTCGTTCGCCATGTCTGACTGCAAGGAAAAATGGAGCGTCGGGGAGGTTCATCTCTGCTGGTCTGTGGCTTTTGAAGAGCTTGTAGAATTTCACAGGACATCTCTCCGTGCCGGTTGCGTAGACTTTAGGTTTAAACGCTCTTTGGTGTCCTTTATCCTGTCATTTGCGTGTTTTTGTACCTCTCTCAGCGAGCCAAACCAGCATTTCTTGGCCATTTATGCGGTCTTGCTCAAGGAAGACATCCCTCAGAGCAATTTCCGACGTTAATCGCGAGCTCGAAAACCAAATTTTAGAGTAAGAAACCACCACACTGTTCTTTGAAGAACCTCCGGACTACTTGTCCCAAATCCTCCAGTCTCGAACAGCTTTTATTCTTCTTCATCCGTGAGCGCTCATGTTGCGTATGGCTTGTTTCCTTTGCCAGCTTCGTTTACGAGGTTCTTTCGCTTCGCAGCCAGAACCTTTCTCGATTTCTCAAATTCTTTGTCCTTAAGAATGCTGATGTTTAATGCTGTTGTCTAAGTCAGATGCCTTCGTATACTTCTCTGAATACTTTCCTGACCTCGAAAAACAACTTGCATAACAAGTGATCTAACTCTGTTACAGGTAAGCTCTCTATTTTCTCATTGCCGCGTTTAATCGATTCCAAATAACGACGGAAAGTATTGAGGTCGCTGGTGATTTTCTTCGTTGTGTTGTGACTTTTCTGAGCGTTGACAAACCTGACAATTCCTTCTTGGATGCTGTTAGGTTGTGATTCTTCGCCGTCGATACTGAGGTCTTTATTTGGATTTTGGTTGTTTCTTTCGTCTGTTTCTTCGGGATAATAAAACTGACTTTCCGAATGTTCTTCGTCGCACATGTTATTTGGATTTTGGTTGTTCCCTTCGTCTGTTTCTTCGGGATAATAAAACTCACCCTCCGGATGTTCTTCGTCGCTCATGTTGAGTCCCTTCTTCAATAGTTTTTATTCATGAAAGTTTCAAATTGCCATGCCGTTTCCCGCCCTTTACCAGCCGGGCATTAACATCGCTCATAACGGCCGTGGGCATTACGGGAAAATGCGGCCCCGGGTATTGGCTTATATAAACCTGATTGTAAAAACGTTGTCTGCTAAAAAGTATAATATATGAATGATGCGACATAATGGAATTCTGGGAAAACAGAACTAGAAAGCTTGTTACTCCGTTCCGGTTATTGACATTCAAAGTTGTTTTTCATTCATGGAGAGACTTTGGAGTATATCTATCGGTTTTATTTTTCCGTGTCATTATGATGTGCACGATGTCTGAGAATCAATGCAGGTTCTTCCGCTTCCCAGAAAACCATTGGGTCGTATAGTTTACGGTTTATGCTTTTCACCCGACAACGTTTTTTAGTTATGTGTATTTACAAGCTCTAGCCATTTAACAATGAAGGAAATTGCCCAAGGATGAAAGTCCATCCTGAAAATGAGCAGTTGGCCCAGAAGCAGAGCTTCGAGAGCAAATGTGGAATTTTGAAGACAGTCTTTCAGTCAAGAGGATTATTCTCTGATATGTACCAGCAAATGTGCACGCTTTACCGTGGTAAAGAGAAAAAATTGCCAGTGATCGTCACAGGAAAATTGCAAGTAGATTGGTTTACTTCATATGTTACACTATGAAGAGTCGTAAAACGTAAAGACTTGAAATGCGACTTCCCGTCTTAATTGCCTTCTCGTCGATACGATCGGACGATGGATATCAAATCCGACGGGATATATTGAGTGTTTACCTTTTAAAAATAATGCGGATATTTCGTTTGGACTGTAAATGGTAAGGCTATTTTGGCATGCCCGACTGGAAAATTTCCAAACTAAACGGAACGTCTTGAGAGGTCGTCCAAAATTCCCAACCGGAATATCCAAAAGGAAATGGTGTTCCATTTACTGTTTTCCACCAATTCCAGGTCCTGCGCCAACAGTCAAACTAGTTCCAGACTCTCTGTAAATGAGAGTGAATTGCACAAATGGTACATGCTAATCTCGAGTGGAATTTCCCATTCTGGAGGTTTTGCTTACCATTTACACAAACCGTAGACCAAACGGTTTCCCCCTGTAAATGGTAAACCATTGTCTGATACCTGCCGTGAATTTTGTACCACGTGATGTGTCTTGTCAAATGAGAGCGCGCGAAAATTCATTAGTGGGTTGTAAGAGTTGATAGCAGGGAGCCAATTACAGCGCACGTTTGCTCATATCTGAGGCTGTCGATATAATAATTAGGACTATTAAAACATCTATCACATCAACAACTCACCTCTTCTGACGTTTTATATTGCGCCAAGAGTAATGTCAATCGTGTCTCCAGAAACTGCCAACACTTGGCTTCAGTGTCTACACTGCATGGGAACGACTCAACTTCACACAGCTTTCTGAGTTCACCGTTTGCTTCGTTAGCTCTCTCTACCCACTCTTTCAACTCACCTACAATGAAAATAAAATTGAGAAATGTTGCTTTGAAATTTTATGGACACGATACAAATACAAGACAAGGCCAAACATTCGAAAAAGTCGTTAGGTTAGCGCCTGTTTTCTTGTGAAACTTCTTCGTTGCTCATTTTTTGCTATGTTTCAATATCTTAAAGCAATTATTTATTGCGATGGTTAAATTTCGCGATCTTGGAAATGGTGCATTTCGCGAGCATTTTAATTTCGCCATTTATAAGGACTCATTTCAGGGCAAGAATTACGCGGACTAACTGAAGAAGAATTATACAGCAAATTCAAATTCAAAGATTCTAATATTGAATGAGGCACTCGATAATGAAAGTGGTCAATCAGAGCAAAACCCTAAAAATTCGTTATTCGAAATCATGCCACAAAAAATTGAACTTATACACGTTTCATGCGATAGGATGCAACATTTGTTATTAGAAATTACTGAGGCAACTAATTTCAAGATTTTTCAAACAGTCACGAAAATCGCGAGAATGTGTTCCCGCAATAAATAAACAACGGGTAAGTTTCTAAAGAAACTGTGATGCTGCGTCGGTGGGGACGTGAAACACAAATTTTGGATTTATCAGCTGCGTAGATAAGGTAGATTGGCCACCGTAAAGGGATTGAAAGCTGACGTTTCGAGCGTTAGCTCTTCGTCAGAGCGAATCAAGGAGAGTGGAGAGTGGTGGAGCTACGCTATTGGTAAAATCATGGCAACGTGAAAAACAAGAATAAATTAGTTAAATGAAAAGCGTTTGTTGATACCGTGGGGATTAAGTGTGCCGATTTGAAAAATGAATTTTTGTTCTAGATTTTTACGGCTTTCCGTGTTACCTTGGTGTAGGGAAAGGCCGCAGATCGTCATGTGTTGGCTAGAATGATTAGGGAGATTGAAATGTCGGGCGACTGGTTTGGATGCGTCCTTGTCATTTCTTTCGACGTCTTGTAGGTGTTTGCAGAAACGGTCGCCTAGGCTCCTCCCTGTTTCACCAATGCAGGTCTTTTGCATAAAGTGCATGTTATGCAATAGGCAACATTTGCAGAGGTGGATGTAAAGCGATCGGTGATTTTAATCGATCGCTTGGGTCCTGTTATTTTGTCCGCATTGTCGCGTTTGAATGTAATCAATGGAGGTTGTGAAATGCGCCATTCTTCAAGAAGCGTGGCTATCCTGATTCTGTTGTCAACATGGCTCAACACCGTGTTCAACAGATTACTCGACAGTCAGCACTGCAAACGTCACAGAAGGAAAAGAACGAGAGAATTCCATTTACACTCACTTACCATCCACATAACCTCGCAGCCAAAAACATCATTTTAAAGAACTTAAAGTTACTCCAAAATAACAATGAAACAGGAAGAATCTTCACATCCTCCATTGATTTCATTCAAACGCGACAAAAACATAGGAAACTTTCTATGATCAACTGGGTACTTTTAAATGCGCGTGCAAACGATGCAACACTTGTCCTTTCATTCACAATGCGGACAAAATAACAGGACCCAAGCGATCGATTAAAATCACCGATCGTTTTACATGCACCTCCGCAAATGTTAACTACTGCATAACATGCACTTTATGCAAAAAGATATACATTGGCAAAACAGGGAGGAGACTAGGCAACCGTTTCCGCTGACACCTACGAGACGTCGAAAGAAATGACAAGGACGCATCCAAACCAGTCGCCCGACATTTCAATCTCCCTAATCATTCTAGCCAACACATGACGATCTGCGGCCTTCCCTACACCAAGGTAACACGGAAAGCCGTAAAAATCTAGAACAAAAATTCATTTTTCAAATCGGCACACTTAATCCCCACGGTATCAACAAACGCTTTTCATTCAACTAATTTATTCTTGTTTTCCACGTTGCCATGTTTCTACCAATAGCGTAGCTCCACCACTCTCCATATAAACGAAGCGCAACCCACAATTCCTTGATTCGCTCTGTCGAAGGGCTGACGCTCGAAACGTCATGCAGCTTTCAATCCCTTTACGGTGGCCAATCTACCTTATCAACTCAGTTGATAAAACCAAAATTTTGTGTCCCGCAATAAATAGTTGCCTTCAGGTGCTTGTTTAGACTGTTTCATAATAAGAGACAGAATCTCATACCTTCAGTCATCGAGAAGATCCTAAGAAAGGTGACTAATTCAGAACTGATCGGTTTATCACCACAAGGAACTGCATACCAGTGACTGCACCTGCAAATAGCAGAAATATTTTTGTGACTAAAAACCAATTTTGAGCTTTTGAGGCCCACTGGGGTCTGCTCTCATGAAAGGAGGCTCAATGCCTCAGAACGTCTTGTACACAACGCGAGTTTTCACTGTAAATTTTTTAGCGCAAAATTAACATTTTGAGATGTCTAGTACCCTTTGTACAGTGCTTGATTAGCACATTACATTTGTGGTGGACCTACTGCTGGTTTTTGTTGTAACAACTGCAAAACGATTTTAAATAATCAAGTTGGAAAAATGCTACTCAATTATCAAACCTCCCTGTGATAGATGCATTTTGGAATTTAGAAACACTGTTTATGTGGCGGAAGAAAAACTTCGGATTGAGGACGAGAAACAACAGCAAACTCAACCCACATGTAACAGGGATTTCGGGATTTAAACCCAAGCCACTTTGGTGGAATGCGAGTTCCCTCAGCACTACGGCATACTGACTCCCGGTGGATATAAAAGTTTTCCTTTTGAACCGGGTCCTTGGTACGGTGAGCAAGTAAGGAGCAAGGTTTACAAGGAAACAACACGGATTTACACGGTGGTAGAAAACAGGCTAGAATAAGAGACCCTCCCATCAAAGGTGCGTCCCGCTAATCTATCCTCCACCACACCATGCCTCTAAACTACAATATACAGCAGCAAAAAGTAGCTCGAGTTGGATCTTCTGGGTGAGTGCAGTCCTGCAAAGGACGGTTGTGCAGACTGACTTTTTGAAAACCTGTGCGGAGATCATCATCAGAGTCAAAAAAAAAAAAACAGAAAAGTAACAAAGAATACATCATAACGTCAACAAGGGGATAACTCATTTTACTAAAGACAAAGAGCTTGACTGTCTAGATTTGATAGCTGTATCTGTATTGGTGTAATACAGACAAAGAGCTTGTTAACTGTCAAGAGCTTGACTACAAAGATTGGTAGCTGTCAACTGTGATATCCATCTCGTCTAACAGCAGACAAAGAGCATGATAACTTACGCTGATACTCCCAGAGTAGTAAGAAGCTTTTCCTTCATCTGGTACAACCGATCACTCTTACTGACGCCAAGCTGTATACCGACTCTGTCATGAATGTTATCCTCATACACAAACCCGTTATGTACCAGGAGGTCTGCATTAGATCGCTCGCCATAAAATATGCACACTTGTTCACCCGCCATGAAGTCCTTTACGGACAAGCTTTTGCAGCTGTCTTCAGCCATATCGTAGCCTGTCGTTATCTAAGTGAAAAGAGAAGGACAGAAAAATACTAACTTGTCATTTACAACAGTGCAGCACTTGCCATCTAAATGGACAGCAAATGTGAAGAATGCAATCAAAAACATATTTTGGGGAAAAATGTTTGGTTTAAACATGTTTAACATGTTTCGGTTCCAGTGTGAATAAAGCTTTAGAGAAAGAAGGGCCTGTTCGTAGTCTAGATTAAACTTTTTAGTGTGTGGGGTCAACCATCATGTACATCTTTCAAGATGGACTTGAAAGCAGATAATGTGAGGACTCAGTGGAATCTGGTGGTACTTAAATTAAAAAAGTCTGTTCTCATACCGTGCCGTTGCAGTGGTTGCACATATCCCACATTGGAATGAGTGCCAGGGTTGGTTCGCCTGTGGTACTTGGGATTTTGTTTTGACGAGTAATGACAGTTGAAACAGCCCACCTGGAATGTAAACAGCAATAAGACAGAGACAAGAGGGGGGAAAAGACATTCTGACGTACATGTATCTCCCTAAGTCAATACGTCTGTGACACGGACACGAAAAACTCGTCCATGCTGTAATAGACACCATCCACACGCATACGGGGTTTTTTAAAACGCGTTTTGACCCACACAAATGCCTTTTCATTGGTGTCCTCTCTCCACAAGAAAACAATCAAGAATGAGAAAAAAGGTCACTTGTAGTGACTTATTCCAATGTTTTTGCGTCAATGATTTTTGAAAACGTCCGTCTGCGATTGTTTGTATGTGAATGGTGGGTCAAACTGTAAAAAATCTCCGTCTGCGTCCGTCTATGCTATCTGCTCGTAAGCAGTAAATTTTCGTTTTGAAAAACGCCTCCGCTTTGGGCACCCTTCATTAAAAATCTCCGTTACGTGTGGAGGAAGTCTTAACAGTATATACAATGTCTCCTTTAAATTAAAAGAAAAAGAAGACCAAAAACGTATGAGTGTGGACAAGACCTTAGTTGGTCTCCTTCTTAGACAGTCAGAAGGGAACTGATCCTAAGCATGCCCGTGTGTAGAAGAATTTCACTGTCGTCGCAAGTCCTAAACTTTAACCTGGAAATTAGGGGCAGAAACAGTGCACAGTAGAGTGGGACGGCATTAGAAGACACCAACAGGACCCATCTGGCACCAGAGATTAGAGTCCACAAGACAAAAGGTACTAGACTACTTCTTCAAAAGAGTGAAGTTTTCGCAAACCTAGAGGCCCAAAACTAATGGAGCTTAAGCCGGTTTCTGTAAAATGAGATCTCTAGGAGTATTACTACCCCTCATTTGATGGAAAACAAGTTTCCATCATAGAGTTGCTGCAAGCATTTTGTCAGGCACCTAATTATATATACGTAAGAAGAGAATGTGGTGGAGCAGATTTTGTCGCCTAAGAACGGAAGAGGCCAAGGTTGACCCGGCGACCTTCAGATCTGATTGAAGGTTGCACGGTATTACGAACTGAGCCAGTGACTTTTGACTCCTCTAAAGCAAGCGTTGATGATACAGTGCAATCAAGAACTGAGTAGTACCGCTGGCAAACTGACTTGCCTCGAGATTTTACGCAGCTATTCTTACACAACAAGCCAAGTTTTTATTCTCTGATAAACCACGAGGGATATCCCTCATCTGACACCCTAGACATCATAAAGCACTTACCTATGGTCATCAAAGGTAAAATTATTTCTCAATGGAAGCTTTGCTGTCTCGGGACAAACCTGTAAACAAAGATGAAATGCTAAGTATTTCTCTTCTGACAACAACAATCTTCTTCTTGACAGGTGGACTGTATTATATAGATTTACCCAAGCCTAAAAGCGGAGCTCCACATTTTTATGTTTTTTTATTGCTGGTGCTAGATGAAGAATTCGTAACTTGAACTTTTCGCATTCCACCAAAAAGGCGACTGAGTATTCTTTTGAACTTTTTCTTTCCATTAATAAAATTGTTTTTGACTTTTGTTGTCTTTGCTAAAACGGGTGTCACCATGCGATTTCGCGCCAAAAATGTGGGATACAGCACAGGGTTATCTCAAGTGTGTGCCACCTCATGTTGGTGACCCTGTGGTGCAGACGGACGGACGGACGGACGATCACGTGACTATTACGTCACTACCAAAATTTCTTGGCTTGATACTGGCTTGATAGGTTTCCAAATTTGCTTGGTGACCCGCTGGCGTGCTATGCGCGCGGGCTCCGCTGATATTGTTAGACTTGAACACTGATCATTGACCCTCAAAATTAAGACATTAAACAAACCTGGTGAATTCGTTGATATAGATAAGCATATTGACGAGCAATATTTCTGTACAACTTGAGAGCCTCACCTGAAATGTGCAATGCTAAATTAGTGATCAGCATGTAATTTCATCTGGTATTTTAAAACGCGGTTAAATGTAAAGGTGATGAGAGTTTACAGAATGATTGCCACAGGCAAGTTCCCTCAGGAGTTGTTCCAAACCCAGTGAACTTGAATACCCACCCGCCTCAAGCAACAAGAACAACGTTGTACAGGTACAATGAAACCAGAAAAAGTCTTCAATCCTTAAGCGCTGTTCACATTATAAGAGAGCCTTATGAAGGCTAACATTGCATTATAGGTAATAATGCAGATTAAAGACTTATAGAGAGGAATCTCCGAGCACAATGAGGTCGATGATTTGTACACAAATCAGTTTTGAAGGATGACTTCCCTTGTTACAGCCCAACCAATTTTTGATCAACTTGCAAACACTTTTCTGTAATGTTTAGACATCTTTTTGATAGCATGGCTTTTCAAGGAACTTTACAATGACATGCAGCTACTTTGGTCTGCAAATCCCAATGAATTGGTTTTGGACTGAGAAGGCAAGAGAAAAGCCAACACATTAAGCCAACACGTCTAAAACTGGTCAAACCTTTCATTATCGTGTTTGAATGAAAGGATACATTTCAAGTGTGGATACAAAACTTCCTACCAAATGCAGGGGATCCCTTCAGTGCCTGCATCTCTTCGATGCTAAAGTATAAAGTTGTTGAATATGTAGTTGGAAGCATATCTACCGCAGAAAAACTGATTAAGGAACTTATAAAAACCATACAAATTATAATGCATTCCTAAACTGGAAACTTCACGTCAAAAAGATAAATCAGTTTTACGAACACATCTCCAGGTATTAAATAATTGACAAGATATCTTTTGTACTTCTAAAATGTTTTTTTTCCATACTAAATAGTTTTGCTACATTCGGATAATAGGTTGTGTTTGAGAAACAACAACAACAACAACAACCACAACCAACCAACCAACCAAACAAACAATCAAACAAATTTCTTGGACTCCCTTTCATGATAACAAGGGGGTGGGAACTAAGATTAGAAGGTAAAGGAAGGGGGAAGAGTGGAAGATTGGACCCAGCTGCTTCTCCGACAAACCAACCCCGAGGGTAATTAGGTGATACATTAATTAAGGAAAAAAGGTCAATTATATATAGTTCTGCTGAAGCAAGGATACCAAGATAGGGTTTCCAAAAGGAGTCATCCTTGAGTTTTTCACAGTATACATGAAGCACTAAGCAGGCATTCTGCATCACTCTTAGAATATTGTCCTTCATAATCAGAGGACCTGCAACAGACAGGGTCATCATAAGTACATTGTACCTGACACCTTCAGAGCAGTCAAACAAACTTGTACCATTTCATACAAACATCAGGATCATAAATGTCTGAACTGATTCAAATTTCAAGGCCCTAAAACCTTTCCGTGTTTAAATACTAGGAGGGTGGCAACTGGCTATTATAACATCCACAGTGAAGACAACAAGCAACATTGTAGTTGAAAATGACTTGAAAACAAACTGTGGGAGACTTGTATCTTAGTAACGTTTGACCACCTACTTTTCTCGTAGAGCCAGCTTCTTGAAAGCTAAATGAAAGCTCTTAGTGACGATGTCTTATAAAATAAGTAAGATACACATGCACTCTGATTGGCTAAGAGGTGTGTTTGCATGAGAGTATGTAAACACAGTTGTGATGTCACAGTATTTTTGGTTATTTATAAAAGAAATAGAAAACTTTTTCTTGTGTTTGCATAGCCTGATATAAACATTCGAGGGGTTGGGAAAATTCTCGCAAGCTATCCAAACCCTTGACTTCGTCTTGAATTTGCATAACTGTCTGGAGATCTCCCAACCCCTCTCATGTTTATATCAGGCTATGCAAACACGGGAAATGTTTTCTATTGCTTAAATACATGACAAAATTCACACAGAGACAATAAAGACAGCAAATCAAACTCACAAAGAAAACAATACAATACGATAGCTTTATCACTTCTCCCGAAAGGGCTATTCTGAGATAATTTACATATGTAAATGTACATTTGAAATAATTTATGCAGACATGTAGTAAGGATACCACAACTTGATCACCAAAATAGCCAACAGTAAGTAAGTGCATCATTAACCCACAAAATCAACTTTTAGTTTGAGATAGCTGGTGATTCAAGATAGCTGGGGCCTTTGGTGAAATAAAAAGATTTCCAATGTTTTCAAGCCAACTCAATCAAAATAATGTAAATGCTGCAATCATCCCCTAGTCAGAAATCTGGAATTCTAAAGAAGTATGGATGTTTAGTTTACTCAAATCAAGGGTTACTAACAAAACATTAACTGACAAAAAAGGAGTCCCATAAATTGTGACCCTCCACGGGATTTCAGGGAATAAGGTGAACAAACACACGATTACTGTTGACTGACTGACTGTCTGACTGAATGAAAGACTGATTAAATTCAGTGACTGATTTGTTGATTTAATGATTGGCTTTTTTTCTTCTATTTTTTGTTTCACCCTCTTCACTCAATGGTAGGCCAGTCAAATTATTTAATCTTAATTTTCTCTTTATTTTGTGGATTTACCTAATTCTGATGCCCACGCTGTTTCTGCTGACATCATGAGTTTTCTTGGTATGGTGGCAAAAAGCTCTCCTGACTAACAAGAAAACAGAAGACAAGCTCTCATAAGAAACACGAGCCCACAATGTTACGGTCTTGTGGGGAAGCAAACATGACATAATTTATGGGGAATAATCATTGGCATAATGCTAGTTCATGGCAACATGGGGCAAGTAAACTGTTATGACAGGTAACTGTAGTGGAGATGACCAGCAACTCAGAAACAACAGCTTCATGACTGTACGTGTCTGTGCTGGAAATAATTTTTGTCACTAAGAATGACGTGTCCTTCCGCACTTTATTTTGATCAAATATAAATTTTGCAAAATTGTCGCTGGACATCTTAAGAGTGACTTTCAGTAAAAATCAAGCAAAATCTCAATTTCGCGGCAGTAGTTGAAAAATCGATTTCTTTCATATTTTACATATAAGTAGGTATTGGTAAAGCTAGAAACCTCATGTAATTCGTTTTCCCCAGAAGCACTTCATTTTCGAAAAAACGAGGAAATCGATTCTCGGGTTCGGGAGGTCAGAATCACAGGAAATTAATCTTGAAAATCGGTACTATAAACTTGCATTGCGCTGGTAAACTGAAGCACGGAGAAAAAGATAGACACTTCTTATTAGCAGAACAAGTCTTTTTCATTAACTAGACAGTTACAAGACAGCAGTACGTAGCGAAATTTAACGAGCACAAACAATTCCAAACTAAAAGGCAGGTTCTGATGTTCACGTAGAAACTGATTTGGAACCTAACTTCTGTGAAATAATTTAACATGTGCTATAACCCCAATAGTGTCAATCCTTGTTCAATAGTCAGTACAAACATTGAACTAAACTATACCTTGAAACTGGCTTATGTTGGCTGGCTTATGAAACCCTATGTTTTGAGCCTAAAATTGGGATTTTCCCAAACTGGTCTAGCAGTTTCCTCTACCTAAGGTATTAATTAAAATTAAATTTACCCTTGATAACTCAAAATATTGTTAACTCCAATAGCTTTCTGTTTCCCTGGTGGGTTTTTGAGATCAACATGAATTCTAGTTTCTAAAGAAGCTGTGGTGCTGTGTCAGTGGGGAAGTAAAAAAAAAAAATTCAGATTCACTCTCAGTAGTTGACTGCAATACAGTTATGTGTGGTTACCTTTATGTCACTGACAGCTTTCAAGCCCAGTCCTTGTTCACCAAAATCATCAATGACTACTTGTTCTGCTTTGCCACCATTATCATTAAACCACTTGATGAAACTAGAAATCTTATCTTGTCTACAATAATCTGACTTTTCAAACAATGATACCCCTGCAAAAAAAAGACACCTAATGGTAGTCAATTTACTATGTTACATGTATCAAACCATCTAATGTATAGTACATGTACCTGACTGAAAAAAAGCATAACATTTTAACAAACCAATTGACTCTTATTTAAAAGTTCTTATGGAATTTTATAATTTCATATAAGCACCCCCCCCCCACCTTTCTGCAACCAAAAAATTAAATAAGCGCCCCAGGGGCTTAACAGCACCTTTACAGTAAATAACCATGACCTTTCCCTCTTTAAAATAAAAAACAATGTTTTTACAATCAGAATGTGTCTAAATAGCAATGAATTGATGAATCTGGCCATAGTTACATGTACATCCAAAACACCAAGAAATTTTTGCCCACACAATGATGAAGGAAAAATTGATCTTCCCCTCTAAATTTATTGCTTCTTCAAACTTTCCACAAAGGCTGGATGGAAATGTTTTCCACATGAACAAAGACTACTTTGAGGGCTGCAAAACTAGGGCAAAAAAGAGAGGGCTAATCAAAGAGATTGAAAAAGCCAAAAAAGTTTGTGCATCAAAATAAAGAGGAAATGAAGAGAACCAGAAAGAACACACAACTATCCATACCAGATTGTCTTTCTCTAATTGTCTCCACCAAATCACGAAGCTTTTGATGCTCTTCCCACTGTTTGACGGGTAAAACAGGCGTATCCAGAGACACAACTGTAAAAGAATATTACAACATTAGAAACCGTAGGTAGACAATTTTTACTGCTGAGTGAGAAAGTAATTTGACTTAAAATAAAGGTAGATTGGAAGTCTAAAGAGCTAAGCACTAAACCACTACAGACTGTACATGAACATCTCCATAATAAACTCTCAATAGCCAGTTAGATTACACCTGCCCACATAATCACAGTGCTTTGAGACAAATTATAATGATTGAAATGGCTTGGGGCAGCTTAAAAAGTAAAAAAGTAAGAGCATAAAATTGCCCAGTTTTTGTCTTTTTACATTTTATCCACATTACTTTATTTGATCCCTCCAAGAATGAAGGTATAAAGTTCTTAACTTATAACTAATACGTAATCTTAAAAATTAATTCACAGTGCTTAGCTTTCCTGTCTTAACCAATTTTACATTGTCTCTTGCCAAAATAATCACATTCACCATACAAAAAAAAGCCTTTTAAATGTATTTGTTGGTCTGAAAAGTTTCTCCAGGATGCATTTGCCTGGAGCCTTCAAATATAACACTAAATCCCATTTGAAAAGCACTAACCTATACAAGATAGTAATATACATGAAAACTGGGTACCTTTTGGGATTTTTCTCTTAATTTGATGGACAAAATTGCCACTAACAAATTTATAAGCCTCTCTTGCAAAAAGCTTTTTAATTATTGCAGTAGTTAAAAATGACTCACGTTCAAATATCCTTTGACAAGCAATTAGCACTTCTTTGTCCACCACAGCGTGATTACATGCTTCAGAACAGCATGGACTGGAATGGCTTTGCTGAGCTTTTCGCTTTCCCTTCTTCCCCATGGTTCAGCACAAAATTCTAGAACTTCAAAAAAGGAGAGACAAATGCGCATGCTGCGTATGGTTTACCGTAAACAATTATGTGTCTGTCTCACATTCATACATATATGTACAGTACATATATCGTCATTGATTATAATTTCACTTAATTACACGCACATAACGTGTGACAAACGATAATTTCCTAATTATTGTATTACTGATCAATTGACACAGACACAACTGTGATAAGACAACAACTGAAGGCCATCGGGTAAATATTCTTTGTATTTCCTTTTGTGATGTGAAG